>LQAG01000021.1_pt1 | contig 104246 bp, 147 predicted proteins | sample 1535801 | NCBI WGS metagenome assembly LQAG01 (sample SAMN04331584, study PRJNA305678) | bioreactor metagenome | isolation source: bioreactor_3 inoculated with Wadden Sea sediment 1st replicate of a... | place: Germany:Bremen
CATGGGGGCGTGATTGGTGCCTGGTGATCGGCGGTCCATATGGACTGGATGCCGAACTTCGCAGGCGTGCCGACATGACTTTGTCATTGTCCAAAATGACGTTTACCCACCAGATGGCCCGGGTGTTTTTATTCGAACAACTGTATCGCAGTATGACGATCATCAAAAACGAACCCTATCATAACCGCTAGGGAATTGTTCAGACTTGAATTTCGCTATTTAAATTCGAAACAATCTTTGAGTGAATAACAATCGTTTAATGTAATCGGAGGCAGAGGTATTATGGACGAAGAAAAGCTCTTAGAAGTCAAGGCGCACCTGCTGGAAATGCGTGAAGAAGTTCTTAAGGAGTCGGAGCGTGTGTATGCCGAATCCCAGTCGCTTGGGAAGGACGGCGTTCCTGACATCGGAGATATGTCATCAAACAGTTATCATCAGGAAGTGTTGATGAATCTGAGTGAGACCCAACGGGCCAGAGTGCGTGATATCGATGCGGCTCTGGAGAGGATTGAAAAGGGTGTTTATGGTCTCTGTGTGCGCTGTGAAGAAGAAATTTCACCGCGACGTATGGAAGTCCGACCATTTTCCCGCTATTGTATTGATTGTAAGACCGAAGTCGAAAAGTTCGGTGAATAAAAATTACCCTGGTTTCTAACCCTGCTGAACCAGACTGGAGATGGCTATGATTGTCATTGCAATGTTCGTGTTTATTTTTATAGTTTTTGCCTTGGGTTTTCTTTATTTCTGGGGAATAAATCCGGGTGAGGTGACGGTCTTCCTAACCAGTGATCTAAGCTATACCCTGCCGACGACAATCATGCTGATCTGCGTTCTGCTGATGGGCTTGTTGATTGGTAACGGGGTTCATATCTTCAGTGCCTTCCTTCTTTCCTTCCGCAACTGGAAGGGGGCCGACGTCTAAAAAAAGCAGAAGAAATCAGTACTATCTACCGCAGCGGTGTCGGCCGTTTGCTGTCTGGCGATCTGAAAAAAGCCAGAACCCTGCTGCGAAAAGCCCTGGATCGTGATCCCAAACGGGTGGACAGCCATCTGGCGCTGGCCAGTGTCGCTCTGCAGGAAGGGAACGTTCAGGAGGGGATCGAGCTATTACAGAAAGCGCGCAAGCTCGACCCCAAAGGGATTGAGGTTCTGTTCAAACTGGCGACCACCTTTGAGGGGGCCGGACGCCTGGAAGAGGCCATGGCAATCTATAAGGAATTGCTGGTCAGTGATTCAGAAACCGCAAAGCCATGCGCGGCCTCAGGGATATTCAGATGGATCTCGGCTGCTGGGAAGACGCTCTGGCGCTGCAGAAAAGATTCTCAAGATTTCGGCATCCGGACCCAAAGCCGATGTCGAGAAGAAAATTATGCTGCAACTGCGTTACGAAGTTGCACGCAAAAAACTTGAAGCTGGTGAAACGGATCAGGCGATTGAAACATGCCGGGATATCATCAAGAAGGATGCCGGTTTCACCCCTGCCCGTGTTACTCTTGGAGATGCCTATCGTCAGGCTGGGCGTGATACCGATGCGGTCAAGGTTTATCAGGAGGGTTACAGGGCTCTTAACAAGAGTATTTTCTGGCCCGGCTTGAAGATCACTATCTCAGTATTGAGGATCCGGCGACGCTGCTGGCTTTTATCGCAGTCAGATGCAGGCGAATACCGAGGATATGCTGCTCAAGCTTTACCTGGGACGACTCTGCCTGCGTCTCGAAATGGTTGATGAAGCCCTGCAGCACCTGACCGATCTTGAAACCAGCAATGTCGATTTTGCCAAGCTTCATCTGCTGCTGGCTGAAGCTCAAAGGCGACGGCATAATGTTGAAGAAGCTGTCAGTGAATATCAGAAGGCATTGGGGATCGACAATCATTTACGGCTCGGCTTTATTTGTGAAGCGTGCAACGCCAAGTTCACGGAATGGCACAGCCGCTGTCCCGAATGTAAAACCTGGGATTCAATGAGTCTGCCGGAGCGAAAACAGATTCAGGGCGCCAAGCTGTTGGAAGAGCCTAAAATGATTCCGCACGGTGCCCGAGAGGAATAGACTCATGTCTGCAGGACCCGTTACACTTGTAATTCTTGACGGCTGGGGTGTGAGTGACAGCTGCGACAACAACGCCGCCTGTATCGCCCGTACTCCAGTTCTTGATCGCTTGCGGCAGCAATATCCGGTCTGTCGGATTGGGACTTCTGGCGCGGATGTCGGTCTGCCCGATGGCCAGATGGGAAACTCTGAGGTCGGTCACCTCAACATCGGTGCCGGACGGATTGTTTATCAGGATCTGAGCCGGATCAGTCGAGCGATTGAAGATGGCTCATTTTTTGAGAATACAGCCCTTAAGCAGATATGCCGGACCGTCGCTGAACGGGGTGGTAAGTTACACCTGCTCGGCCTGCTGTCTGATGGCGGTGTCCATTCGCACAACACCCATCTCTACGGTCTGGTGCAGATGGCACAGAAGTATGCGGTCGCCGATGTTTGCATCCATGCTTTTCTTGATGGTCGTGACACCCCGCCGAAAAGTGGTAAAGACTATCTCTCCCAATTAGAAGATGAACTGATTTCGATCGGACTCGGGCGGGTCGCTACAATAACCGGCCGCTATTGGGCGATGGATCGTGATAACCGCTGGGAGCGTGTCGAGAAAGCTTATAAGGCCTTGGTTCAAGGGGCCGGTCAACAAGCGGCTACTTCGAATGAGGCTATTGATGCGGCTTATGCGGCCGAGCAGACAGATGAATTGTTGAGCCTTGGGTCATCGGCGATGGCGGGACCATTGATGATGGTGACGGAGTTATCTTTTCAACTTTCGTGCAGATCGTGCCCGTGAAATGACTCGTGCTTTGGCCCTGGACGCCTTTGATGGTTTTGAGCGCCGCAAGAAACCTGAGTTGGCGGGCTATGTCTGTCTGACCGAGTATGATGAGACATTCGGTCTGCCGATTGCGTTTGCGCAGGAGAGTTATCCAGATCTCCTGGCGGAAGTTGTTTCGAAGGCCGGTCTTAAGCAATTGCGGATCGCCGAAACAGAAAAATATGCCCATGTCACGTTCTTTTTCAATGGCGGGGTTGAAAAGCCTGGCCGGGGGAAGACCGCGTTCTCATCCCGTCGCCGCAGGACGTCGCGACTTACGACCAGAAACCGGCAATGAGCGCTGTCGAAGTGACGGAAGAAGTTGTCAAACGGGTGGCGCAGAACGAATATCAGTTGATCGTACTCAACTATGCCAATTGCGATATGGTGGGCCATACCGGAGTGCTTGAGGCTGCTGTTGAAGCGGTTGAGACGGTGGATAGCTGTCTGGAGCGGGTTGTCGATGCCGTACTTGCCGCCGGTGGAAACTGCTGATTACTGCAGATCACGGGAACTGCGAGCAGATGGTTGACGATCAGGGCCGCCCTCACACTGCGCATACCAGTAATCCGGTTCAGCTGATCTATGTCGATGGTGAAACAGTGACCAGAAGCTTTCCGATGGCATATTGGCTGACCTGGCACCGACTATTCTGGCGCTCCTCGGATTGGAAAACCGGCGCTTATGAGCGGTCGTTCACTGCTGAAAAGTTGAGGTGAAGGTCGGGAGATGGGAGGGGCTTCCACAACTGAATCTAATTGTCGACAGGCTGGTAAGGACGTTGTTCCCACCAGCCTGTCCTTTATGTCTTGCAACCCTGCCGGCCTATGCTGACGACCCCTTCTGCCCCGACTGTTCGGGCAGCATCAGACCTCTGATCGGGCCTGTTGCTCCTGCTGTTCACTTCCTTTTGCTGTTGAAAATAACAGTTCTCACCTGTGCAGTCGCTGTCTGAAGCACCCTCCTCCCTTTGAGCATGTGTATGCCTATGGAATTTACGACGGGGCTTTGGCCAGTGCTATTCAGCAATTCAAGTTCGACGGCAAGGTTGGTCTTGATCGCCTGTTAGCCCGTTTGATCGCGTCCTCCATAAGTGCTGATCTGCAATGTGATCTTATTGTTCCTGTTCCGTTACAGCGTAAACAGCTTCAGCAGCGCTGTTATAATCAAGCCTTGCTTCTGGCCCGTGAGATTGCCAGAATAAGGGGCCGGGCGGTTGACCATAGGTGCCTGGTGAAAGTCCGGGAGACCGAACCCCAGCACAACCTTGATGCCAGTGAACGCGACAAAACCTGCGTGGCGCATTTGCCATGAATCGATCTCTGCATGGCGAACATGTTCTCTTGATTGATGATGTTATGACCACAGGTGCGACCGTTTCGGCCTGCAGCGCAGCGCTTATCCGCGGCGGTGCAGGAAAAGTGAGTGTCGCGGTAATCGCCCGTGCGGCAAAATGATTCGGAGTCTCGGGCCACTGGGGTGTAAGAATAGTCTTTTGTCTGCTGCCGGCAGAATGCTATATTCAGGCGTAGACAACATTTCAGACATTTTCCTGTGGAGATGTGATGAAGTCAGATTTACATCGGTTATTGGCCGATTACCCTCTTGAGACTCTCCTGCAGACAATTCCGACCGGGTTGTTTCTGGTGGATAGCGACGGCATCATCGTCTACTGGAATCCTGAAGCTGAGAGGATAACCGGATTCTCCACAACAGAGGCGGTTGGCCTTCACTGCTCTTTTCTGCAAGGAGATCCCTGTTCCAGAGAGTGTGGACTCTTCTCCAGTCAAATAAAAACCTGATATCGGTCGCATCTGTACGTTTGAACACAGGGACGGGCATACGCTCACTTTGAGCAAAAATGTTGATCTGTTGCGCGATGGTGAAGGTCGTGTTATCGGTGGTATTGAGGCTTTTGTCGATATTTCCAGGCATAAAATGCTGGAAAGCGATTTGCGCACAGAGGTTGAAAATCAGACCGAAGAGCTGGAACTGGAAAAGGCGAGTTTGCGTGCGGTTCTTGATGGTATGATTGATCCCGCCTATATTTGCGACAGTCATTACCAACTGACCTTTACCAATCAGGCAATGAAGGATCTGGTTGGTAAAAGTGGTGAAAAAACCTGCTATCGGGCTATTTATCAACGTGAAAATCGTTGCGACAACTGTCCCCTGTCTCAGGTGCTTAAAGGGCGGGTCGTGCGTGATGAAAAATCGCTCAATGACAAAGGCAGGACGTTCGAAGTTATCCACTCCCCTTACCCTCTTTCGAAAAATCCGACTCACAAGCTTGGTGTCTGCCGCGATATTACCGAAAGGCTTGAAGTGCGTAGGCGTTTGCAGCAGACCAATCGAGAATTGGATGCCTTTGTGTCGACGGTGTCGCATGATCTGCGTTCGCCGCTGACGCCATTGATCGGTTTTGCCGATCTGCTTGAAGAGCGCTACAGCGACAAGCTGGATGATATTGGCATCGACTGTATCAATGAGATTAAAAGACGGCTGAAAGGATGAAGGATCTGCTCGAGGATCTGTTGAATCTGGCACGGGTCGGTCAGCTGAAAGAGCCGGATGAGCTTCTTGATGTGACTTTGATCGCTGAAGATGTTCTGCTCGAACTGGGGGATAAGGTCCTGGAACACCGTGCCCGGGTAAAAATCGGTTCGCTGCCGGGTATCAGATTGCCGGAGCCGCTGTTGACGGATCTGTTCAGAAATTTACTGAGCAATGCTTTGAAGTATGCTGCGCCGACCGATCCATGCATTGAGATCACAGGAGAGCTTTTGCATGACCGGATCCGTTACCGGGTCTGCGACCATGGCCCCGGGATCGATCAGGACGAGTGGGAAGATGTCTTTCAGCCATTTCGGCGTGGGCGTAACAGTAAAAGTTTTCCCGGGACAGGCATCGGTCTGGCCACCGTTGCCAAAATTGCCCGGGTCTATGGTGGAAACGCCTGGATCGAAGCTACCGATGGCGGGGGAGTGACCTTTATTGTCGAGTTTCCACATAAAAAGCTATAAGCAACAAAAAAGGTAACCTCACTGGTTTGACATAAATAGAACCAGGTTATATTCTGTGTTGAATTTAATTGGCGACTCACATCCATTCGAATGAACCCGACAGGAGGCGTAGATGGAAAAGAACAAACGTCGTGATTTTCTGAAGAAAGCGACAACTGCTACAGTGGTGGCGGCAGCTGCAACGACAATCGGAGCTCCGGCGATCGTGCGAGCTGAAAAAACATATAACTGGAAGATGGTTACAACCTGGCCACCACATTTCCCGCTTCTGGGCGAAGGGGCTGATAAGCTGGCTGAAATCATCAACACGATGTCGGGTGGGCGTCTGAAAATCCAGGTCTATGGTGGTGGTGAGCTGGTGCCACCATTGCAGGCCTTCGATGCGGTCAGCCAGGGTATGGTCGAAATGGGACATGGGGCCGCTTACTATTGGGCGGGGAAAGCTCCTGCAGCTCAGTTTTTTGCCGCCGTGCCCTTCGGCTTGAATGCCCAGGGGATGAACGCCTGGCTTTACAGCGGTGGCGGCATGCAATTGTGGGAAGAACTATACGGCAAGTTCAACCTTATCCCGATGCCTGCGGGCAATACGGGGGTCCAGATGGGAGGCTGGTTCAATCGTGAGATCAAGAGTATCGAGGATTTTAAGGGTCTGAAGATGCGCATCCCCGGTCTTGGCGGCAAGGTTCTGGCCAAGGCCGGCGGGACCGCTGTTCTGTCAGCCGGTGGTGAAATTTACACCAACCTTGAACGTGGCGTTATCGATGCGACAGAGTGGGTTGGCCCTTACAATGATTATAAAATGGGCTTTTACAAGGTTGCCAAATATTATTACACTCGCGGCTGGCATGAGCCGGGAACCGTGCTTGAATCCTTTGTCAACAAGAGCGCGTTTGAAGCATTGCCGAAAGATTTGCAGGAAATTGTCCGTCAGGCGACGATTGCTGCGAATATGTGGACCCTGTGTGAATCCGAAGCCAAGAATAATATCTATCTTGAAAAGATGGTCAAGGAGGAGGGGGTTCAGCTCAAAGCCTTCCCCGATGATGTTATCAAGCAGCTGAGGGTTTACGCGGATGAAGTCATTCAGGAGATCGTTGAGAAAGACCCGATGAGCAAGAAGGTCTATGAAAGCTTCAGCAAGTTCCACGCAAATCACCAGCGTTGGGGCCAATCCTCTGAGGCCGCCTATTATTCACTGTTCACCTGATCAACTTCGAATATAGAAGTCAAAGGCCCGACCTGTTGTGTGACAGGCCGGGCCTTTTTTTGTCGATTCGTTTAAAAAAACAAAACCAGATCTCCGAGACCACTAGGAGAGAAAAGCCTTTTGCGCTTTGGCGGCTGCCTCTCTGTGCCACTCAACGAGGCAGGTGGGTCCCTATCTCCTTGGCCAGCGCCTGCTGGTAGAGTTCATGGGCGAAGGCAATATCCATGATGCCGACACCGAGATTGACTGCGACGGCAATGGTGTCCGACTGTCGTGAGGGCGCTTCAGGGCCGGTCAGGGCAGCCAGATCGTAAGCAGGAGTCGGGATATCCTTGAAAAAACCTTTAAGGCGATATTGATCGAACTGGTCAATATCGTCGGTGACGAGAAGGTCAGCCTGCTGAAAGGTTTTTTATCCCAGGCCGAGTCAAACTCAACCGGGCAGAGGACGGCGCCTGGCTTGAGCCAGTCGTAACGGAGCTGTTGGACCGGAGTAACACCGATCGGGGTCACGCTGACAACCAGGTCTTTGTCGCGGATCGCATCTTCGGCTCTGGTGACCGCTTTGATCTGGACCGATCGATGCTGGTCGTTCATCTGTCGGGCAAAGCGCTCACAGCGCTCGGGGTTGCGCCCCCAGATCTGGACTTCGTCAAGCTCAAAACAATTGAGCAGAAGATCGAGGTGGCTGCTGGCCTGGACACCATAACCGATGAGTCCGAGGGTTGTGGGAGGGGGGCCGCAGAGCAATTTGCAGCTTAATGCCGAAATTGTGGCTGTCCGGTAAGCAGTGATCCAATTAGCATCCATAATGGCCAGGGGTTGCCCGGTTGCTGCGTCGTTGAGCATCATCATGGCGTTGATCGTATCGCAGCCGCGAGCGCTGTTGCCGGGGTAGTAGCTGACCAGCTTGAGACCAACACTGTCCAGGCGTTCGAGGTAGCCGGGCATGGCGTGCAGGAATGACTGAGGGCGCGGATGGACTCCCAGCTTGGGAGGCATCTCCGTACGTCCGGCCTGTTTGTCGTGTAGCACTTCAGTTGTCAGTTCAAGCATCTGTGGTGCAGACAGTCCGATCTGGACGATGTCCTGTTGTGACAGATAGAGAAGTTCGGCAGCCATTTTGTATTCCTCTAGTGTTTTGACAGGTATTGTGGCAACCAGGTGACTGCTTCAGGCCAGAGGACCACGATCAGAAGGCAGATCACCTGAATGATGATAAAGGGAACGATTCCTTTGTAGATGTGAGTCGTGCTGATTTCCGGTGGTGCAACGCCTTTGAGGTAGAAAAGACTGAAGCCAAAAGGGGGGGTCAGGAATGAAGTCTGCAGATTCAGGCGATGAGGATGCCGATCCAGAGCAGATCCATACCCATGGTCTGGAATATCGGTGCAACGACCGGAACAATGATGAAAGTGATTTCGATGAAATCGATGAAAAAGCCGGCGATGAAAATGACCAGCATGACAATAATAAGGAAATGATAGGGGCTTAACCCCGCATCCATGATCAGGCTGGTGATGTAATGATCTCCGCCCATGCCGCGGAAAACCAGGCCAAAGGCGGTTGCACCGACGAGCAGGATGAAGACCATGCAGGTCAGGGTTGTGGTACCACGCATGACTTCGCGTAGGGTGCGCAGGTTGAATTTCTTCTGCCAGATTGTCAGCAGGGTTGCTCCCATGGCCCCGACCGCCGCCGCTTCCGTCGGAGAAGCGATGCCGGCAAAATCGAACCAAGTACGGCCAGAATCAGGAAGAAAGGCAGCAGGAAAGCGCGCAGGATTCTTCGGTACATCCCTGTGATCGAAATACGGCTAATTCTTCCGCCGGCATGGCTGGAGCGGCTTCGGGCCGAAAGGTTGCAACAATGACAATCCACAAGATGTAGAGGCCGACCAGGACCAGGCCGGGGATAATGGCCCCGACAAACATATCGCCGATGGAAATATTGAGGACGCTCCCGAGCAGGACAAGAACAATGCTGGGCGGAATAATCTGGCCCAGGGTGCCGGCAGCACAGATTGTTCCGGTCGACAGCTCCGGCGAATAACCGCGTTTGACCATCGTCGGTAGTGACAGCAGTCCCATGGTGACGACCGTGGCGCCGACAATACCTGTCGATGCGGCGAGTACGGCACCGACAACAATGACCGATATTGCCAGGCCTCCGCGCAGCTTGCCGAACAGCATGGCCATCGTTTCAAGCAGTTCTTCAGCCAGGCCCGATTTTTCCAGCATCAGGCCCATGTAGACAAAGAGGGGCACGGCAATCAGAACGTAGTTGGTCATGGTTCCCCAGATACGCAAGGGGAGCAGCTGGAAAAAATTCAGACCGAAGGTGAAGTAACCGAAAATCAGAGACACCCCACCCAGGGTGAAGGCAACGGGAAAGCCGACCAGTAACAGGGCAAAGACTGTCGCGAAGAGCACGAGGGACATATAATCAGGCATGATGTTGCTCCTCAGTGCTGGATGGTTTTTCCGTTCAACCAGTGGGCGGCCGATGACCGTGCAGAATGATCTCAAGGCCAGTGAAATACCTTGCAGCAGCACCAGACTGAAACCTATGGGGATCATTGCCTTCAGCGCGTAGCGGTAGGGCAGTCCCCCCGGGTCAGGGCTGGTTTCCTGAATGGCCCAGCTCATATTGATAAACCCCTTGCTGGTCCAGATGATCAGGACTGCAAAGGGGATCAGAAATATCAGGCAGCCGACCAGATTTACCCAGGCTTTTCCCTTTACTGAAAGCAAGGTATAGAAGACATCAACCCGGACATGGCTGTCGGCTTTGAGTGTGTAAGCGGCGGCAACGAGAAACAGAACAGCAAAAATGTGCCATTCAAGCTCCTGCACGGCAACACTGCTCTTACGCAGAAAGTAACGGGTGAACACATCGTAGCAAACCACGAACACAAGGAGTGTGCTGAGCCAGGATGTGCAGTTGCCGACCCATTCGTTCAGCCCGTCAATCAGGCGAACGATCCATTCAATAACTTTCATGCAAGCCTCTGTCCAAAGCGATGGTTGAACGCAGATATCTACGAATGACAAACAGACATACTCTGTCAACTCGTGATTCAGAGTCAATGTTAACGATATTTCTCTCTGAATTATTCAATAATTCTCGTTCCGTTCGGAGTTGTAACGGTCGCTTTCAGACTTGTTGTGCGAGCATGTCGGACTGTGATGGCCGCCGTCAGTTGCAACTGTTCCAGGATGCTATTGGTTAAGTCCGGTGTCGCTGTTCCCAGCTCCAGACCGCTGAGGCGCAGATTCCGGTCCGGGAGCAGGGTTGACGGAGGCGGGTCTGTCAGCCATTGAATGAGGGAGGGAATCACCCCGCCTGAGGGGAGGGAGCCATCTGCGGGGATTGTGATCAGCCACTCCAACTGGTTCCGGGTCATTGATTGAATCGGGCCGAACAATTGCGGGGCAATGTTCTGCGTGTGTTTGATGTTTGATGTGCGAACAACCCAATGCAGAAGACGGGGCTGTGCTCAAGTTGGCTCTGGATGTCGATCTGATCGAGGCCGAACCAGCGTGGTCTGTTCGGAGTCGGGAGCTCCGGATCAATGGCGATGACTTCGAGATAGCAGTCTGCTCCCAGACTGAGAAGTGCGTTGTGAGTGCCGATCCTGGTATGTTGCCCGCCTGGTTGCGGTTCCATGCCGAGATGGTCGGCAACATAATCGATTCCCTGTTTTAAGGTTTTTGCAGCAATCACAATATGATCGAGGCTGTGGGCAGTTGTCGCTTGACAGTTGGTTGTAGAATTCATGAGGCCTCCTTGTCGCGGTCGGTGGTAGTGGCGTTAGTGTAGCCGATAGTCCGTGAATGTGAAACCCTGTTCGTCGTTGGTTTTACGGAAGAGTAGCAGTGGAGGTCGGGGCGGTGGTTGAGGCATTTGGTACGTTTACCGGGGGAGGTCGGTTCAGGCGAACAGCAGAAACAGAAAGGCCATGCTTAAAGCATGGCCTTTCTGTTTCTGTTTAAGCTGTGACCGAAAACACTATTCGCGCACAAATGTATCGATATCGGTCTCGTGAACCATCCCATCAGGCGGGCATACTCTGATTCGATAATGATGTAGTGGTTCTCGGTAGATTTGGCGTTTTCTTCGAAACTGCACGCACTTCCGGATCATCCATCTTGGCGGCCATTTCACGCAGGCTTTCAGCCAGGCGCTTCTCTTTTTCCATGGCCAGTTCCATTGCTTTGCGGTCGTCAAACTTCTCAAGCAGGGCTTTGTCGAGGTCTGAAAGCCATTCGCTGTCCTTCTCAGGTGGTGCATTGATGAACTCTTCAAACGGTGGCAGCAGGTCTTCACACAGGCACTGATCGAAGAAGTGTTTAGCGTGCTCGCGCTCTTCACGGGCCAGCAGCTCGAATGTGGCGATGGCATCCTTGTTGTTCATCTGCTTGGCAGCCATCTGGTAGAAGTTCATGGCATTCTTTTCAGTTTGAACTGAACGTGCCAGAGCTTTTTTTACATCAGCGTCATTCATGGTTTTCCTCCATCTCTCGTGATTTACATCAAAATTAAGTTATGCTTCTGCTGAATCAATTGGGACAAAAGTTCGCTTTGCCAATTCCTGATCAATCATCATCAGTCCACGACCGTCTTCTTTGACTCTTTTCAGTTTGGCAATGATATGGTTGACGCTGGCCTCCTCTTCAATCTGTTCAGTGACGAACCACTGCAGAAAGATTTGGGCCGCATGGTTTTTTCCTGTTGAGCCAGATCCATCAGGTCGTTGATGCGTGCTGTGACCATCTGCTCGTGTTCCAGAGCCGTCTCAAAGGCTTCGAGCGGTGAGTCGTATTCGTTCTGGGGAGCAGCCATCGCCATTAATTCTACCCGGCTCCCTGTCTCACAGACAAAATCGAACATTTTTCAGCATGGGACATCTCTTCTTGAAACTGGACTTCCATCCAGTTTGCCATCCCCGGAAGGTCTTCTGCTTCGAAATATGCCTGCATCGCCTTATAGATAAACGCAGAATAGTATTCAAATTGAATCTGTTCGTTGATTGCCTTGGTCAGTTTTTCGCTGAGCATTTTCATCTCCTCTCAAGAATTTTTCTATTGACAATACCGTTTTAATTATATTCGGAATGTCCAATAGTGTAAACAAAACTGGAGCATAATAACAGAAAGAGCGTTTCAAGATTACTAAAAATTAGTCTTTTGCAGAAACTTTATTGTGCTTCAAGGGCTGGCGGTTGTCGGCAGTTGCCAAAGCGGAGACTCTAGGCTATTCTCCTCAAGGTAAGCAGCTGTTCTTTCTCCTGAACTTTGATTCAGGTCCTGAAAAAAGAGATGTGATGAAAATTTCTTCTGCAGAATTTGTCAAGAGCGCAACGCAGCCGGGTAATTATCCTCCTGCCGAGTACCCCGAAATCGCCTTCGCCGGCCGCAGTAACGTCGGAAAGAGTTCATTGATCAACGTTCTGGTTCGACGTAAAATCTGGTCAGAACTTCCTCGACGCCGGGCCGGACCCAGCTGATCAATTTTTTACTGTCAACCAGAGTTCAACCTGGTGGATTTACCGGGATATGGGTTTGCCAAGGTTCCTCTGGCGGTCAAAAAGCCTGGGGGCCGATGATTCGGACCTATCTGGAGCTTCGCGAAGGTTTGATGGGTGTGGTCTTTATTCTCGATATCCGGCGTGTCCCGCAAGAAGAGGACCTTAAAATGCTCGACTGGTTGGAGGAGTTCGGAGTTCCGACCATTCCTGTGATCACCAAGATTGATAAGGTGAATCGCTCTCAACGGGACAAGCAGCTACGTTTGATTGCTGCCGCGACGGGCTTGCCGGAAGATGCTTTCAGTCTTTTCTCGGCGACAACACGTGAAGGGACTGATGATATCTGGGAACGGATTGAAGATGCCCTTTACCGGACAACGCTGATGGTTGATCAGCTGTCCCCCTGACGAATGGAGCCGGAATGAAAACGACGCGTGTTCATCTGTTACGTCATGGTCAGGTCGAAGGCCATGAAGCAAAACGTTATAACGGTCAAGGCGATGCTCCGTTGACCAATCTCGGACGCCAGCAATCGGCGGCATTCGCCGGTCGTTTTCAACATATTCCGCTAACTGCGATTTATTCGAGCGATCTGCATCGCTGTCGGGTTGCTGCCGACCAGATTGCTTTGCTTCAGGCCGTTGAGCCGCACTACAGTGATCAGTTGCGCGAACTCGATGTCGGAGAATGGGAAGGTCGTCCCTGGGAGCAATTACAGCGCCATTACCCTGAATTGTGGCAGGCACGCCTGGAAGACATCGTCCATGTCGCTCCTCCGGCCGGGGAGAGCGTTCTGCAGATGGCCAGGCGGGTCAGGGGCTGATGAAGCAGATTATTTCAGATCATGCCGGGGGCGAAATTGTGATTGTCGGGCATGGCGGCGTTAACCGGGTCATCTTGCTGGATGCCATCGGTGCTCCGCTGGAGTGTCTGTTTCATATTGAACAGGACTACGGCTGCCACAATATTATCGAATACTTTACTGATGGAATCGCAACCGTCAAAAAACTGAATGGCTGATTTGCAGCTGTTGCTTGATCTTCAGGGAGGAAAGAAATGAAATCGATTCATGTTATCGGTGTCGGGATTGCCGGGCAGGAGGGCTTCACGCCACGGGCACTGGAGCTGATCGGGGAGAGTGATATTCTGTTTGGTGCAGAGCGGCTGCTCGATCTGTTTCCCGATTATAGCGGTGAGCTGATGACCGTGGACGATAACAACCCCGGGGCGATGGTGACGGCTCTTCAGGAATGCGATTGTCGCGCCGTTGTTCTGGCGTCCGGTGATCCCCTGTTTTTTGGCACCGGGCGCTATCTGCTGCGCAACCTGCCGGATGAGTTGATCGAGTTTTTGCCCAATGTCACATCGGTTCAGTACGCTTTTGCGAAAATCAGGGAGCCGTGGGACGACGCAGTTTTTGTCTCGGTTCAGGGGCGGATGCTGAAAGACGTTGTCGACCGCATCGTTGCCAACGACAAAGCAGCTGTTCTGACCGACAATGTCAATACACCGGGTATGATCGGGCGTGAGCTGCTCAGCCGTAACCGGAGCGGCTATAAAGCATATCTGTGTGAAAATCTGGGCACTGAAGATGAAAAAATTCGCGTGACCGATGTTCGTGGTCTGCTCGAACTGGAAGCTGCTCCTCTTAATGTTCTGGTCCTGATCAAGGAATACGAAGATGAGAGCCAGCAGTATGTTCGATCCTGGGATCCCGGACGATGATTTGTCAGCATTAAAAGCTGATTACCAAGGAAGAGGTGCGCGTGATTACTCTGGCCAAATTAAAGCTGCAACATGACATGTGCCTCTGGGATGTTGGCGCCGGGTCGGGGTCTCTTTGTATCGAAGCGGACCATCTGCTGCCCAACGGTCGCATCTTTGCGATTGAGCGCAATGAAGAGTGCCGTCAGTTCATTAAGGAAAACCTTGAAAAATTCAATGCTCGAAATGTCGCTCTGATCGAAGGGGATGCCCCTGATTGCATGGATGAACTGCCTGATCCCGACCGGGTTTTTATCGGTGGCAGCGGCGGACGGTTGTGGGATATCCTTGATACCGTTGACCAGCGTCTGGCAACGGGAGGACGGATTGTCATGAATGCTATTACTCTTGATACTCTGACCGCGGCCAATGAATACTTTGCCAATGCAGGCTATCTGGTTGAAGTGGTGACAGTCAATATCGCCCGCACCAGACCCCACTCGAACTATAAAATGTTCGAAGCTTACGATCCGGTTTATGTTGTGACAGCTGTAAAGGAATAGACGGTCTCTGCGTTGCTGGTGGCGCAGGCAGTTCCGGTCGGCCGGTTTGGCCCACTTCTCCGGTTGTTGCCCGTCGCTATCGTTGCAGGAGGCGTCTGCCTGAAACGCAGTCTTTAGAGACTGTAAAGTGGAAGGGTTGAGGGGCTCTCGTGGTCATTAATTTTACCTTGTGTTCAACTCAGACCTTCGACCTGAATCAGAATCGCTGTGACGTTATCCTTGCCGCCGCAGGTAAGGGCTCTTTTGATCAGTGACCGACAGAGCCTTTCAACGGCTAGGGGTTGCTGCATAATGGTGGAAATCTCATCATCTGTGACCATCTTGGTCAGCCCGTCACTGCATAGCAGCAAACGATCACCTGTCTCAAGGGCGAATTGACAGCGACAGACATCAATCCTGTCAGTGAGCCCGATGGCTTGAGTCAGCAATTGCCCGAAAGCCGGACCGCGCGCATGCTCGGCGAGAGTTATCCCCCGTCGCACCTGAGTGGCAATGACAGTGTGATCGTTGGTGAGCTGTTGCAGTTTTTCAGCCCGTAAAAGGTAGATTCTGCTATCACCGACATGGGCGAGATAGGCTCTTTCACCTTCGATCTTCAGCATCGACAGCGTTGTTCCCATGCCACGCCAATCGCTGTTCTTTTTGCTGCCTCAATGACGGCTTTGTTGGCCTGTTTGAGAGCAAGGGTGATTCTTTTCAGCGGTTCTTTCTTCTGTTTCGTCCGGCAGACCTCCAGTGCTGTTTCAGCGGCGATACGACTGGCGACATCTCCCGCAGCGTGCCCCCCATACCATCGGCAACGATAAAGATCGCGTTGTCTCTGTCGCACAGATAGGTATCTTCATTCCGGCTGCGGCTGAGACCGATGTCGCTTGCTGCACAGACTGTCAGCTTCATTGTTCCCCCAGTTCTTTCTGCGAAAAACAGATCCCGATTCGAAACAGCGCTGATGTATAGCGACCTGTCGGGGTTTTCAGCACACCTTGTTGTTGATAATCGTTTTTGCCGCTGTTTGCAATATCATGAAAGAGGTTGTCCGTGTCGTTCCACTTAAACGGTTTGACTCGTCATCCACAGAGGTGCCGAGTGAAAGCAGGTCCGGAATGTATCAAACGGCTGGAGAAGAGATAGTCGGTCTGAAAGATGCAGAGATCTCCTCATTGGAATCAAATACAGGCAGATTAATTTTAGCCCAAGATCGGTGTTTTTGGGGAGATTTTAATTTTTTCCGCAGAGGGAAGGTTGCATTTCTGTGCTAAAACAGGCCGGAAATATAGTTGAGAAGGATCAATAAGGAGTCCGATGAGAGATCTACCCTGGAAGAATAACAGCAGGCCGTTGATGCTGGCGCCGATGCAGGGATTAACCAACGAAGCGTTGCGAGCCTGCTATCTGGAACATTACCGGCCCGATATTGTCTTTACTGAGTTCGTCCGTGTTCAGAGCCGTTCGCGTAAACGTGTCATGCGCGCCGACCTGGCGGAAGTCAGAGCGCACTGTGCCGACATCCCGCTGATTGTACAGCTGATTGGCCATGATGCAGATGCTTTGGCAGATGCGGCACTGGAGGTCCAGGTCGCCGGCTGCAGCCATGTTAATTTGAATCTGGGCTGCCCCTACGGCAGGATGACAACCGGAGCAACGGGAGGGGAACTGCTCAATCAGCCTGAGCGGCTGCCGTTGCTGCTTGAACGGCTACGCAAGGTGATTAGGGGGAGCTTTTCCGTGAAGTGTCGAGCCGGATACTCTGATCCCCGACAAATTTTTGATCTGCTTCCCATGTTCTCCAGGGCCGGGGTCGATTTTTTGATTCTGCATCCGCGGACAGTAGAACAGAGATACACTGGAAGGGCAGATCATGCCTTGACGCGAGAGGTCATTGACCGGACTGATTTGCCGGTGGTCGCCAATGGTGACATAAATACTCCTCAGGTGGGAAACGAACTGCTGGCTCAAACTGCCGCCGCCGGATTGATGTTGGGCCGTGGGGCGCTGGCAGACCCCGGCCTGTTTGAGCGAATTCGCCGCAATTCGCCGGCTCCAGAAGCCGAGTCGCAGAGAAGAGCTGAACTGGGACTCTTCATAACCCGCCTGCTTCCCGGCTATATGGAAAATTTTGTGGTGAGCGCCAGGCTTTGATGAAGCTCAAGGATGTTCTCAATTTTATCCCGGACGACTGTCTACAGCGTGATCTAGGACGGCTGAAACGAGCGACTTCCATGCAGCGGTTTCAGGATTTGCTGCTCCGGAGCTTTCCTTGTTGATGACATCCCAATCCGGTTCAAAAATGTGGATGATTGATTTTAAAGAGAAAATAGGTCATTCTTGCGGGTGAGAAAAGGGAGGGGACCCTTCGCCGCTCTTTTGCTTCTGTCTGATAAGGACGCGGTTTATGGTTGTATTTTAAAGCCCGCGTGTCAGCAAGGGCGGGCTTGCGTGGTTTTTGCGTGCCGCCAATGATTCCAGTCTGTTTTGTGATTTGATCCTTGTTGATATTTATTGCTTTGAATGCTGGAGAGACCATTGAAGAAATTTATCGTTTACATTCTGTTTGTTCTGACTTGCGGGCTGGCTGTTTTTTTCACTTACCGGCATATGCAGGCGTCTCACTACCAGGCAACAGCAATCCCCTATATAAAAACAGTTCTACCACAGATATCGACCTGGGACCCGGCGCGGGTCAAAGAATTTATGGCCCCGGAGGTGCTTGAGCGGGTCTCGGATGAGGATCTGGCCGCTTTGATGACGTCGTTAAGTCAAATCGGCAAGCTTGAAACCATTGATGATATCAGCTTTGAAAATAAATCAAGTGGAGAGCACATCACCAGGGGGCAGCAGCCGTTAGTGACGTACGAGCTGGAAACCCACTACAGCAGTGGCGAGGTTAAGGTGACAATCAGTTTGCTGGATAAAGGCGATTCCTTCGACGTGTATCATTTCAACTTTCAGTCGCAGGCATTAGCTGCACCGGATTGAGTAAACGCATTTTGGTTGTTAAGGGAGCACAGGGCCTTGCCCCCTTAACGCGTGAAAATCAGTGTGACAGCGGAATGGCGAAAACCGGGCGGGGCGATTTCTTCAGGACCTTTTCTGCGGTGCTGCCAAGGAACGCATGTTCCAGAAGCCCCTTGCCATGGGTTCCCATGACAATGACATCGACATCCAGACGGTCCGCGGTTTCCAGAATCTTGACGACGGGGTGGCCTGCGGCAACTTCTGCCCCAGCAAAACGGGCGTAATCCTCGGGGTAGTCTTTCAGTTCTGTTTTGGCGAATTCATCCAGGTTGTCTTTCAGGGTTGTGCGGGCTTTTTCCATATTACTTTGCTCGAGATCTTCAAGTTTACTTTCCCCCAGAACCGATGAAAGATAGCTGCGCATGGATGAATCGACCAACGGCAGGACATGTAGCAGATATATCTTGGCGTTGTTCTGACGGGCAAGCATGACGGCATGCTTGAATGCGTTATCAGAGTTGGGAGTGAAATCGGTTGTAACCAGTATTTTTTCATAGTGGGGTAGCATGGTGTCACCTCTTCAGGAAAGGGTTTCCGACAGCGCGAGCAACTGCTTAAATTATAGCTCATGTTTCTTTTATTGCATCGCTTGTCGATGCTTTGATGACGAAATGAAATGGAATTATTGTCGATGGCGGAGAAACATTCTTATCAACAGGTCATGAGTCGGGATCTGCCGAAACTTTTGCAACAGGGCTGCATCCTTGTCGATATCCGCAGGCCTGAAGAGTGGCGTATGACCGGTGTTGTCGCAGGCAGCCACCGATTGACCTTTTTCGATGCTGACGGGAATTGTCAACTGGAGCAGTGGCTTTCAGCGCTTGCCGGTCTGGCGCCGAAGGAGGTTCCGCTGGCCTTGATTTGCCGCACCGGTCATCGGACAAGTTTGATCTGTGAGATGTTGGCTGATTCCGGTGAAAGAACTGAACTCTACAATGTCACGGATGGAATCTTCGGATGGCTGGCAGAAGGGTTGCCGGTAGTCGCCGTCGGCCCGACATTCTAGCTTAACCTCTGTCCGAAAACCGCCCTTTCCCGCAATCTCGGCGTCAATTTGCGCATTTGATTGTGTGGTGTAAAGGACGACTCTTTAATTTCAATTGCTTGGTTCCCTTGATCTTGCGAAAAATGGCTGGCTTCCGAATCAGAAACTGTCGCTGTGTCATCCGGCCTTTCCGGATGAACACTCGCTTGGAAGAGCGGTTGTTTTTCTGCGCTTCTTAATATAAATACTTAATAAATAAATAAAAATGTTTGATCGGTTTGACATTTTCCGGAAACGCGCTACTCATATATATTGGGTCGGTAAGTTGCCCGACAGAAAATACCAGTCTGAATATTGTTTGAGTGCTCTAAAAATCGTTACTGCTTCCTTGTGAAACAGTCCTGTTTTCATTCAGCCATCACCTCGTTTTGCGCTCATTTTCTGCCGTTCACTCGCCACTGAGGCCCAGATGTGTCAGTTGTTAACTCTGTGGAGGTCGTTATGGAATATTTTTATGGTGAGCGGGTGCGGATGCTCGGCAAGCCGGAATGGGGCGCTGGTTTTATTCAGGGCAAGAGCAAAGACGGGAAGATAAAAGTTCGCTTTCAGCAGGGCGGGAAAAAGACCCTTGATCTTCATCATGCCAAATTGATGAAAGTCGTCTTACGCGATCCTGAATGGCTGGAGCAACGGACCAGGGAAGCCTGGGCGCGCAACCACCGCTCACGCCAGAATTAAAACTACCTGTCTTTGTCAGTATTTGGAACGGTTCTGTCTTTTGACCGTGAAGGGTTGTCCGGTCGGAAAATGTCGGGAAGCTCGTATCCGAAATAGCGCAGACACATCAGCAACAAGGTCACTGCGGCTGCTTCATCAAGATTTCCTATGAGGGGAATATTGTCCGGAATCAGTTCAAATATTCCCGCTGTCGGGTTGAGCAGATAAATCAATGAGAGCAGACCAAGGAAGAATATACCTGTTTTTTTCATGAACCGACTCCAGTTTATTTGCAATGCAGGGCCGCTATGATTCAAGATGACGTAATATCGTAACAGATGTTCTTTGATGGACAGGAGTATAGCATGAATAAAAATGAAAATTGGATTGTCCTGACGTTATTTCTGATCGCTCTTTTTCTCGGTGGTTGCCGGATGGGTTCCACGTCGGGTTATTACCTTGGTGCCAGTGCCGCGGAGATGGAGTTTTCTGCTCTGGATGGACAGTTTGAAGGGGATCAGGTCTGGGAGGATTTATATCTGCAGGTTACCTACCGGTTACAGCGTGAAGGGAACGTGCTGAAGATTGACGGTGAGCTGGAATTTTCAGACTCCTCACGAACCAACTACGACCGGGTGTCGGACTTGAAGTTGAACCTCTACCTGCTTGACAGTCGTCAACGTGTCGTCAGTTACAGGGAGGTTGCGCGGACTCTCAGCTATAGCCTGGAAGAAGTGACTTCGTTCAGCAGCATCCTGCCAATGGACGACAGTGTGGTTGCCCTGGCTTTTGGTTATGATGGTTATCTTGACAGCCGTGGTTCTGATGATGTCGGCGGCAATGCGATCTGGGAGGTTCCCAAGCTGATAGAAAGATAAAGGGCCGAGGTTTTCCAGAGGGAAATGCACTGGAAAACCTCAAGCTCAACCTGCCTGTTTTGTCTCTCGTCTCCCGAAACCCTAGGTGAGCAGGTACTTGCCGACCCAGTTTTTGGAAAACTGATAAGCGGTACGACCGCAGCGTTTGGTTTTTCGTGGGTCCACTTGATGGCGGCTTGCTCCAGTTCCGCAGACCAGGGGATGTCGCGACCGAACTGTTTGCTCCAGCGCTCGATGCACAGTTTGACCGCTTCGAGGTAGCGATCCTGACTGAATACATGAAATGGCACCCAGAGACCGAAGCGGTCCGAGAGTGAGCTCTTCTCTTCCTGAATTTCACTCTGTTGCAGCTCCCCCTTGACATATTTCCCCCCCAGATGATCTCCATCGTATTCAGGTAAGAGATAGCGGCGGTTGGAGGTGACGTAGATCAGTACATTTTCCGGTGCCGAATAAACAGAACCATCCAGAGCACTCTTGAGCATCTTGTAGGAGAGTTCCCCGACCTCAAAAGTAAGATCGTCACAGAGCATGATAAAGCGGTAGGGTTGTTTTTCAACCTGAGAAAAGATTTCAGAGATGTAGATCAGGTCTTCTTTTTCAACCTGGATAATGCGCAGTCCCTCATTCGCATACTCATTCAACAAGGCTTTGACGATAGAGGATTTTCCGGTTCCCCGTGATCCCCATAAAAGTGCATTGTTGGCCGGCAGGCCTTGAGAAACTGACGGGTATTATTGATCATAACGGTTTTGATCGTCGACGCCGAGCAGTTCATCCAGGCGGGTCGTGTCGGTCACCTTGACCGGCTCGAGATAGCCGGAAAAGGAATGGCGGCGCCAGTTGGCGGCGTAGCAGGTGTCCCAGTTCACCGGCTCGGCGGCACAGGGCAATAACATTTCAACAGAGCTCAGAACTCTTTCAAGCTGAGCAATAACTTCAGGCTTAAGGTTCATCATGGCTGATCTCTTTCATTGCAATAGGGGGATTGTCGCCATTTAGATATAGAAAAGGGCGCTCCTGATGAACGCCCTTTTTGATCGAACTGCAAAAATCTTATTTACTCCACTTTTCTTGATACGGTCGACCGCTTCGACGATGTTCTTGCGGTCGCCAAAGGCGGTCAGGCGGAAGTAGCCCTCACCGCTGGGGCCGAAGCCGCTCCCCGGGGTACCGACAATGTGGCAGTCACTCAGCAGCTTATCAAAGAATTCCCAGCTGCTAAGGCCGTCGGGAGTCTTGAGCCAGATGTAAGGAGCATCGACACCGCCGGCATATTCGATACCGGAAGCATCCAGACCTTCACGGATGATGCGGGCGTTTCCATGTAGTAGTCGATGACTTCCTTGACCTGGGCAGCACCCTCTTCACTGTAGACTGCGGCAGCAGCCTTTTGAACCGGGTAGGGAGCGCCGTTGAATTTGGTGCACACACGACGGTGCCAGAGCTTATTACAGCTGAATGTCTCACCCGTGGAGGTGGTGCCGACCAGTTCGTCAGGAATGACGGTGAAAGCACAGCGGACTCCGGTGAATCCGGCACCTTTGGAGAATGAGCGGAATTCGATAGCGCACTCTTTTGCGCCTTCAATCTGATAGATTGAATGAGGAATCTCCGGATTGGTGATGTAGGCCTCGTAAGCGGCATCGAAGAGGATGATCGCCTTGTTTTCGCGAGCGTAATCAACCCAGACTTTAAGTTGTTCTCTGGTCATAACTGTGCCGGTCGGATTGTTCGGCAGGCAGAGGTAGATCAGATCAACTTTTTCCTTTGGAATGGCCGGGTTGAAGTTGTTCTCTTTGGTGAAGGGCATGTAGACGATGCCGTCATAGTAGCCTTCTTTGTTGATTTTGCCGCTGCGGCCAACCATAACGTTGGTGTCGTTGTAAACCGGGTAAACAGGATCGCCGATAGCAACCTTGTTGTCGAGGGCGAAGATATCAAGGATATTGGCACAATCACTCTTGGAACCATCCGAGATGAAAACCTCAGTTGGCTTCAGGTCTACACCAAGAGGCTTGTAAGCTTTTTCGGTAATAATTTCTGCCAGCCACTCGTAACCCTGTTCCGGACCGTAACCGTGAAAACCTTCACTGGTTGCCAGGTCGTCAACGGCTTCATGCAGGGCCTTGATGACTGCCGGAACCAGGGGCTGGGTCACATCGCCGATACCGAGTCGGATAACTTTGCCTCTGGATTCTCTTTCGTAAAGGCAGAAACTCTGCGGGTGATTCCGGAACAGGTAACCTGCCTGAAGCTTCAGATAATTGTCATTGATGCGTGCCATTCTTTTCTCCTGATAGGGCGGTTAAATTAAAATTACGAACAGGGCGATCCTGGTCAGATCGCCCTGTATGTTTCGAGTTTTCGAACGAAGGTTGGTCAGTTGGTTTTTCCTGAATCCATTTGCCGGTATTTTTCAGGTCTCTTCCAAGTCCGCTGAATGTTTCACAACCGGTCATGAGCAGGGTTGTCAAAATCAACACGATCACCAGCCGGCTCTTCACTTGACTCCTCCCCGTTCTATTGGTGGTCTTATTTTAAACCGAGGACGTCCTGCATGTCGTAGAGTCCCGGGCTCTGTCCAGCCAGCCAGAGACAGGCCCGGGCCGCGCCGCGGGCGAACATGTCACGGCTCATGGCGCGATGGCTGATTTCGATCCTTTCACCCATGCCGATAAAGTAGACGGTGTGTTCGCCGACGATATCACCACCACGGACAGTCTGCATGCCGATCTCTTCCCTGGTCCGTTCTCCACACATCCCTTCGCGGTGATAGTTGGCGACCTGGTTATAGTCGCGTCCAAGGCTTTCGGCCACAACTTCTCCCATGCGAACAGCGGTCCCGGAGGGGAATCTTTTTTCTTGTTGTGGTGCAGTTCGACAACTTCAACATCGAAATCATCCCCCAGAATCCCGGCTGCTTCTTTAAGGAGTTTAAAGCAGGCATTGACGCCGACACTCATGTTGGGAGCCAGAATGACCGGGATTTTTTGTGCGTAAACGACCACACGCTCTCTTTGTTCGGGGGTAAATCCGGTCGAACCGCTGACGATCATTTTATTCATACGGGCACAGACGTCCAGATTAGCCAGTGTTACATCCGGAAAGGTGAAATCGATCAGGACGTCGGCCGCAGCCATACCTGTGGCGAGATCATCGACGATCTTGACATTCAGTTCACCCGCACCCGCAACCAGTCCCGCATCCATGCCAACCTGAGAGTGCCCCGGCCGTTCAATTGCTGCCGTCAGTTCCAGTCCTTCGGTCGCCTGAACAGCATGGATCAGGTGTGCCCCCATCCGCCCGGCAGCTCCGACAATTGCTACATTCATTAATCTATTCCATGAGTTTCAGAGTGGCAGAAACCACTCGTGGTTGAAGCGGGGCGAAGGTTTAAGTTCGCCCCTGTATCTGGATCAGATAAGTTTATATTTTTTCAGCACCGATTTCAGAATATTGAGGTTTTCTTCGCTCATTCCAACCAGCGGCAGACGGACGTCAGGGCGACATTTGCCCATCAGGGCGACACTGGTTTTGGCCGGAACCGGGTTCGCTTCGATAAACATCGTCTGGTTCAGTTCGAGCAGATCCAGATGCATTTTCCTGGCTTCAGTCCAACGATCTTCAAAGACAGCCTGAACCATAGCTTTTATCTGGGCCGGAATGATATTGGCGGTCACTGAGATGACTCCTTTAACGCCACAGGACATCAGCGGCAGGGTCAGGAAGTCGTCGCCTGAAAGCACATCGATTTTATCGCCGGCTTTGGCGATGATTTCGCTGGCTTGAGTCACGTCGCCCGAGGCTTCTTTGATTGCAACGATGTTGTCAATTTGAGCCAGGCGAACCGTCGTTTCAACTTCAATATTCTTGCCGGTACGAGGCGGAACATTGTAAACCACCTGAGGGAGTGCAACGCTCTCGGCCAGCAGCTTGTAGTGCTGGTAGATACCCTCCTGGGTCGGTTTATTGTAGTAAGGAGCAACCAGAAGCAAGCCATCCGCACCCATTTCCTTGGCATGTTTTGATAGTTCGATCGCTTCTGATGTCGAGTTTGAACCGGTACCGGCGAGAACCGGAACACGTTTATTGGCCTGCTCGATGCAAGCCTTGACAACCTGGTCATGCTCAGCGTGACTCAGGGTCGTTGACTCGCCTGTCGTGCCGCAGGGAACGATAACGTCAGTGCCGTTTTCGATCTGAAATTCAATCAGTTGACGATAACTGTCCTCGTCGAAGTTCCCCTGCTCATCGAAAGGGGTGACGAGAGCGACCATTGATCCTCGAAACATTTCTGTCCTCCTCATGGAAATTGAAGTAATTGATAACCGTTATCATAGGCTTTGCAGAAAGTAAAGCACTAGCGGGGATTGTTGTATTTTTCTGCGCTGAAATCAGTTGTTTCCGCTTTAAATGTCATGGACAGCTTCCCGAAAAATACATTGTAAACCGGATAAAAACAAGTTGTATTCTTGACTGTTTTGGTTGTCTGGAATAGGTGGGCATGGAGGGATTCATTTATAATTTCAATGCTGTCAGTGTGAGGTTGGTTTGAACTGTCCTCTACCGAAACGATAGCGTATTAATTTTTGATCTGATGGGTGGAGTTCTTCAGGCCAATTGTGTTGCAACGGTCCGGCCAGAGTGCAGCGATCTTGGTGTGTGTTGTCATGTCGGGCGGCAGTGCGGATGGACCCGCGCTACCGCCACTTGTCGATATGATTTTCTGCCTCTGGATCCGTAAATGATTTCGAACCAGAATTGGATTTGTACACAGGTTTTTTCATCTGTTACTTTCTATTGAAGATCTTTAGTTAGTCACACCAGATGGAGTTTTCATCAGGCAATGAGTTTATTGTCTGATCACAACCTGTCAGCTGCGATGCTCTAGCTGATTGCCATTGAAGAAAGGACAACCAGAGCGGCAACCGCACATACAAATCCTGCAAAGATCAGGTCTGCTTTAAAAACGTTTCATTCTTTATCTCCTTTTTAATAATAGCCCCTTGGCGGGGTTGATTGTGCCGATTATCGGGTTTGAAAGTTATTTAGCTGATTGCCATTGAAGAAAGAACAACCAGGGCGGCAACCGCACATACAAATCCTGCAAAGATCAGGTCTGCCTTAAAGCGTTTCATTATCTGTCTCCTTTTCTTAATCCCTGTGAGAGGATCGGTTTAGTTAGCTTTTGATTTTGAAGAAAAATAAATTAGCTGATTGTCTGTAACGAAATCACGATCAGGGTGACGACGGCACATGCAAGACTGGCAAAGATGATATCGGATCTGAACTGTTTCATAATTTGAATTCTCCTTCTCATACGGTTTAAGTGATCTCGGTTTCTCAGGAAGGTGTTCATGGCTGGAAAACACGTCCCTGGAACTTATGATCTCGTTTTATTAGATCTCCCCGATCTGTAACCTTGCTGTGCATTTCAAGATGGCCCACATTTCCATCTTTATGTTCGATTATTGAAACCGGGGAGTGTTCAATGTCGAACATTTGTGCAACAACGCGTTGTTTAGTGTCTATAAAATAAAGATTTTTCTATTGATAGTCCAAGTCTTATTTATTATCATTATGATAGGTTTAACCTATAGGAGGATGCGATGGAATTGCGCCATCTACGTTATTTTCTTGCGATTGCTGAAGTGGAACACTTCTCTAAGGCTGCGGATACATTGCATATTTCTCAACCAACTCTGTCACAGCAGATCAAAAACCTGGAAGAAGAAATCGGAACACCGCTTTTTGATCGGTTGGGAAGAAGGGTCAAGCTGACCGAGGCTGGAAAAATTTTTTCAGAGTACGCAAAGCGTGCACTCCTTGAAATCAAATGGGGGCAACAACAGATCGATGAACTGCAGAGTCTGCAACATGGAACTCTGCGGATTGGAGCAATTCACACGTTCAATACGTCTCTTGTCCCACCGATTGTTGCTGAATTTCATGAAAAGTATCCGGCCATCAGAATTTCAGTAGAAGAAGAGTCAACGGTGGAGATTGCCAACAATATCAGTCGAGGTGAACTTGATATCGGCATCGCGTTTTCCCACGCCCTGTTGCCCGAAATTGAGACAGATCCGCTATTTGAAGAAGAATTCGTCCTGGCGGTGCGGAAAGATCACCCCCTGGCAGATCAGAAAACAATTGAATTTAAAAAATTGGAAAATGTGCCGTTGATTCTGGTTAACGAAAAGACATCGACTCGATGGCTCATTAATGAATTTTTTGCCGAAGCTGGAATCAAAGCGACGGTTCACGTCGAAACCAGTACCATCGAAGTTATTATGATGATTATCGCCAAGAGTGAACTGGCAGGCATCGTCCCTGTGGGATCAAGGCGCTTCAGGATGAGCAGTTTCGCAAGATTCATCTGATCAAGCCGACACCGGTGCCGGCGAGCTTCTCTGCTGTATCACAAGCACAGTTATAAGTCGGCGGCGACAAAGGCTTTTACCGAGTTTTTTAAAAAATCAGTTTTGTACTGATTCGGATCGGGCGGACAGGGGACCGTTTACGAGATGACGGATCGGAACCTGTCCCCACTGTGCAGATAAAACGACAGGTTCCGATCGGGGTGTCGAACTGTGGTTATTCCTGGTCGCCACAGCGGTCACATGGCTGCGGAACCGGCGGCGGACTGTTAATCGGACGAACCGGGCCTTTTTGCCGCAGGCGGTTAACAGCATGGCGCCGATCAGTACCAACACAAGGGTTTGAGCTGTTCTGGTCACGATTTTTCCCTATTCTTTCAGGCGGGCAAGCTCACGCTCAACCGCTTCCCTGGCTGTTCCACCCGTTGCTTTGCGGGCATTGACTGAAGCTTCGAGGGTCACATAATCGTAGATATCTTCGTCGATCAGATCGGAAAATTCCTTGAATTCATCGAGGCTCAATTCAGGGATGTCTTTATTGTTTTCAACACAGTAACGGACCGTTTTGCCAACCACCTCATGAGCCTGGCGGAAGGGGAGGCCTTTGCGTACACAGTAGTCGGCGACGTCGGTCGCGGTTGAAAACCGCGCGCGGCCGCGACGCGCATATTGTCACCCTTGACCCTCATCTCGGCGATCATGTCGGCAAAGATTTTCAGAGAACCTTTCGCTGTGTCGATGGTGTCGAACAGCGGTTCCTTATCTTCTTGCATATCCTTGTTGTAGGCCAGAGGCAGAGATTTCATCAGGGTCAGCATGCTGATCAGGTTGCCGTAAACCCGGCCGGTCTTGCCACGTACCAGCTCAGGGACATCGGGGTTCTTCTTCTGCGGCATGATTGAGCTGCCGGTACAGAAGGCGTCGGTCAGTTCAATGAAATTAAAATCGGCGCTTGACCAGAGGATCAATTCTTCAGACAGACGCGACAGGTGCATCATCATAATTCCGGCAAAACTGCAGAACTCGATGGCAAAGTCACGATCGGAAACCGAATCGAGGCTGTTGCGGGTGACGCCGTCAAAGCCGAGTTTTCGGCCACCCATTCCCGGTCGATCGGGAATGTGGTTCCTGCCAGGGCACCGGCCCCGAGCGGCATGACGTTAAAGCGGGCGCGCAGGTCCTTGAGGCGTGAGATATCGCGAGCGATCATTTCTCGGTAAGCCAGCATATGATGGCTGTAGAGCACCGGTTGAGCCGTCTGCAGGTGGGTGTAGCCGGGCATGATAACGTCGAGGTTCTGCCGGGCCTGTTTGACCAGTGAGGCCTCCAGCTTTTCCAGGTAACCGAGGATGGTGTCAGTTTCGTCGCGCAGGTAGAGGCGGATATCGACAGCAACCTGATCATTTCGGCTGCGACCGGTGTGCAACTTGCCACCGACCGATCCGATCCGTTCGATCAGCCGGGCCTCGATGTTCATGTGGATATCTTCCAGAGCGACGGAAATTCAATTTTCCCCGCCTCGATCTCTGTCAGAATCTGATCCAGGCCTGCGATGATCTGTTCAGCTTCCTCAGTCGCAATAATCTGCTGTCGTCCGAGCATTTCGGCATGGGCCTTGGAACCTTGAATATCGTAACGATAGAGGCGTTGATCAAATTCGATGGAGGCGGTGAATTCTTCAACAAATTTATCTGTCGGCTGGGTGAAGCGTCCACCCCATAGCTTGCTGCTCATTTTTACTCCGTATCTTTGGGCATGACTCTGGCCGAGTCAAACAGTGGAGAGGGTACAGATCTGCACCCTCTCCTTCATGGTGCAATCTTACTTGGCTGCTGCTCTCTGCATCGCGGCAATACGCAGGCGCAGGGCGTTCAGTTTGATGAAGCCTTCAGCGTCGGCCTGGTTGTAGACTTCGTCAGCTTCAAAGGTGGCAAAGTCTACATTGAACAGGCTGTCGGTAGCCGAATCGCGGCCGACAACGCGGCAATGGCCTTTGTAGAGCTTGATCCGGGCCTTGCCGTTGACGGTTTTCTGGGTGTCATCGATCAGGGCCTGCAGGGCGATACGTTCCGGTGCGAACCAATAGCCGTTGTAGATCATTTCAGCGTAACGTGGGATCAGTGAATCGCGCAGATGCATGACTTCGCGGTCCATGGTGATCGATTCCACAGCGCGGTGAGCTTCCTCAAGAATAGTGCCGCCAGGTGTTTCATAGACGCCACGGCTCTTCATGCCGACATAACGGTTTTCCATCAGGTCGACACGACCGATGCCGTGTTTGCCACCCAGCTCATTCAGTCTGAACAGCAGGTCGGCCGGGGAGAGGCGCTCACCGTTAACGGCAACGGCATCACCCTTTTCGAATTCGATCTCAACATATTCCGGCTGATCGGGAGCATCCTCAGGAGCAACGCTTAAGACATACATCTCTTCCGGAGCTTCTGCCCATGGGTTTTCCAGAACATCGCCTTCAAAGGAGATGTGGAGCAGGTTGCGGTCGGAGCTCCAGGGGAATTTTTGCTGGTTGGAACCGGAATGCCATGCTTTTGGGCATAGTTTTCCAGTGCCGTACGGCTGTTCAGGTCCCACTCACGCCAGGGGGCGATAACCTTGACGTTGGGGTCAAAGTGGTAGTAGGCCAATTCGAAACGAACCTGATCGTTGCCCTTGCCGGTCGCACCGTGAGAAACGGCGTCGGCGCCTTCTTTGGCGGCGATTTCCATCTGGGCCTTGGAAATCAGCGGACGGGCGATGGAAGTGCCGAGGAAGTAACGGCCTTCATAGATGGCATTCGCGCGAAACATCGGGAACACGAAGTCGCGTACAAACTCTTCGCGAAGATCGAGGATATGGCAGGCCGATGCGCCCGTGGCTTCAGCTTTAGCCGGAATACCGTCCAATTCTTCACCCTGACCAAGATCAGCAGAGAAGGCGACGACTTCGCAACCGTATTCTTCAACCAGCCATTTGAGGATGATTGATGTGTCGAGTCCGCCCGAATAGGCGAGAACGCTTTTTGACTTGTCCTTGTTCATCTGTTCTCCTTAGAGGTGGCGCGAGCCTCTTCATCCATGCCAGCGTCAGCCGGCATTCACTGTTTGTTCGGCGGATAGGAATACGCCTTACGAACTCTCACTTGGCTTCTCTGGTCTGAAAGAAAAATCTCGCGCCTTGTAACATTCTACTTTAGTCGTAGTTGTTTGATTATTGGTCCGGCTACTGTCTGTTGAGCCGGATTCCTAATTTTATGCTGTTTTTTCTCTGGGCCCCCGGTAGCTCTGTAGTGGAAGCCTCCAGTCTGGTCACTGAGTCAGCTTTACAGCTTGACAACATAGGTATCAGCCATGCGGTCATGCAGACCCTGTTTCTGCTCATCAAAGGCAACCATCAGGTAACCGATGCATAGTATGATGCCGGAGATGAATTTGGCCGGTATCTCGCGCAGCGCGGCCCGACCGTAGCCGATCTCTGTTCCGTCGCAACGGACAACCTTGATCCGCAGGGCCATCTTACCCGGGGTTTGACCACAATGGCCGGTAAAGACCACATAGTAGGCAAAACTCAGGACGTAGCCGAACAGCTGGACCAGAATGGCTATGGTTGCGTCAGCCTGACCGGTACTGAGGACCCCGGCCAGTCCGAGCAGAAAGCCAAGGACCAGTTGCAGCGTAACGACGATAATGACATCGATAAAGGTTGCCACCACCCGCAGCCAGAAGCCGGCTTCGGGACGGAGCGGATGTCAATCTCCGCAACCGGTTGAGGTTGTGTCGGCGGAACCTCCACGCTTACCGCTTCAACCCGGCTGTCACTGTGAGCTTCGCTGTGCAGAGGGAACTTTCTCTGCATTTGGACAGCAGACACTGGTGCATCGGTCGGAATCCGGGCAGCGGGGAGATCTTTACTGTAGCCGCAATGTGGACAGGTGATCAGCATTGTTTTAACGCGCCATCAAGGTCGCCATAATCGCCTTCTGGACATGGAGGCGGTTTTCAGCTTCATCAAAGATGATCGACTGTGGTCCCTCGATCACTTCATCCGTGATCTCTTCACCGCGGTGGGCAGGCAGGCAGTGCATGACGACAGCTTCCTGATTGGCCAGTTTGACCAGGTCATTATTCAGTTGGAAGCCGGCAAAGGCCTGTTCGCGTTTTTTGCTCCTGCTCCTGACCCATGCTGGCCCAGACATCGGTATTGAGAACGTCAGCCCCGTCCACGGCCTCACGCGGATCGTTGGTCAGGATGATGTTTGCGCCAGCCGTCCGGGCCTGCTGCAGGTACTCAGGATTTGGTTCGTAGCCCTTGGGGGTGGCAATGCGCAGTTCGAAACCGAAAACTGCAGCTGCGTTCATCCAGCTGTTGGCCATGTTGTTGCCGTCACCAACCCAGCAGTATCTCAGGTCGCGGTAATTGTCTCTATGTTCCGTTACGGTGAACAGATCAGCCATGACCTGGCACGGATGGCAGTAATCAGTCAGAGCATTGATGACCGGAACGTAGGAATGCTCGGCAAATTCTTCAACCGCCTGATGGGAGAAAGTCCGAATCATGATGCCGTCACAATAGCGGGCCATCACCCGGGCAGTGTCTTTTATCGGTTCCCCGCGACCCATCTGGGTCGTCCCTGAATGGAGAAACAGGGCATGTCCGCCCAGCTGGTACATACCGACTTCGAAAGAGATCCGGGTCCGGGTCGAGCTTTTTTCAAAGATCATCCCCAGGGTCTGCCCTTCGAGCAGCTTGTGCGGTGTCCCCTCCTTCTGCTTGTCCTTCAGTTCTCTGGTCAGGGTAAAGAGCGACTCCAGATCCTCAAGGGACCAGTCGGACAGGGCTAAAAATCTTTATTCATGATTGTGCTCCATTATATTTCAGAAAGAATTTTATCCAGAATGACAATCATCTGGTCGATTTCATCTTTGCTGACGATCAACGGCGGCACAAAGCGCAGTACGGTTCCGGCTGTGCAGTTGATCAGCAGTCCACGGGTCATTGCTGTTTTGACGATCTCCGCACCTTCGATGGTCATTTGCATGCCGAGCATCAGGCCTCGACCACGTACCTCGGTGATAAAATCATACTTGTCTTTCAATTCTTCCAATTGTTGCCGCAGGTAGGTGCCCATGACTTGCCCATGTTCAAGGACGCCGTCGTCGAGCAGGGTTCTCAGGGTTGCCAGGGCCGCAGAGGATACCAGAGGATTGCCACCAAAGGTTGAGCCGTGAGTTCCCGGACCAAAGGATTCGGCCTGTTTGTTTCGTGCGACCATTGCTCCTATCGGCGGTCCGCCTGCCAGCGCTTTGGCCAGAGTCATGATATCGGGTTCAATATTGTCATGCTGGTGGGCGAACAGTTTTCCGGCCCGGCCCATGCCACATTGAACTTCATCAAAAATCAGGGTCAGATTCTGCTCATCGCACAGTTGACGTACGGCCTGCAGATATTCTTTGGGTGCAACATGGATGCCGCCCTCACCTTGAACCGGTTCGAGCATGATGGCGCAGGTTTTTGCACTGACTGCAGCTTCAAGGGCGTCAATATCGGCATAAGGGACATGTTTGAACCCGGACATGACCGGCGCAAAGCGACCTGAATCTTTTCCTGTCCTGTGGCCCACAGGGTTCCGAGAGTCCGGCCATGAAAGGATGCTTGAGCTGTGATAATCTCGTTCCGGTCTTTGTGCCCCTGATCAAAGCTGTACTTGCGGGCCAGCTTGATGGCCGCTTCATTGGCCTCTGCACCAGAATTGCAGAAAAAGACCCGCTCACCGAAAGAGTTCTGACACAGCAGCTCGGCCAGCTCAATCTGGGCCGGAATATGGTAGTAGTTGGAGCTGTGGATCAGGGTGGCAGCCTGATCCTGTATCGCCTTGACCACCTTGGGATGGCAGTGGCCAAGGTTGTTGACGGCGACACCCGCCAGAAAGTCAAGGTATGTCTTGCCGTCGACATCGGTCAGCCAGCAGCCAGCACCGCTCTGGGCGACGAGAGGATAGCGACCGTAAGTTTTGGCAACGTGAGTCAAGCCCCGTTCAATCCAGTTCTCTGAAGTGCTCATTTGTCGTACCTCGCTACGGCGGTGCCGATTCCTTGATTGGTAAACATTTCCAACAGACAGGCATGCTCCATCCGGCCATCAATGATGTGGGTTTTCGCGACCCCATCTTCCACCGCATCGACACAGCAGTTGATCTTGGGAATCATTCCGCCCGAGATGGTTTCATCATTGATCAGGTCGGGCACTCTCTGAATATCTATTGTGGAAATCAGTTTGCCCTGTTTGTCCTTGACCCCTTCGATGTCGGTCAAAAGAATCAGTTTTCGGCCTGTAGGGCACCGGCGATCCGACCGGCCACGAGATCTGCGTTGATATTATAGGTCTCGCCGTTCAGGCCGGCGCCGATCGGTGCGATAACAGGAATGAAATTATTCTCCTCAAGGCTTCTGATGATCGCCGGATCGATGCTTTCAACTTCGCCAACCATACCGATATCGATGATTTCCGGAGTCAGGGTTTCGGGATTGACAGCTTTCATCTCCAGTTTGCGGGCGCGGATCAGGTTGCCGTCTTTCCCGGTCAGGCCGACCGCCTTGCCGCCATGCAGGTTGATGTTCTTGACGATCTCTTTATTGACCTTGCCGCCCAGGACCATTTCAACGACATCCATGGTGGCGCTGTCTGTGACGCGCATACCCTGGACGAAGCGGCTCTCGATCTTCATTGTGTCAAGGACCTTGCCGATCTGCGGCCCGCCGCGTGAACGACGACCGGTTGAGACGATATACTTCATCATGATGATGTCGCGGGCAAAGCTTTCCTTGAGGCGCTCCTCGACCATGGCGTTGCCGCCGTATTTGATGACGATGGTTTTACCGTAGAAGCTCTTGATCCAGGCAGTGCTTCCATCAGCACATTTGCTTTGTCGATTAGTTCTTTCATTGAACCTATCCTTTCCATAGCCACGTAAGGACCCAGCAATCACAGAGAAGCGGATAACAATTCTGTGTCCTCAGGTGGTGAAACAGACTAAAGAATATAACGTGACAGGTCTTCATCTTTGCTGATGTCTGACAATCGTCGTCGAACCTCGGCAGCATCGATCATGACCTTGTCTTCAGTCAGTTCCGGGGCATTGAAGGACAGCTCCTCAAGCAGTTTTTCCATGATAGTGTGCAGGCGCCGGGCGCCGATATTCTCAGTTCGCTCGTTGACCGTTTTAGCCATCAGGCGATTTCACGGATCGCTTCATCCGCGAAGGCCAGTTCGATCGATTCGGTTTTCATCAGCTCTTCATACTGACGGGTCAGGGCGTTTTTCGGCTCGGTCAGAATCCGGTAGAAATCTTCTTCATCAAGGCTGCCAAGCTCAACCCGGATCGGAAAGCGGCCCTGCAACTCGGGAATCAGATCGGACGGTTTGCTGACATGGAAGGCACCAGCGGCAACGAAAAGAATGTGATCGGTTTTAACCGGTCCATGCTTGGTATTGACCGTGCTGCCCTCAACGATCGGCAGAATGTCGCGCTGGACCCCTTCGCGTGATACTTCGGGGCCACCAGCACCTTCGCGGCTGGCAATCTTATCGATCTCGTCGATGAAGATGATACCGCTCTGCTCAGTGCGTTCACGCGCCAGAGTGGTGACGTTTTCCATGTCGACCAGCTTTTCCGCTTCCTGCTCGTTGAGGATCTCACGCGCTTCGCTGACCTTGATCCGCTTGCGCTTGGTCTTTTTGGGGAACAGGTTGCCGAACATTTCCTTCATGTTCATGCCCATGTCTTCGCCACCCTGAGGGGTGAGGATGTTCATTTGCGGCATGCTGCTGACTTCGGTTTCAAGTTCGACAAAGCGTTCGTCCAGTTCGCCCAGCCGCAGTAACCTACGCAGTTTATCGCGGGTATGCAGATGCTGTTCCTGTTTGTCAGGGAGCGATCTGCATCGCCCGGGAGCAGCAGGTCGATCAGTTTTTCCTCTGCATTTGCTTCGGCCTTGACATGTTGCTTTTTAGCTTCTTCTTCCTTGACCATGATGATGGCCAGTTCGAGCAGGTCGCGAACCATGCTCTCGACATCGCGACCGACATAGCCGACTTCAGTGAACTTGCTGGCCTCGACCTTGATGAAGGGAGCCTGAGCTAACTTGGCCAGCCGCCGGGCAATCTCGGTTTTACCGACCCCGGTAGGCCCGATCATGATGATATTCTTTGGTACGATTTCATCGCGCAGATCACTGTTTTTGACCTGCTGACGGCGCCAACGGTTTCTCAAGGCCACGGCCACGGCCCGTTTGGCTTCATTTTGGCCAATAATATAACGATCCAGTTCAGAAACGATTTCACGTGGAGTAAAGTTGGTCACGAGAGAACCTCAACAGCAATATGATTGTTAGTATAGATACAAATTTCTGCAGCAATATTCAGCGCCTGCTCGGCGATTTTATCCGCTTCCAGCTCGGAGTGGGCGATCATGGCCCGCCCTGCCGCCAGGGCAAAACTGCCCCCTGAACCGATCGCGGCGATACCGTCGTCCGGTTCGATAACATCTCCTGCACCGGAAATAACAAGCGTGTTGTCCTTGTCGGCGACAATAAGCAGTGCTTCAAGGCGGCGCAGAACACGATCAGTACGCCAGTCCTTGGCCAGTGCGACTGCTGCTCGTGGCAGGTTGCCACGAAATTCCTGCAGTTTGGCTTCAAATTTTTCAAACAGGGTAAAGGCGTCGGCTGTGCTTCCGGCAAATCCGGCCAACACTTTGTCCTGGTAGAGGCGACGGATTTTTCTGGCGCTATGTTTCATGACCGTATTGCCAAGGCTGACCTGGCCGTCGCCAGCGAGAGCCACCTTGCTTTTGTGACGGACACAGCAGATTGTCGTTCCTTTGAACATATATGTAACTCCTGAGGTTTTAACTTGAATCGGCGGATGAGTTGCCGCCTGTGTAACTGACCAGAATCGACGATATGTTTCAGGGCCCTGACACATGTCCCACTCTTTTGAGGACGGCATCGCTTTCCGGTGCATTGTTCCACTGACATTCAGGTTTAAAAGAATGAAAGACGAAAGATAACAAAAAAAGTGGGAAAGAAAAAAGGACTTATGACCGCTTTTCAAGTGGCTTGGTGCAGTTTTTTTTCTGCGCTAGGGTCGACAGGGGAGTGGGAACTCGATAATGGCGCAGGTTCCTCTTCCTGTATTGCTTTGAATGTGCAGACGTCCTCCCATGTCACGGATGAATTCACGGGCATAGAAAAGGCCGAGCCCAAAGCCGCGTATCTGGCCTGTCTGTTCCGGGTCAACCTGATAAAACTTATTGAATATTTTGGTGATTTCCTGTTGGGGGATGCCGATTCCCGTATCGCTGATAATCAATCGAGCCTGGTCGGCTTCAACCCTGCCCGTGATATGGACCGCCCCGCCTTTTGGAGTGAATTTAATGGCATTGTCGAGCAATGCGCGAATGGCAAAATTAATTTTTTGCGGGGTCAGCATGAGTGGGGCGATGTCCCTGAGTGGAGCTAGGTCTTTGGTGAATTGAAGATCGCGATTGTTGGCGGTCAATTGTAAGGCAACGGAAATCTGCTCTGCAACCGATGCTAAGTTGGTTGGTTCAAGGTCCTGATTATCGCTTTGAAGTGTCGCTTCGCTGAAATAGAGAAGATCCTGGATCAGATGTTCCAGATGAGCTGTTTCTGTCTGGACCATTTTGAGCATCTGCTTGAAATTTGCATCGTCGGGGCTTTCGATCCCTTCGGCAATATTCTGCAGAAACAGAGAAATGGCTGTGGCCGGCGTCTTCAATTTGTGGGAGATCAGGCCGAGAAAGTCGCTTTTAAGTTTGTCGATGCGTTTCAGGTTCGCCAGTTCCAGGCGGATTCTCTGTTTTTCGTAGATTTTGTCGACGGTTGTGTTGAGTTGAAGGATGTTGACCGGTTTATTGATGAAGTCGTCCGCTCCTGCCTTGAGAGCTTCTAGGATGATTCCTTTGTCGGAGTAGCCGGTCATCAGTATGACGGCCTGATCAGGTTGTTGCATCTTGATTCTTTGAAGCAGGTCCAGGCCATCCATGTGGGGCATTCTTACGTCACTCAGGATGATATCGAACTCATTGCCTTCCAGCATGGAGAGAGCCTGTTGTCCATCGGCGGCTGCTCGGACCTGATAGTCCTCAAGGGCATTGACGCAGAGGCTGCGGATCAGGGGCTCATCATCAACAACAAGCAGGGTTTTGGGCTTTTGACCGTATAGTGGGGAGTTCGTCATAGTTCTCGGCTCTGTTACCAGTGAAGGCGTTTTATGTCGTCATGGCCTGATCCCTCCCCCTCTCACCATGGATATCAGATAAATATAGCTGACCTCTGGAGAATGTCCAGAGGTTGATTCTGCATCTTGATGCCGGGTGGCCGGGAGCGATCCGTTGTGACAGGTCGTTAACTGCCAAAATCGACGAATACGTTCCGTAGTTGTCGATGTTGGATGGGACATGTGGTATCCTGCTTTCTGTTTTGCGGTTTTTTGTTTTGCAGTGCGGATTATGCTGGTTTGCCTTTGCTCCTATGATTTATGTGGTTTATGTGGTCACTTTTAAGTTGGGAGGTTCCTGTGATGAGAATATCTGACCCTGTTGAGAATGGAGCTGTCGATGGTAGGTTGTAGAATGTCTGAAAAGGTTATTGCGCCGGAAGAAGAGGCAACCTATCTGCTTGAACTGTACGAAGGGCGGCTGGCCCCCTGTATTGAGTTTATCAAGCAGCATTTCAACGTGATACAGGCGCGTTCGCAGCTGCTTTTGACCATCTGTACTCTGGCTTTAACGATAACCGGTTTTCTGGTCCCCGTATCGCTCAGACAAATATGTTTGCACGTTACAGCATGGTTTGCGGGATTGTGTTCGTTCTTGCAGCGATGTTGCTCCTCATTGTTGGTGGTCTGCGCATTCGCTGGATCACGCAGATGGTTGGGGATTCGCCGCATGCTACGCTGACGGTGATTCTGGCCTATCGTAATCGAAAAACCTGCTTGTACCTGCTTGAAGTCTTTCTGCTGGTCATCGGTCTTAGCAGCTATGTGACCAGTGTCATCACCTTTTGCTGTTCGGTATAGTCTGACTTTTATCGGTCGTATGTTCCGCGGGCCTTTTCAGGGTCCGCTGTTGTATCATCAGAAATCCCGTCACTTAATCTGTCCTGTCGGCCTGCCTGATTCAGCGAAATGGCTCTATTTATCTGACTGCAGCTTTGTTCTGTTTATGCCTGTTGCCGCATGGTTATGGTTTTTATCTATAAAACCAACTGGTTTTAGTTGTTGACCTGTAACAGGGGGTGGTCGGTGACACCGTTTCCTTGACGTGTTTATATAGTGAACATCTGTTTAATCGGGAGCGTATACATATGAATATTGCAAATAAATAAAGATAAAGTTGTTTTGTCTGGCGGGAAATTATTTCACAAAAAAAGACTTTACAGGGGAAAAGAGTTGGGTTAGTTTGGCAATATCTGAAACATATAAACCGCAATGCGGAACATTGGCTGGACGAAGCGATGAAAATTGAAATAAAGCTGTTTGCTTCATTGAGTGTGGGTCGATTCAAGTCAGAGATACGTGAGTTTCCGTCTGGGGCACGCGTTGAAGAGGTGGTCGAATCTCTTGGGCTTGCGGAAGGGGATGTTGGGATTGTTCTGATTAACGGGAAGCACAGTAATCACAAGGACGCTCTGAGCGACGGGGATGTTCTTTCTCTGCTCCCATTGATGGAGGGTGGCTGATTTGCCTCCTCTTTTTTTCAGTTCCAATGATTTAACTTCAGGAGTTTGATATGCGTACTTTAGCAGACGGATTAACCGCTGAGCCCGGTTCGGTTCTCTATAACCGTTGCACGATTGATCTTGCCGACCTGTCGGTTTCATTCGAGGAAGTTCCCTGCCGGAATGTCGAAGATGTTCTTGGGGCTTCGGTCGCTCATTCCAATTACTTGCCAAACGAAATATCCAGGATGCCTATGTCCCGGACAACCCGCTGATTGTTAATACCGGTGTTTTGACCGGAAGCAATGTCATGACAGCTATGCGGACCTACTTTTCCGGCTACAGCCCTCTGAAAAAATCTGATAAGGGATTGCCGGCGGCAATGTGGGCGGCGTCAAGCGGTAAATTCGGTGCCAAGCTGAAGTGGACCGGTCTTGATGAGATCATCTTTGAAGGTCGCTCTGCGACACCCGTTTACGCAGTTGTGTCCCACGAAGAAGGTGTCCCGAGCATAGCGTTCAAGCCCGCCGATGATCTGGCCGGTCTAACCACGCATGAAAAGATCATGGCTCTGCATGAGCTCTACCCGGATGGTCACTTCGCTGCAATCGGACCCGCCGGTGAAAACTACCAGAACGTCACCATGGGTGCGATCGCCCTGAGTACTGAGAATCAACTCAAGTCCAAGGAAGATAAGTGCCGCTTTGCCGGTCGTGGCGGTCTGGGTAACCTGATGGGTTACAAGAATCTGTTTGCCATTGTCGTGTGTGGCAAAGATCGCATTCCTGCAATGACACCGGAAATACGTGACGTCAACCGTGACCTGATCAAAGGTGAGACTTCCAAAAAGTTTCACCGATCGAAAAGGGGTGGCGGCGGCGGCACCTGGGCTCTGTATGATGGTCTGGGAGCTTTCGGGGCCGTTCCGGAATACAATTTCCGCCCACGCGGAGAAGGTGATACCGAAAAGCTCAGCCGCGAAAGTGTTGAGAAAAAGCTGAATACAAAAGCCGAAGGTTGCTATCGCTGTGGTGTGCGTTGCCACAGTAACATCTTTGAACGCGAAGCAGATGGCAGCACGGGTGAGTTTCTTGCCAAGTTCGATTTTGAGCCACTGAACCTGCTTGGAACCAATATCGGGATTCATGATGGCTGGCAGGCTGCCAAACTGGTTCAGATCTGTGACAACATGGGGATGGATGCCATCTCTCTGGGAACCACGATTTCCTACATTCTCGATTACAACAGTCGTCATCCCGAAGCACCGATTTTGGGTGGTGTCTCCTTCGGTGATTATGAAAAAATTCATGCACTGATTGAAAAGACAGGGCGTGAAGCCTGTCCCGAAATCGGTCAGGGCGTTAAAAGGATTTCCCAGCAGCTTGGGGAGACATCCTACGCCATGCATGTTAAGGGGCTTGAGCTTCCTGCGTACCTGCCGGAAACCAACCCCGGTTACGCCTTTGCTATCGCCGGCGGTCATATGTCGATGTTTACCCACATGAACATCTACCGTGACGGCAAGACTGATCTAGACTACTGGGTCAATGCAATTACCAATGTTGGCCTGTATCAGGTCGGTATGGATATGATCGGCGTTTGCAAGTTTGTCGGTATCTTTGTGAATCACGACATTATGGTACGCGGAATTAATGGCGCCAACGGTCTGTGCTTGACCGCTGAGGAAATTACCGCAGCTGTGCGCCGCTCGTACCTGCGTGGGCTCGCTCTGGAGCTGCGCCAGGCTATACCGATGACGAGTACTCATTGCCGTCGCAGATATTTGAATACGACAATGAGAATGTCAATCTGCCCAAGTTTATTACGCCGGAGTTTTTTGCCGCATTGAAGGAGCGGGTCTGGCAGGTGTTCAAGCCTGAAATGGAAGGTCTTCTGAACTAGTTGTTGTGCAGGCCGTGTGTCAGGGTGTTCATGCCCCGGATGCAGCGGCCTGTTTTTATACCTTCAAGTAAAAGGAGAAATAAAATGGCTGGAAAAATTGATGCACGTCTTGCGGAGCTCGGTGTCGAGCTGAATGATGCCCCGGCTCCAAAAGCAAACTATGTACCCTATGTTGTGTCTGGAAACATGGTGTACACATCAGGTCAGGTTACCATCGTTAACGGTGAGATGACACATATCGGCAAGGTCGGTGAAGATCTCACTGTTGAGGAAGGAACTGAAGCAGCACGTCTGGTTGCTATCAACCTCATTTCCCAGGTGAAGAAGGCCTGTGGAGGGGATCTGGACCGTGTTAAGCAGGTTGTTCGCCTGACAGCCGTTGTCAACGCAGTGGATGACTTCAAGCAGCATTCAGCTGTTGTAGACGGAGCTTCAGACCTGATGGCCGAAGTATTTGGGGATGCTGGCCGTTGCGCACGTATTAACCTCGGTGGAACAACTCCATTCGGGTTTGCAGTGGAAATAGACGCGATCTTTGAGATCGAATAACTCTAACAACGCATAATCAAAGGAGATTGAGATGAGTGACGTTGGTGAGACAGCAGCTAGTACTCCAGAAGTAAAAGAGGGATTGCTCCCTAAAGGTGTTGACTGGGCAGTATTTGCAATGAGCGGTGGCTTTGTCGTCGCATTCGTGGCAATGGCCCTGATTGATATTGATGCTCTCAAGTCGATTGTTAATACATCATTCGGCTGGTCGACAAAACTGTTCGGCGCTTACTGGCAGGTATTGCTCCTGCTGACCTTTTTTATCGGTTTGGGACTTGCGTGCTCTCGTTACGGTGCTGTTCGTCTCGGCAATGCAGAAAAACCTGAATTTACAACCTACAAGTGGATTGCCATTATCATGTGTACCCTGCTTGCAGGTGGTGGTGTTTTCTGGGCTGCCGCTGAACCAATGGCACACTTCACCTCACCTCCGCCACTGTTTGGTGTAGAAGCATTGAGCAAGGAAGCCAGTTATGCAGCTTTGGCACAGTCCTATCTGCATTGGGGCTTCCTTGCTTGGGCGATTCAGTGTAGCTTGACTGCAATCGTTATGATGCATCTGCACTTCAACAAAGGGTTGCCGCTCAAGCCCAGAACTCTGCTTTACCCTGTTTTCGGTATGAAGATTTACAGAAGCTGGTACGGTGCCCTCACTGACGCCGTATGTGTTATCGCCGTTGTTGCCGGTACTGTCGGTCCGATCGGATTCCTCGGCCTGCAGGTGGGTTATGGCTTCGACTTTCTGTTCGGTATTCCAAACAACTACACTACCCAGTTGCTGATTATCGTCGGTCTGATCTGTATTTACACTGTTTCCGCTGTCAGTGGTGTTGACAAGGGGATTCAGATCCTCAGCCGTTGGAACGTCGGATTGGCTTTTGCCCTGATTATTTATATCCTGTTCTTCGGCCCAACCGCATTCATTATTGACGGTTACCTGAACTCAACAGCCCTGTACTTGAAAGAATTCTTCCCAATGGCGCTCTACCGTGCCGAGCCGGGCTGGCTTGACTGGTGGACTGTTTTCTTCTGGGGATGGTTCCTTGGCTATGGTCCGCTGATGGCTATGTTTGTCTGTCGTATCTCCAATGGTCGTACTATCCGTTCCATGGTTCTGGTTGTTTCCGTGCTGGCTCCTTTGGTGACCGGTTTCTGGTTTACTGTTCTCGGCGGCAGTGGTGTTGCAATGGAAATAGCTCAGCCCGGAATTATTTCCGAGCCGTTCACCGGTTTTAACCTTCCGGCAGCACTGTTTGCAATGACCATGAACCTGCCGATGGGCTTTATCATTTCGATTCTGTTCCTCGCTCTGACGATCACTTTCGTGGCGACTACCGGTGACTCCATGACTCTGACTGTTTCCATGGTTATGACCGGTACCGAGCATCCGCCGGCAGGTCTGCGTGTGTTCTGGGGCGTCATGATGGGTGCTTTGGCCGCTATCCTGATTTCACTTGGAGCGGGCGGTGTCTCAGCATTGCAGTCATTTATCGTTATTGCTGCGGTACCTGTATCACTGGTTCTTCTGCCGTCGCTGTGGAACGGTCCTCAGTACGCCAAGCAAATGGCAAAAGACCAGGGCATTATTAAAGATTAAGTTTCATCTTTTTCGCGTCCTGCCTGGTAGTCAGGCAGCACCGCGCTTTTAAAGTAATACCTGAAACAACGATTGGCACGACGGATAATAGCGCAAGTTGAGAACTGTTTAAGGATTGTTGGTTCCCTACTCAGCTCACGAACTTACACTCTTTCTCCGCCGCCCCACTCACTCAGGTAACATTGAATGAGAGGTAATTATTATGGCTGATTTAAGAGTAAAATTTTGTGGTCTTGATTTTAAAAACCCCATTTTGGTGGCTTCTGCAGAGCCCTCCAACAGTGTTGCTAATATTAAAAGTGCATCGATAACGGTGCTGCCGGTGTTGTCGTCAAGACGATTGGCGATATTCCAGCCTTCCGTCAACTGACGAAAAACTCCAAGTACTGTATTCTGAACGACAAGACGCGTCCGATTGAAGGTAAGGTCCCACGCAGCTTCACCTTCTACAGCCGTTCAGGTTATATCAGCCAGCCCCATGAAGAGTGGATTCCAATCCTTAAGGAGACGGTCGAATACGCTCGTCAGAACGATTCTCACATTATCGGTAACGTTACTGGCGGCACTCTTCAAGGTTGGGTCGATCTTGCAAAGATGACGGAAGACTGTGGTGTTTCCATGCTCGAAATCAACCTCCAGCATGGTGCTCCTCCGGAACTGGCTGATCGTGCCAAGGGCATTACATTGCCTGCGACCCGGAGATGACCGCTGAGATTACTCGCCGCGTAACCGAGGCCGTCAGCATTCCGGTCATGGCCAAACAGACTCCTGAAGCTGTCAGCTTGACCGCAGTTGCTCGCGCTGCTCAGGGTGCAGGCGCTGCCGCAGTCTGTGTCAACAGCCGGTTTAAGGGGTTTGCTACCGATATCGAAACCGGTAAGCCTTATATCGACGGCCCTGCAGGTGTTGGCGGCCCATGGATCAAGCCTCTGACTCTGCGTTGGGTTCAAGAAATTTATTCTCAGCTGGGTATGGAGATCGCCGGTTCAAACGGTATTTATGATGGTAAGGATGCGATCGAATTCCTGATGTCGGGTGCTCGTGTCATGCAGGTATGCTCCATTCTGATGCTCAAGGGCATCGAGTGGTTACCCAAGATGATCAATGATGTGGAAACCTTCATGGACTCACATGGCTATGCGGATATCGATTCCCTCTACGGTATTTCTGCTCGCGCAGCCGTAACCAGCTTCCCGGAATTGTTGAAGGCCCCTCGCGTAGAAGCAACAATCAACCGTGAAACCTGTCTGTACCCGAAATGTAATGCCTGTACCCGCATGTGTTTCTACGATGTCATGCGTCCAGGCGAAAATCAGGTCGACATCAATATCAAAAACTGTATCGGTTGCCAGCTGTGCATGAATACCTGTCCGACAGGTTCAATCACTATGGTGCCAGAAGGAACAAGCGCTGCTTAGTTGCTTGAGCAGCCTAAAACAATTTAAATTTTAAGGAGAATGAACATGTTAGGATTTTGTGCATATTACGAAGGTAAGCCAAACGTCAGCCCTGAGGAGTTCGACAAGTACATCCGCGAAACTCACATGCCACTGGTTGCCAAGTACCCTAACCTTGTAAAGCTCAACTACATGCAAGGTGCTGAAGGGGCCAAGTACTACATCGCTTTTGAGCTGTTTTTCAACAGCTGGGAAGAATTCGAAGTAGCCAAAGTCTCCAAGGAGCGTGATCTCGCAATCGAAGATGCTGTCAAGCTCGACGCAATGTTTGACGGTGTTGTCACTCACGTTTCTTACGACGTGACTGAAATTCCAGTACCATAATTTAAAATTAATAGATTGAGGACAAGTATCATGGCTACTAAAATTATAGATTTCAAAAACGCTGTTGACGGTGTTAGCCCGGCTTTCCCCGCTGAGCGCGTTCTGGGTGGAAAACCTGAGCAGAACCTGTTTAACCAATACCAGGATCCAAGCAAGCAGATGCTGTCCGGTACCTGGGATTGTACTCCGGGAAAATGGCAGGCTGATTATTCTGCAAAGAGCGAGTTCTGCTACATTATCTCAGGTAAAGTTGTCCTGACTGACGAGGATGGCGTTGCCGCTACTTTTGTTGCCGGCGATTCTTTCGTCATCCCGCAGGGTTTCATGGGGACTTGGGAAGTTGTTGAAAAAGTAGAAAAATACTACGTTATTGTAACGCCTGCATAATGGTGTTTGTCGGCCGCCGTCAGGCTTTGACGGCGGCCAGCCGAGCGCATATGTTTTATACAGAAATGCTAGCAGATTTTGCTAGCCATTTCTGTATAAAAGATCTTTTTAAAACGACGATAATGCTTGATTTCATCTGTGGACGTTCTGTATAGTGGAACATATGTTTTGCAGTAGAGGTCATGCGTCCTTTCGGCTTGGAGAGGGTGTGCACTTATAATTCAATTCCAACTTTATGTTTTGATCTGAGTGTTGGTTGATAGGGGGGTTAGGGAATGGATGCGGTTAAGATGGAAGAACAGGTCATTGATGTGGGTGAAAAAGTCAAGGATCGCAGGTTTGTCACTGCGCTGGCGCGTGGTCTTCAGATTCTGGACTGCTTCAAGTTCGAGGATAAATATCTCGGCAACAGTCAGATTGCTGCACGCACCGGTCTGCCTAAAGCGACCGTTTCTCGCCTGACCTATACTCTCACTGAGCTCGGCTATCTGCGTTATTCTGAAAGTCTTGGCAAGTATAATTTCGGCCCCTCTCTCGTCAATATCGGTTATTCGCTGTTGTCTCATATGGGGCCAGGCGGATTGCCCGTCCTCTGATGCAGGCTCTTGCAGAACATAGTCACGGTGCGGTTAACCTGGGGATTCGCGAAGGGCTCCATATGGTTTATGTGGACACCTATCGCAGTGCCTCAAACCTTTTGATTCAACTGGATGTCGGCTCAAGGCTTCCCCTGGCCACAAGTGCGATGGGGCGTGCTTATCTCTGCGTGCTTTCCGATGAAAAGCGGGAAGAGCTGCTTGAGCAGATCCGTCAGAGCGACGAAGAGAACTGGCCAGAAATCAAGCGTGGAATTGACCATTCTTTTGAGGAATTTCAAAAATATGGTTACTGCCAGTCTCTTGGTTCGTGGCGTAATGAGGTGAATGCCGTCAGCGTTCCTCTGGTGCTGGAGGATGGTTCTGGGGTTATGGCTTTCAGCTGTGGTGGACCCTCGTTTCAGTTTACCGATCGTCTGATTGAGACCGATATCGGGCCTCGCCTGCTGAATCTTGTCGGTAATGTGAAAACTGCTCTAAGCACCACCTGATTTTTATTGTCACACTGACTGTCGTCTGATCAGAGGCAGTTCGCAGTTTTTGAAAATACCCATGTCTGATGTCTGCATGGGTATTTTTGGTTTGAAGTTTGTTTCTGCTCCTTCCCTTGTTGGTCTCGATGCGTAAATAAGGCGCTCCCTTCATTTAAGAACGATAAACATTATATCTAAATAGTTAGATTTCATTTAACATTGTTCTGCCTTGCGGAACTCATACCTATTTATTAATCGTAAAGCGGTTTTTATAGTCTGCAATGCGGAAAAAAAGACCAAAAATCGTTGACACGAACACGTTTTTCCGGTAAATAATCACATACGTAACTGCTTAGTGGAATTTCATTTCGATTTAAGTGGTTTTTTTGAGCCTATCAGGTTGAATAATGCTCAAAATGTTTCATTTTTGCTGAATAAAACATGTCTTCATTTTAATAGATGACATGATGAGGGTCTTCGCTTCCAGGTTGCCGCCTCGACAACATCTAAGCCGATGACCATATAGCTGATTCACTACAAGGAGTGTTTATGAGTCAAATAACGACTGCCGGTAACAGAGGCCAAGGTGTTGGTTCTGACTGCTATGTCGAGTTGGAACTGGTTGATAGCGGTGGGCTGCAGATTGAGGTGAAGAGTAAGGTTATGGTTCTCTTCGGCCGTAAAATTGAAGCTCTGTGCAGACAGGTTCTCGAGCATTTTGAGATTGAAAATGCCAAACTCTATATCGAAGATACCGGCGCTCTTGATTATATCATTGCTGCCCGTGTCGAAGCAGCGATCCGCAAGCAGGTTGAAACTGACAAGGAGTTTCTGCTTGAGCAGCTGCCTCAGAATAAAGTTGCAACCGAAGCCGGCCGCAACCGTCGTTCCCGTCTTTATCTTCCTGGCAACAGCCCTAAACTGGCATTAAATGCAGGTGTCTACGGTGCGGATGCGATAATTCTTGATCTTGAAGATGCCGTTGCCGTCGATCGTAAATTTGAAGCTGCCATTCTTGTCCGTAACGCTTTGCGTTCGGTTGATTTTTATGGTGCTGAGCGGATGGTGCGCATCAATCAGTTGCCGCGTGGTCTCGATGACCTTGACTTCGTCATTCCTCATTACGTCAACCTGCTGTTGGTTCCCAAGTGTGAGTCCGCAGCCCAGATTGCTCAGCTGAATGCACGCATCAAAGAGATCGCAGCTGCGAGCAACATGGACAACACTGTTCATCTGATGCCGATTCTCGAAAGTGCTAAAGGCATCATGAATGCACAGGAGATTGCCAACTCTGAAAATGTTGTGGCCTTGGCCATCGGTCTTGAAGATTACACCGCCGACCTCGGTGTTCAGGCGTACAGAGAAGGGGGCGGAATCTTTCTTCGCTCGTTGTCAGCTGACCAACGCTGCCAGTGCCGCAGGAATCCAGGCATCGATTCAGTTTTCTCCGATGTCTCCGACATGGACGCTCTTGCCGCCAATGTCCAGGAATCCAAATCTCTCGGTTTTACCGGTATGGGCTGTATCCATCCACGTCAGGTTCCTGTCGTTCATGAAAACTATGCGCCGGATGATGCAGAAATCGAAAAAGCCAAGCAGATTGTCAACGCCTTCATTATTGCAACTGAAAAAGGTCTTGGTGTTGTTTCTCTCGGTTCTAAAATGATCGATCCACCGGTTGTCATTCGTGCACAGACAACCATCGATATGGCGATTGACGTTGGTAAGTTAGATGAAAACTGGAGGAATGAATATGTCGGATAAGATGGTAAAGAACGCTGTTGGGCGGATGGTTCCGACAGAAGTTAACGGAAAAGAACAGATCCCCTTTAAAGGGGTTGGACAATATAAGCCGACCGGGCGCAAGCATGCTCCGAAAATATCTTCCTGCGCTGACTATCCTCTGGATGGCAACAAGGAAGTTGCAACCCTGAAGGACGCTTTGATCAAGGCTGGCCTGAAGGATGGAATGACGATCTCATCTCATCACCATTTCCGTAATGGCGATCTGGTTGCGGTAGATATCTTCAAGATTGCCAGGAGCTGGGTGTTAAAGATCTGATCTGGTTCCCGTCCGCGGCATTCCCTTGTCAGGAAGAACTGACAGCAATGCTTGATGATGGAACAATCCATCACATCGAAGGCAGCTTGAATGGTGCTCTTGGGGCTTACTCTTCTCAAGGTAAAATGAAGGGTACCGGTGTCCTGCGCTCACACGGTGGCCGTTACCAGGCGATTCAGGACGGTGAAGTTAAAGTTGACATCGCCGTTATCGCCGCACCGACCGCTGACCCGTCGGTAATGCCATGGTGTTCACGGTCCTTCTGCTTGTGGTCTGCTTGGTTTTGCTCTAGCTGATTCAGAGTACGCTGACAAGGTTATCGTTGTTACGGACAACCTGGTTCCGTTTCCATGTGTTCCATGGCAGATCCAGGGCAACCATGTCGACTACGTTGTCAAGGTTGATCAGGTCGGTATTCCAGAACGTATCGTTTCCGGCACGACCAAAATCACCAAAGCCCTGACGCCTGCACATCGCTGAAATGACAGCAACTTCTGCGACGAGCTGTCTATCAAGACGTTCTCATTCCAGGCTGGTGCCGGTGGACCTCTCTGTCGATCGGTAACTACTTCGGCGAGATCATGCGTGAGAAGGGTATCAAGGCGCGCTTTGCTCGTGGCGGCAGTAATAAGTACATGGTCGACATGCACGAAGAGGGTCTGATTGAGTACATTCTCGATGGCCAGACGTTCGACCTCGACGGTGTCCGCTCAATGGGAGAAAACCCATGTCACCAGAACACCAGCCCGTTCACCAGTTACAACTACCATGGCAAGGGTAACTTTGCCGGGATCATTGATATCGTTATCCTCGGGGCGACAGAAGTCGACGTAAACTTCAACGCTAACGTTGTGACCCACTCTGACGGCAAGCTGTTGCACGGTATCGGCGGTTGGCAGAACTGCCTGTTCGGCAAGAACGTTATCCTGCCGATTCCACTGTTCCGTAACCGTATCCCGGTCATCATGGACGAAGTTACAACCATCTGCGGACCAGGTGAATTGATCGACATTATCGTAACTGAGCGTGGTATCGCAATCAACCCGCGCCGGACCGATCTGATCGAAAAGATGAAAGATTCTAAGCTCCCGATTAAAACCATTCAGGAGTTGAAGGAAGAAGCTGAGAAAATCTGCGGTGTTCCAGACAAGCCTAAGTTCACCGATGACATTATATCAGTTGTGAAGTGGGTCGATGGCACTGTCATTGACGTCGTTCGTAAGTTGGATAATTAGTAAGTAGAAATAAGCAGTTACAAACCCCTAAAGGAGATCAAAACAATGGCAAAAAGAACAATCGTAAATATGCCTGGCGATGGCATCGGTAGAGTAGTTCTGGACGAAACTGTACGCGTTCTTGACGCAGCCGGCTTCGAAGCTGAGTACGTAGAAGGTGATATCGGTTGGGAGTTCTGGTGTAAAGAAGGTAACCCGATGCCAGAGCGTACCATCGAACTGCTTGAGAAGCATAAGATTTCTCTGTTTGGTGCTATTACTTCCAAGCCACAGGCTGAAGCTGTTGAAGAACTTGCACCCGAGCTGCGCGACAAGGGCCTGGTCTACCGCAGCCCGATCGTTAAGCTGCGCCAGCACTTCGGCATGGACATTTGTGCTCGTCCTTGCAAAACCTTCAAGGGCAACCCACTGAATTTCATCCGCAAGGGCCCGAACAACACGATCGAAGAGCCGGAAATTGACGTTGTTGTTTTCCGTCAGAATACCGAAGGTCTGTACGGTGGTGTTGAATGGACTAACCCACCACAGGAAGTTCATGACATGTTCATGAAGCACTCAACCCAGTATGCTAAGAACTTTGGTTGGGCTGACAAGGAAGACATCGCTATCTCAACCCGTATCTTCACCCGTAAGTACTCCGAGCGCATCATCCGTGCTGCATTTGAGTACGCAAAAAAGCATGGTTACGAGCGTGTAACGCTGTGTGAGAAGCCAAACGTCCTGCGTGAAACTTCAGGCATGATGCTCGCTATCTGCCGTGAAATGTCTAAAGAGTACAAAGATATCTGGTTTGACTACACCAACATCGACGCACAGATGATGTGGATGACCAAAGACCCCGAAAAGTACGGTGTCGTTGTTGCCGGTAACATGTTTGGTGATATCGTATCTGACGGTTTTGCCGGTCTGGTCGGCGGCCTCGGTTTCGCATGTAGTGCTCAGATGGGCGAAGAAGTCGCTTGTTTTCGAGCCGACTCACGGTTCTGCTCCTAAGTACGAAAACTTCGAGCCATCCATCGTTAACCCGATCGCTATGGTTATGAGTGCCTGCATGATGCTCGACCATATCGACGAAAAGGAAATTGCTGACAAGATCCGTGCTGCCATTGCCAAGGTTGTTGAAGAGGGCAAGGTTCAGGCATACGACATGCTGAAGATGCGTGGTGCTCAGGACGTCATCGAGAAGGGTGCAGCTACGACCCGTCAGATTGCTGATGCCATCATCGCCGCTCTGTAATTCAGAGTCATCAATCTCCCTGCTTGTCAAAGACAAGCAGGGAGATTTTTAAGTTTCAAGGGAAGATGGTTTCAATCGTCAAAGCTTGAAACCGATCTGTCACTGAGACTCCAAGAGCACCAAGAAACCACTTTAATAAAGACTTCCGCGTAAGAGAGTCATCTGACTTTCTTGGTGGCCTTGGTGTCTTGGTGGCAAGATAGCAGCACCTGCTTGTAAGAAGCTTAATTTACCTCGTCGAAAATGCATAGATTGGACGCACGGCGCCAATCGCTTTACAGATAATAAATGGAGCAATTATGAATATGTTGGAGCTTTGGCCCGAGATTGAATGGATTCAGGATAACGATCTGCGCGAAAAAGTAACGAAAGTCTGGGAAGCAGCTTTGGAAAGAAGCGTTCTGACTGCGGAAGATCTGAATACCATTCCATTTACTCTGTTGTGCGGACCGGATCTTAAGGTCACTTTCATGGACCACAAGCGTAGCGTTGTGCATATTGCCAAGCTGCCGGTGAGAAGTGCAATGAATTCTATCATGCGAGCTGCCGATCGATATGGATGTCCTGATTGCCGGAGCTATCCTTGCGGATGTCGGCAAGTTGCTTGAGTACGAATTGGACGAAAACGGCAAATCTGTTCAGGGCACCTACGGTAAATACCTGCGTCACCCATTCAGTGGCGTTTCCATCTCTGAAGAATTCGGTATCCCGGCAGAAGTTCTGCACATTGTTGCAACTCACGCTGGTGAAGGCGATCTGGTTAAGCGTAGCGCTGAAGCGTACATGGTTCATCACGCAGATTTCATGACCTTCCTGCCATTCAAATCCAGACTGCAGGTTTGAATCGCATTTAAGAATCATATTGGAGATAACAATGGGACAAACACTGATTGAAAAAATTCTTGCCAACCACTCCGATCAGGATGTGGTCGCTCCTGGCGATATTATCGATATTGAAATCGACGTTCGCGCAGCACGTGACTTTGGTGGTGCGAATGTCGTTAAGAACCTGGTTGAAAACGGTCTTGATGTAGACGACGCAAGCAAGACCTACTTTACCTTCGACTGTAACCCGACCGGTTCTGATCAGAAATATGCTGCTAATCAGCAGTACTGCCGCATGTTCGCTCGTGAAAAAGGTATTCATGTCTTTGACATCGACTCCGGCATCGGGACTCACCTGGTAATCGAGCAGGGGGCTGCAGTTCCCGGTTCTACCGTGGTTTCAACGGATTCACATGCCAACATCCTCGGTGCTATCGGTGCTTTCGGCCAGGGTATGGGCGATCAGGACATCGCTGCCGCATGGGCGAACGGCAAGAGCTGGTTCAAAGTTCCTGCCAGCGTCAAGATCAACCTCAACGGCAAGCGCCCTGAGAATATCTACGCCAAGGACATCGTGCTCAACCTGCTCAACCGCTTCGGAGCCAATACTCTGCTCGGACGTGCCGTTGAAATTTACGGTGAAGATGTCGATAAGCTGACTCTGGATGAGCGTATTACCATCTCTTCCATGGCAACCGAAATGGGCGCGATCATTGTTCTGTTTACCCCGAATGATGAGGTTATGGCTTACTGTGAAGAGCGCTCAGGTCGCCAGATCGAAAAGATTGTTGCTGACGCCGATGCCAACTACGATGAAGTTTTCGACCTCGATTTCTCAAGCTTCAAACCGATGATGTCGCTGCCGGGTCACCCGGACGATACCACCACCATCGAAGAAGTTAAAAAGATTAAGATCGATTCCGCCTTTATCGGTAGCTGTACCAACGGCCGTATTTCCGATATGCGTGCAGCAGCAGAGGTGCTTAAGGGTCGCAAAGTTGCTCCGGGTGTCGTTCTGAAGGTTGTCCCTTCCACTGACGCCGTCTGGCAGCAGTGTCTCGAAGAGGGGCTGATCAAGATCTTCAAGGACGCTGGCGCACTGGTCAGTAATGCCGGTTGTGCCGGTTGTGCCGCTGGCCAGGTTGGTATGAACGGTCCCAAGGAAGTGACTGTCAGTACCGGTAACCGTAACTTCGCCGGTAAGCAGGGTGCCGGTTATGTTTATCTCGGTACCCCGGCAGACGTAGCTGCTTCAGCTGTTGCCGGTTACATTACGACACCGAACGAAATTCCGGAGGTTCCGGCCGAGTTCTCGGCAACCGGTTCCTTTGAAGGTGAAGGCAAGGTTAAAAAAGCCGCTGCTGTTGAAGCTCCGACCGTTGTCGAAGGAAAGGTTTGGATCATCGAGAAGGATGATATCGATACCGACATGATCTTCCACAACCGTTACCTGACCATCACCGACATCAACGAGATGGGTCCGTACACGCTGGATAACCTCGAAGGATGGGAAGACTTTGCCCAGAAGGCTGAAAAGGGTGATATCGTTATCACGCTTAAAAACTTTGGTGCAGGCAGCTCCCGTCAGCAGGCAGTTGACTGCTTCAAGGCTCTGGGTGTTCAGGCCATTATCGCAGAATCCTTCGGTGCCATCTACGAGCGTAACGCGATTAATGCCGCTTTCCCGATCCTGACCTACAAGACTCTGGAAGAGCTTGAGCTGAAGCAGCGTGACAAGATCCGCGTGGACTTCATCACTGGTGAGGTGACAAATCTGGAAAATAACAAGACCATTCAGATTTCGAAATTTTCCAAAGTACAGACTGAAATCTACCAGAGAGACGGCTTGTTGAGATAGTCATTGCGGTGTTGCTACTGTCGGTTTTATTTTTATATGTGCCGATGAATGAGGAGGTAGCATCGTCAGGGTTCTCTGCCAGCCCTGAACCGCAATGAAAAGCAGTAGCGACGTTCCCGCTTGTTAAGTGGGAGCGTCGCTGCGCATATAAAATTTATCGGAGATGATTATGGGACAAACATTTGTCGAAAAAATTCTGGGAGCAGAGCGCGGTGCGATCGTTTTCGCAAGCCGAATATTGTTCTGACCCACGATAATACAGCAAGTATCAAAGGGACCTTTGAAAAGATGGGCGGTACCAAGGTTGCAAACCCCGACCAGCTTCTGGTTGTGCTGGATCACAATGCGCCGCCAACCAACGCCAAGCTGGCCAACCAATACCAGACTGTTCGTGATTTTGTCAAAGAGCAGGCGATTCCAAAATTTCACGACATCGGCCAGGGCATCTGCCACCAGTTGATGGCCAAATACGCCAAGCCAGGCATGATTATTGTTGGTTCAGACAGCCACACCTGTACAGCAGGTGCGTTCAACGCGCTGGCTGCCGGCATCGACAGAACTGAAGCTGCTGGTCTGTGGAAGCGTGGTGAAACCTGGTTCCGAGTGCCTGAATCTCTTAAGGTGACCCTCATCGGTAAGCTTCAGCCAGGCGTCTATGCCAAGGATCTCTCTCTCTGGATCATCGGCATGATCGGTTCAGCCGGCGCCAATTACATGAGCATCGAGTATCATGGTGACGGTGTGAAGACCCTGAGCATGTCAGACCGTATGACTCTGACCAACCTCGCCTCAGAAATGGGTGCAAAGAACTCTGCTTTCCCGGCCGACGCAGTTCTGGCCGATTTCCTCGGCGAGAAGTGTGAAGGTGTCTGGGCCGATGAAGACGCCGTCTATCAGCGCGAAATTGAAATCAATCTGGACGAGCTCTACCCACTGGTTGCCGCTCCTCATCATGTTGATAACGTCAAGGCCGTGTCTGAAGTTCAGGGCACCAAGTTGAAGCAGGGTCTGATCGGTACCTGTACAAACGGCCGTCTGGAAGATATCCGCATCGCCGCTGAGATCCTCAAGGGTAAGAAGGTTGCTGACGACTTCCAACTGCTGGTTATCCCGGCATCCAAAGAGATCTACATGCAGGCTATGAAGGAAGGTTTGTTGGAAGACCTTCTGGAAGCGGGCGCCAACGTCCTTGCTTCGTCCTGTGGTCCTTGTCTCGGAACAGGCCAGGGCATTCCGGCCGACGGGATCAACGTTATTTCAACGGCGAACCGCAACTTCAAAGGGCGGATGGGTAATCCCGAGTCGAATATTTATCTTGCCTCCCCTGCTTGTGTCGCTGTGTCGGCCATTAGCGGTGAAATTACCGATCCACGTGGTAAAGCCTACGACGACAAGTTTCCCTACGAGCAGGAGCAGAGCGCTACGGTCGAGGTCAAGGCTGAAGATGATCGTCGTATCAATAATACCTGGAATTACGCCGATGTTGATGATCTGAACACCGACCTGATGTTCGCCGGTAACCTGACTTATCAGGTTTTGAGTTCTGACCCGGCTGCGATCATGCCACACCTGTTCAAGGGGTTTGACGACAGTTTCAGCGAAAAAGTTCAAGCTGGTGATGTTGTTATTGCCGGTGAAAACTTCGGCTGTGGAAGCTCCCGTGAACATCCCGCTGTAGGCTTGGCATATGCCGGTGTCAAAGCGGTTATTGTTAAGTCTGTCAACCGCATTTTCTACCGCTCTTCAGTCAACCAGGGGTTGCCGATTATCGTCATGCCTGAAGTTGTTGATGCATACAATGCTGGTGATGAAGTCACAGTCAGCCTTGAACAAGGTCTGATTACCGTCAATGGTAAAGAGTTTAAGTTTGCACCGTTACCGAACGAATTGATGGCGATCTTTGCTGCTAAAGGTCTGGTTAACTGGATCAAGGCAAACTAGTCATCAAAAAGCTCACTGCCTCATGCCAGGGGGGCAGTGAGCTTTTTTTATTTCAGCGGATGGTATTGTATTAAACTTGTTCGATTGCTCTTCCCGGCGGAGAAAATAAGATTTTCTATTGATCCGTTAAACATTTTGATGGCCAGGGCCATTTTTTTTTATGTTATACGCTATATATCTAACTTTATAGCGAGCTTGATTTGTGACCATGAACGAGGCATTTATCTTCAGACTTAACAGGAGGAAAAGAGTGAAATTACTTCAGCGTTCTTTGATTTGCGCAGTTTGGTGCTGCTTCTGACCGTTGTTCCCGCTTTTGCCGTAGAGGCACTGCGCCTGGCGACAACGACGTCAACCGAAAACTCAGGTCTGCTGGCTGAACTGCTGCCACCTTTCGAAAAGGCCAACGATTGCCGTGTCGATGTCATTGCCGTTGGCACCGGTAAAGCGATCAAGCTTGGTCAGAATGGTGATGTTGATGTGATTCTGGTTCATGCCCGCAGCAGGGAGGACAAGTTTGTTGCCGATGGATATGGTGTTGACCGCCGGGATGTCATGTACAACGATTTTGTTGTTCTCGGTCCTGCTGCCGATCCGGCTAAGGTGAAGTCAGCATCGAATGTTGCCGAAGCAATGGGGAAAATTGCCGACAGCAAATCGACCTTTGTTTCTCGTGGCGACGATTCCGGTACCCACACCCGTGAAAAGCAATTGTGGAAGGCCGCTGCAGTGAAACCTGGCGGCGAGTGGTATCTTGAAGCGGGCCGCGGCATGGGTGATGTTATCATCATGACCAATGAAAGGCAGGGTTATACCCTGACCGACCGTGGGACTTATCTGGCTTTTAAGAATAAAATCGATCTTGAAATCGTGGTTGAGGGAGATAAGAGAATGTTTAACCCCTACGGTGTTATCATCGTCAATCCAGCCAAGCATCCTCACGTCAAGGTTGACCTGGCCAAGAAATTTCTTGACTACCTGACTTCAGATGAAGCCAGAGCACTGATCACCGGTTTTCGTAAAGGTGGTGAGCAACTGTTCTACGTGCAGGATTAATTAATCTTCAGGAGAGGGGTCGTCTGCAGCATGCGATAGCGACATGTTGCAGACTGCAATATGAAAAGAGCCACTGCGTACAAAACGCAGTGGCTCTTTCTGTTGATCCCTTCTTTCTCTCCGGGGGAGAGGGGAGGCAACGATCAATCGAATGAAAAAGATGTCCTATAGTAATTCTTTGAGCTGCTCGGGGGCCGCCTTAATCAGTGCATCGATCTTTGATATATCGGCCCCTCCTGCCTGGGCAAGTTCAGGCTTTCCGCCGCCTCGGCCACCGATGATCGCCGCCAGCGGCTTGATCAGATCTCCGGCCTTGATCCTGCCGACCAGATCCTTGGTGACAGCAACCAGCAGAGCAACTTTACCATCACTCTCGGTGACCAGGACCAAAACACCCGAGCCCAGTTTATCGCGCAACTGATCAGAAAATTCACGCAGACCTTTGCCATCGATGCCGTCGACCTTGGTCGCCAGAAGTTTAATGCCTTCTACCTCCTGGGATTGATTGAGCAGTTCGCCGCTTTTGTTTGCATTCGCCTTCGCCTGCAGCTGTTCGACCTCTTTTTCGAGTTCTCTTTGTTGCTCAAGCAGTTTTGCAGACGGGTTTCCAGTTGGCTCGGATCACTTTTGACCAGCTTGGCCAAACGCTGCAGAGTCTGTTGTTGCTGGTGAACCTGAGCCAGAGCTCCATCTCCGGTGACCGCTTCGATACGGCGAACACCAGCCGCTATGCCACCTTCTGAGAGAATCCGGAACAAGCCGATATCGCCGGCAGCCTGGCATGGGTTCCACCACAGAGCTCCTTGCTGTAACTGCCAACACTGATGACCCTAACCTCGTCACCATACTTTTCGCCGAACAGGGCCATGGCACCAGCTTCTTGTGCGGCATCTGCTGCCATCACCTCAGATTGAACAGCTGCGTTGGCACGAATCTGGGTGTTGACTTCTTCTTCAATCTGCATGATCTCCGCAGTTGTCACCGGTGAAAAGTGGGTGAAGTCAAAGCGTAAACGATCCGGCTGCACCAGCGAACCGGCCTGCTTAATGTGATTACCCAGGATCTTCTGCAAAGCAGCCTGTAGCAGATGGGTTGCAGTATGGTTCAGAACGATACGTTGCCGCCGCCCTTCATCGACCTTGAGACAGGCGGTTTCACCTTTTTTGACGGCCCCTGTAATCACTTCGCAGACATGGCTGAAGAGATTGTCGAGCGGTTTTTGGTATCGATAATACGCAATGACGCATCTTCTGTGCAGATAATTCCGGTATCACCGACCTGTCCGCCCGATTCTCCGTAGCAGGGGGTCGCCGCGCAGATGACTTCAACCTGTTCACCACAGACCGCTTCATCAACCAGCCGGCCGTCTTTGATCAGGGCAAGGACTTCGGAATTCTGTTCCAGCTTCTGGTAGCCGCTGAACGTTGATACAACGCCCTGTTCAACCAGCTGTTTGTAGATAGCCGAGACAGCTTCTTCACCGGAACCTTTCCAGTGTTCGCGGGCCTTGGCACGTTGGGCTTCCATGCAGGTTTCAAAACCTGCTTCGTCAAGGCTGTAACCATCTTTTCCGACGATGTCAGCGGTCAGGTCAACCGGAAAGCCGTAGGTATCATAGAGTTTGAAGACCGTTTCTCCAGCGATGACGGTCTGACCGGCAGCTCTGAGCTGGGTAACTTCGTCCTGAAGAATACGCAGACCATTGCCGAGAGTGGTCATAAAACGTTCTTCTTCGTTAATAACCACCTTGGCGACGAAGTCTTACGCTCCGCTTCGGTTGGATAGGCCTCTGCCATGAATTCAAGGACGAAAACAGCGGTCTGATAGAGGACGGGATCTTCAAAGCCAAGCATCTTGGCATGGCGCATGGCCCTGCGCATGATCCGTCGCAGAACATAGCCGCGGCCCTCGTTTGAAGGTAATACGCCATCGGCGATCAGATAAGCGGTCGCACGACTATGGTCGGCCATAACGCGCATGGACACATCATTATCTTCGTTGTCGCCATAGTTTTACCGAAAGTTTCTCAATGTAATTGATAATGTCTCGCACAGGTCGGTGTCGTAGTTGATTGGACCTTCTGCATGACTGTCGCCAGACGTTCCAGGCCCATGCCGGTATCGACAGCCGGTTTCGGTAGAGGAATCAGTTCTCCATCGGGCTGGCGGTCAAACTGCATGAAGACGTTATTCCAGATTTCCATATAGCGATCGCAGTCACACCCGACAGTACAGTCATGAGAACCGCAGCCGACTTCGGGACCGTTGTCATAGAAGATTTCGGAGCAGGGACCGCAGGGACCGGTGTCGCCCATTGACCAGAAGTTATCTTCCTCAAAGCGAAAAATGCGCTCGCGCGGGATCCCCTCCTGATGATGCCAGATATTGGCTGCTTCATCGTCGTCGGTATAGACGGAAACGTAGAGACGGTCGGTATCAAGCTTCATCTCTTTGGTCAAAAATTCCCAGGCAAAGGAGATGGCTTCTTTTTGAAGTAGTCGCCAAAGGAAAAGTTACCGAGCATCTCGAAAAAGGTGTGGTGACGGGCCGTGCGCCCTACGTTCTCAAGATCGTTGTGCTTCCCTCCGGCACGGACACATTTTTGTGATGTCGTTGCCCGAACATAGTCACGTTTCTCATCGCCGAGAAAGCAATCTTTGAACTGGTTCATCCCGGCATTGGTAAACAACAGGGTCGGGTCGTTATGAGGTACGAGAGACGAGGAGGGTACGGCGGTATGGCCACGTTCTTCGAAGAACTTCAGAAAACGGGCTCGTATTTCATTTCCGGTGATCATCTGCAATCAGCCTTTCTTTTGGAGCACTATTTTATCCAGCAATAGATTTGTCCAGGATTGAACCGGCAATAATAATAGAAGTGGTGCGGAATGAAAAGGCTTTTCACGGTTTTTAGCGCAGAGGGCACAATGGTGAGAAGGGAGTTGTCACTGCGGTTCCAGGTGGGAGCTGCGCCAAAGCCGAAAAGCTTCCGGTTGAAACCGGCAGCGGCACCTTAAAGGAGCTCCTTTATTCATACCCTTTGCCGTTGAGATATGAGACCAGATTTATTTTACGGTTGGTCAGGCCGAGTTTCTGGCGAATACTCTCCCGATGGCGGCCCACTGTCGCCGGAGATATTCCGCGTATAGCAGCGATTTTCTTTGACGATAAGCCATGCTTGATCATATCGCAGATCAATAATTCAACGGGACTGAGCCGGGTCAGAATATCCCGATTCCCTTCAACAAAAGGTGAAACGATGGCGTTGAAATTTTTTTCAGGAGTTCGAGGTAGTGTCGTTGCCGCTCATCCATGTCTGACTCCAAGGCGTAGAAGATCGGCGTGATTATTTTTTCAATCTTGGCCTGTATTGAAGCACCGATCATCTTTTTTTCCTGTTTGCTCTGGACCAGGGAATCGTGTAAGGCAATGTTGGAATCCTGTAATGCCTGACGCTCTACCAGCAGTTGCCGTTGGTTGTGATCCGTTGAATCGCTTTTGCTATGTGATCGCTGACGGCGTTGATTAACAGTCTTTCTTCTTTGAGAAACGGACCTTCATCAAGCGGTGGAAGTTTTTCAGGTAATGGATTTCAACCCGCCCCAGCTGTTGTCCAAACACCATAAGAGCAGCTTGTTGTTTCCATTGACCGGTTCTGAAGTTATGAGACTGGTAGGCCTGTTCTTTAAATAAGATTCTGGCACGAGCGAACTCAGGATACTGCCATGAAGAGGGGAGAAGATCCGCAGCACCTTGCAGAATCGATTCTATCGAATTTTCATTTTCCTCGATCAGGCGGGTCAGGTTATAGAGACAGTTGAGCTCCTTGACGCGTTCGCGTAACTGTTTTTCCAGTCTGGTTTCAACTTTGTCATATTTGTCGGAATGATCCACGCCTGTACTCCTGAGTAAAAATACATATATTTAATGGGTAATTAATGCGTAATATATCTGTATTTACCACCTGAGCGCAATATCCTAATATCAAATTACAAACTTGTTCCGGGGGCCATCAACCTGATGGTCAGCTCTGTTTTATCTGTTTTTGGCGTGGTGAACTTGTGGAAAACTTCATCGGAATATCTGCCATATCAACAGGCTGCTTGAATATTTCGGCCACTATTTTGATCATCCGTCGATGCCGAGACGCGAGTGTATGGGGGTGCTTTCTCTTTCGCATGATCTCCATCAGACGCTGATTGACCAGGGAGATCTGAGTGCTTACGATCAGCATCTCGAACTGGCCGAGTCTGCGTATAAAAGTATGCTCAATAAAGTCAATCATCAGCAGATTATTGACGATATCCTCTTCTGCGGGTCATCGGACCTGTCCTGGGAGGAGTCGAGCAGATGTATTTCCAATCTGCACCATCTGAATATCAGCAGCAAAGAGGTCTTCGCCTTTTATTATCTTCATGAAATCAACAACAAGTTTTACATCGACAGTCCGCTGCCGACAAGAGAGCAGTCACAACACTGATTTTTTGCAAGCCAGACATGATAAGTGACTGGGCTGCAGGATTCAGATGGAAAGTGGGCGGATAGAACGCTCTGGATTGAGAGAAGTCAGTTCAGGGCAAGGCACTCGCAGATCAAAGGACAGAACATGATGGAAAGAGCTCTTTACCTCACTGATTACGATTACGAACGCCTGGAACTTCTGTTGGATCACATGAACCGGGTAGCACAGAACCGGCGGGAAGACCTGAGCCGTCTGGAGGATGATCTGGCTGTCTGCCGAATCGTCACAGCGGAGGAGATGCCGGCCAATATTGTCACCCTTCACTCTAAGGTCAGATATCTTGATCTCGATAGTAACAAAGAGCGGGTGGTGACCCTTGTTTTTCCCAGCAATGCCGATCTTTCAAGTGGGAGGGTTTCAATTGTTGTTCCACTTGGGGCAGCGATTCTCGGTCATGCCGAAGGAGATATCGTCTCCTGGCAGGTTTTTGATGGAAAGAAGACGATCCGGATTGAAGAAGTTATCTATCAGCCTGAAGCGGCTGGTGATTACCACCTGTGATCAATAAGCGTCGATCTGTAAAAGGTTATTTTCTGATCCTCGTCCCGTACTGCAACAGCAGATAAAGCAATGATGGTCTTCGATCTCTCAACGGAGATTGCCGCGGCGTCTCTGCCTGGTTGGTGTAGGGGGAGAAGCCGGATTAAGTGAATAAATCGTCAGATCCCACCAGATTGGGATGCCGTGGCGGGTTGAACGGGGTGTGCCTTTTTATCCAGCAGTGTCCGCACAAGCTGGGAAAGTTCATCAAGACGTAGCGGCTTACTGCAGTACGCTGATATTTCACGTTTCACAATATCTTTTTCTGTAACCCTGGAACTGTATCCGGTTGACAGAATGATCGGCACGTCCGGGTTCAGCTGTCTGATTTTTTGTGCTAATTCCTGCCCTGTCATTTTCGGCATTGTCTGGTCCGTAATAATCAGCTGGAAACGCTGTGGGTCATCGACAATCATGGCCAGGGCATCAGTTCCGGATGTGGCCGTCGTGACTTTATAGCCGAGTTCGGAAAGGATTTCTTGACCGATATCGATAATCATCTGATCATCATCCACGAGCAGGATCGCTTCGCTGCCCTGTTGAGGGGGTATTTCTTTATCGCACCGGGGAGTTGCCGGCGCAGCGTTCAGTGTGGGAAAATACAGCTCAAAAGTACTTCCTTTTCCTGGTGCACTGTGAACTTTTATCAGTCCACTATGCTGATCAATGATTCCCTGGACTGAAGCCAACCCCATCCCGGTCCCTTTATCAATGTCTTTGGTGGTAAAGAACGGGTCAAAAATTTTTGAAATAGTGCTCTGGTCCATTCCACATCCTGTGTCTTTCACACTGAGCATGACATAGGTTCCTGGTTTGCAATTCTGATGTTGAGCCGGAATATCCTGGTGGTTGAGGACCACCTTTTTCAGGCCGATTTTGAGGTCTCCCTTTTCGTCCATGGCATGTACGGCATTATTGCAAAGATTCAGCAAGGCCTCCTGAATTCGACTCGGATCAGCATTAATCCTGCACTCAGATACTTCCTGAGAGAGGCTGATGGAAAGATTGACCGTTGTCGGCAGGGTTGACCTTATCAGGTTGTGAATCTCCTCAATAACCGCTGGCAGAGAGACATTGTCTTTTCTGCTGATCCCTTTGCGGCTGTAGATCATAATCTGGTTTATCAGGTCACGAGAGCGCAGTGTCGCTATTTTGGCATTATCAATAAAGCGTTTTACTTTTTCCGGGTGAGAAAATTTGCGCTGAGCCATCTCCAGATTACCGATAATGATAGCAAGCGAATTATTGAAATTGTGGGCGATCCCTCCCGCCATAACCCCGATGGCTTCCATTTATATTTCTGCCGCAATTGTTCTCGCTCTGTTGCAGTGAGGCGTTTCGCTCTTTGACCTCTGTTTCCAGCTCGATGTTCTGTTTTTGAAGTTTACGGTTCAATCCTTCAATAGTGCCTATCAGTTTGCTGAAATTCATGTAAAGAACGACAAATGAAAACAGCAGGACCGCTGCACTGATAAGGGTCGTCAGAACCAGAGTTTCAAAAAGCTTCTGTTCACGCAAGGTTGTGTCTAAGGCAACAAACAAGCTTCCTTGCGGTTGTTTTGAATAGTCCAGAAAATCAAAAACCTTGACCAATTGGTAACTTCTGCCCTGCCGCTCCACTCTTTGAGTTTCAAGGGTCCAGTCAAGGGACGAATCCTCCAGTTGGAAGATATCGAGTTGCTTCGAATATAGGGTGTGGCTTGGATTCGTCCACGCATGAGCTTTAGCATGAGTAGCAACCACGGCCTTACTGTTGGGAAGAACCATGGCAACAGGCATGTCCAATTTTTCATGGATGGAATCAAGTAGCAGCATGGTGTCGATGCCAAACTGGACCGCACCGATATGCCGACCCCTGTAATGAACGGGCTGAACAATGCGATACTGGAGCCCGGTTTTGGCAACAGTGTAGCTGGTGACCTGAGAATAGGTTGCATTGGCCTCGACAACATCGGGTCGCATTTTGCTGATATCGTCACCGGTCGGACCCTCCGGACGATGCACGCGAAGAAAATTTTTTATTGTCCGCAGTGACCCACGAAAGGGTTGAAAAATAGGGATTTTCATTTTTTAAAAAATGGAGGAAAGGTCTGCTTCCGATGAGCAGGGCATTACGATCCCTTTGGGCAAAGGCTTCAAGCAGGGCCTGACGTGGCTTTGCCTTATCGTTAACAAAAGTTTTAATGCGAAGTTGATAAGATTGGTATTTTTCTTTTTCCAGAAGATCGACAATACTCCTGATGCTTTTGACTTCCTGGACAATCTCCGCGTTCAGATTGACTTTGTCTTGAGAGAATATGAGAAATGTAAATGTTAAACAGGCGGTCACGATGATCAGCATGACTAAAGAAATGGCTTTCCGTTTAACCTTCATCCGCTCTGAATCCTACCCTGGCACGTGGATTGTTAGTTTGTGGAAATTAATTATATCCAATTATCATTGAGGGTTTGGAAAAATACAAGCATAAAATATAGTCAGATGGTTTTAGATATTCTACTGTGATGGAATGGTTGTTTTGCGAGGATCGCTTTTATGGATCAGGAGCGCGGTGAGCTCCGCCTGCTGATCGGTTGAATCTCAGCCTGACAGATCCCGGTATCAGAATGTCGGTTGAGACGTGAGCGCCGAAGTCTTGAAAGGGGCCGGATCGGCGGGCAAGATTCTGGATTCTATATCTGCAAGATCATCTTGAGCCTTCCGCTCTCTGAACTGGGCGGATTATGCTTTGATGACGGTGAAGATCTGCTCAAGAGAAAAGCCGCGACGTTGAAAGTAGCCGATAATGCGTCGTCGTTGGCGGTCATCAGCCTTGGCATAATCAAAGGAAGGGAAGCGTCGCTCCAGTTGGCTGCAGAGCATCTCGTGACAGGAAAATTCGCTTTCAACCAGTTCGAGCGCCTGTTCGATATGGCGATCGGACAGGCCGCGTCGACGCAGATCGAGACGGATCTTGTGGCCGACGCCGCGGCCGCTGCGCACAAGCGCCCGAGCGCGTTCGCGAGCGTAACGCTCGTCGTTGAGATAGTTGTACTCGCGGCATTTTCTAACGGCTTCATCGATAGCAGCCAGATCAAAGCCGAACTGCTTCAGTTTTTCACGCAGTTCGGCTTCACTTCGATCACAGCGGGTCAGAATTTTCAGGGCGGCAGCAAATGGGTCAGAATCGTTCGATTTCGACCTGACCATCGTCGTCCTGTCCTTCCGTTTTCTCTTCTTTCAGGACGTCCTGCTCTTCCTGGGCCTTTCCTCTTTCAAAGTCGCTCCAGGACGTGTCTGAGGTAGAGTCGATGCCTGAGAACTTGAGTTTGAAATCATCCGGATTGGAGCTTTGACGCAGAGCCTCTTCATAACTGATAACCTCGCGCTTGACCAGATCCATCAGAGCCTGGTCAAAGGTCTGCATACCGTAGGTGGTGTAGCCCTGAGCAATGGCATCCTTGAGTTGAACTGTTTTTTCACGATCGTCAATCAATTCGCGTACCCGTGCGGTTGAGATCAGAACTTCGACCGCTGCGACCCGCCCCTTGCCTTCAATCCTCGGGATCAAGCGCTGAGAGACGACACCTTTGAGCACGTTCGACAGCTGTAGACGGACGTGACGTTGCTGATGCGGTGGGAACATCGAGATAATTCGCGAGATGGTTTCCGGGGCATCGATGGTATGCAGGGTCGAAAGGACCAGGTGGCCGGTTTCCGCTGCCGCCAGAGCGGTTTCCGCCGTTTCAAGATCCCGCATCTCACCGACCAGAATAACGTCTGGGTCCTGGCGTAGAGCGCTCTTCAATGCTGGTGCAAGCCGACTGTGTCGAAGCCGACTTCACGTTGATTGATGATGCATTTGCGATCGCGATGGAGGTATTCGATCGGGTCTTCAACCGTGACGATATGAGCCGTTCTGGAACTGTTGATATAGTCAATCATTGCGGCCAGGGTGGTTGACTTGCCGGTTCCTGTCGCACCGGTGACCAGAACCAGACCGCGGGACTCCTCGGCGATTTTTTTCAGGATGGGGGGCATCAAAAGCTCGTCCAGAGTCGCCACCTTGAACGGAATCGCCCGGAAGACCGCCGAGACCGAATTGCGTTGCATGAAAACATTGACCCGGAAGCGGCCCAGGCCGGGAACACCGTAAGCCAGATCGATCTCGTTGACCTCTTCAAACTTGTTGCGCTGGCGCTCGCTCATAATCGCTTCGCACATGCTGCGCACCGCTTCAGCTGTCAGGCGCGGTGCCTTGGGCGAGAGGTCTTAGGTTCCCGTCGATCCTGAAGACCGGCGGCAGGCCGACTTTCAGGTGGATGTCCGAGGTATTTGATTTAAGGGCCATACTGAGAATGTCATTGAGTGTCATATCTCATCCTGTTCACTTCTCAATTCTGTTTCGGACCGCAGCGACATGCAGCCCGTGATTAGTCCTGCTCTTCGGCTGTTGCGGTTGCGCTGGAGCCGATGCCGTAAAGTTCTCTCAGCGTCGCTCGATCTCATCGGTCATGTCCGGGTGCTCTTTGAGGTACTGTTTGGCATTTTCGCGGCCCTGGCCGACGCGTTCACCTTTATAGGAGAACCATGAGCCGCTTTCTCAACAATATCATTATCGACGCCGAGATCAAGGATGTCTCCTTCACGTGAGATACCAGTGCCGTACATGATATCGAATTCCGCCTGTTTGAACGGTGGGGCAACCTTGTTTTTGACAACCTTGACCCGGGTTCTGCCGCCAACCACGTCCTGACCCTGCTTAAGTGAGGCAATGCGGCGGATATCGAGCCGGACGGAGCAGTAAAACTTCAGAGCATTACCGCCGGTTGTGGTTTCAGGGTTGCCGAACATAACTCCGATCTTCATACGGATCTGATTGATAAAGATGATGCTGCAGTTCGATTTGGCTACGATACCGGTCAATTTGCGCAGAGCCTGTGACATCAGACGAGCCTGCAGACCCATGTGCGAATCACCCATTTCGCCTTCGATTTCAGCTCGTGGCGTCAAGGCGGCAACAGAGTCGACCACCAGAATATCGATCGCTCCGCTGCGAACCAGCATTTCGGTGATTTCCAGAGCCTGTTCACCGGTGTCGGGCTGGCTGACCAGCAGATCGTCCGCCTTGACACCCAGGTGTTGAGCATATTGGATATCGAGTGCGTGTTCGGCATCGATGAAGGCGGCAACGCCTCCCTGTTTTTGCACCTCAGCCAGAATGTGCAGAGCGAGGGTTGTCTTGCCTGAGGATTCAGGGCCGAAGACTTCAATGATTCGGCCTTTGGGGATGCCACCGACGCCGAGCGCCAGATCGAGACTTAACGACCCGGTCGGGATTGTTTCGATCGCTGGCATCTGATAGTCAGATCCCAGGCGCATGATGCTGCCTTTGCCGAACTGTTTTTCTATCTGGCCCATGGCCAGGTCGAGTGCGCGATTACGATTGTCATCAGACATTTTTGTTCCTCCAGTATATATTTTTAATGCGGTGTATGGTCGTTTGCAAAGGTGAGCTTCCTGACAAGAATCGGCTATTAATGTGTCAGAAAATGTCATTCATCCTGAGACCCCCTCTTAGGAGACATTAATACGTTTCCCCGCTGCTGTCGAGCAGATATTCCTTTTTATTTCCACCGTTTTTCAGTGCCAGTCGGCAGAGTCGGGGCTTTCCAGTTGGCGCAAGGCAAAGCGGCGCAGCCATCCAGAGCCATAAAAGCGCTCATGCGCTGAATCTTGTTGCGGTCACCGCCGAAGGTGTAACGCTTGACGTGGACTCCTGCGGGACTGGCCAGGGAAATAAAGACAGTGCCGACCGGTTTCTCATCGGTGCCTCCATCTGGTCCGGCAATGCCTGTGATGGCAAGAGCCAGGTCCGTTCCCGTGGCTTGTCGCAGTCCGCTTGCCATGGCCCGGGCACAGGGCTCACTGACCGCTCCATGCTGTTGCAGGACGATCCGTGGAACATTTAACCAGTCCTGTTTGGCCGAATCGGCGTAGGTGACACCGGCGCGTTCAAGGAAAGCCGATGCTCCCGGTTGGCTGGTCAACATGGCGGCGACCATGCCGCCAGTGCAGGATTCGGCCAGAGAAAGGGTCATGCCGGAATTGATCAGCAGTTGCCCGACGTTGGCCTCCGGTAATTCCTTGTTCCGGGCCATAATATGATCACCCAGTTGATGAAGCAGCAGGGTTTCCGCCCGGTCGAGCTTGTCATCGGCATCCTTTCCCGTTGCTTTCAGCTTGAGCAGAACTAGAGGATAGTCAAGGGCGAAGGCAACCTTAACTCCTTCGGGCAGTTGGCGGTAAGGGATCATGCTGTCGATCCGGGGCTCCGGCAGACCGAACAGCTTAAGCGTCCGTTGCTTGACCGGAGCCACGTCAGGGATCTTACGTTGCAGGACAGGCAGCACAGCACTTTCAAACATCGCCTTCATTTCTGCTGGCACGCCGGGTAGAAAAACAGTTCGCAACCACGGTGTTTAAGCCGGAACCTGGTGCCGTACCGAGGTGGTTAGGTAAGGGTTGGGCCATCTGAGGCAACAGCGCCTGGCGTTCATTGCTTGGTTCCATCGGCCGGTTACGCATGCTGAACCACTGCCGGACCATATCCAGGGCATCTTCGTTGATTACCAGGGGTTGGTTGAGCGCTCGAGAGGCTGCCCGGGCGGTCAGATCGTCGCCGGTCGAGCCGAGACCACCGGTTACAATGACGAACCGGACATGACCAACCAGATAGGTCAGGGCTGCACTGATTTCTTTTTCCTGATCGGCAACCGAAAGTGAACAACGCAGGCGGTAACCGTGGTGAGACAGGATTTCGGCAACCGTGCCGGTGTTGGTGTCGGTCAGTTCCCCACTGAGGAGTTCATCCCCAGTGGTCAAAATGGCAATATCGTAGGCATTCATGTCAATCTAAAACCGTTTCTCCAGGAGCCGGTCAGGAGGCTAATAAACAGCAGCAGGCAGATGCGCAGCATGATCAGGCGTAGATGCCCGCTGCGACATCATCCATGGTGACGCCAACACCGTTTTCATTTCCCGGTCGAACCAGCTGACCGGTGGAGGCTTGAGGATATCAAAATTCGGAACCAGATGAATCCAAGGATGCTGCCGGCCAGGAAAAGGCAGAAAGCGGTGCCACCAGGTAGCGATCAGTTCGTCGATAACGATACGACCATCATCCGGTTCCTGATAGAATTTTCCGGCCAGATCGCAGACCCAGAAGCTTAAAACAGGATTGCCAGCAGGGTTATAAGCTGTAGCGGCCATGAAAAATTGGATATGTAATAGAACGCAGGAATCCCGGCTAGGTCCCGAAGGTTCCTGGTGCAACCGGCGCATATCCCAGACCGGCGTTGCTGGAAAGAAACAAGACCAGTTTACGGTTGGCCATTTTTTCTTTATTCAGTGGTTCATTCATCGGATTTCCCCTGATCGTTCAAATTGAGTTGCTCCAGTGCTGCGGACTCGACTTCGGAGTAGATCTGCTGCAATGTTTTACCGCTTGCTCTGGCCAGCACTCGGCAGTCCTCATATTCGGGTGTCAGGCGCAGATAACGGTTATCATCGAAGATCAGCTTGACTCGGGCCTTGCCCTGTTTTGTGCTTACCACAGCCTGCTTGCGCTGTAGCCGGAAGCGCTCACAGCTGTGGCTGCGGACCCCGATAGCACTGCTGTTGTGCATGATGACAGTGGCCAGTTGCTCCACCTGATCGGGGTTGCAGACGACGCTGATGCGGTTGGCGGGCCGGTTTTTTTTCATCTGGAGCGGACTGTAGCCGACATCGAGAGCCCCGGCATCAAACAGACGCTCCATCAGGTCGCCAAGCTGTTCGGGGGTGCTGTCATCAATATGGCTTTCGAGTAGCTGAACTTTGTCCCATGCAGCTGCCTGGGGCTGATCATACAGGATCCCGCGCAGCAGGTTGGGACGGTCGTCCAGATCCCAACCGCCGACACCATATCCGGCAGTTCCAAGAGCTAAGGCCGGGAGCGGACCGAACTCGGCCAGTTCCGCTACAATGGTTGCTCCGGTCGGGGTCACCAGCTCTTTATCACAGCCGCTGTCGAGAACCGGTCGGCCTCGCAGTATTTCCAGGGTTGCCGGTGCCGGGAGCGGCAGCTTGCCGTGAGCGCACTGGCTCATGCCGCGTGACAGCGGCAGGGGAGAGCAGATAACCTTCTCGACTCCCAGAAGATCGAGACCGATGGCTGTGCCGACCAGATCAACGATGGCATCGACCGCTCCGACTTCGTGGAAGTGAACCTTATCGATATCAATTCCGTGAACCTTGGCTTCCGCTTCCCCCAGCAGGCGGAAAAAATTGCGGGCCAGCTGCCTGACCGGCAGAGTCAGTTCCGATTGCTCCAACATGGTGTCGATGGTGCTCCAGCTGCGGTGATGATGGGTCTCTTCACACAAGACTTGAACCCGACAGCCTTCGATCCCGTGCCGTTGTTCACGTCCGACCTTGAGTTGATAACCCGAAATCGGCAGTATTTCGAGCTTTTGCTCAAGCTGGGACTGATCGACCCCCAGGTCGAGCAGCAAGCCGAGCATCATATCCCCGGAAATGCCGGAGAATGTATCGAGATAGAGTGTTTTCATGGTTTTCCTGATAACTTATTCATGTTTTACCACAGAGGCACAGAGACTCTGTGGAATGGATGATCTGACCTCATTTAGTGTAAGGCTGAAAACGATTATATTCTGCTTCTTTGATTATCTTTTAAACTGGTCGGTCTTTCCTGTTGATTCTGTTCGCCGCAAAAGCGGCACCAAAGCCGTTGTCAATATTGACCACGGTAACACCGCTGGCGCAGGAATTGAGCATGCCGAGCAGAGCTGCGATGCCACCAAAGGCAGCGCCGTAGCCGATCGAGGTTGGGACAGCAATAACCGGCTTGGCGACCAGTCCTCCAACAACAGAAGGAAGTGCTCCTTCCATTCCGGCGACGACGATCAATACTTCGGCTTGTTGCAGCAGTTCCTGGCGGGCCAACAGGCGATGAATTCCGGCGACGCCAACATCGATCAGTTCTTCAACCTCGTTTCCCAGCATGCGGGCAGTGATGATCGCTTCTTTGGCAACCGGAAGGTCTGAAGTCCCGGCACAGATGACCAGTATTTTCCCTTTGCCGCTGTTTTCAATTTTTTGCTGAACCAGACAAAAGGTGCGAGCATCATGGTCATACTCACCATCAGGAAACTGGCGACAGATGGACGTGGCTTTTTCTCGATCAAGTCGGGTGACGAGAATGTTACGCCGCTTCCGGGCCATGGCCGTGATGATGATCTCGAGCTGGTCCAGGCTTTTTCCTTCGCCGAGGATGACTTCAGGCACGCCCTGTCGCAGTTCGCGATGATGGTCAATCTGGGCGATACCAAGATCCTCAAGAGGCAGCTTTTTCAGCTGCTTGACGCTGTCATTGAGACTGATCCGGCCATCGATCAGTGATTGCAGCAGACGGGCCAGTTCCTTGTCGTTCATAATTATAGTCCGAGGTCGTCTGAAATTCCTTGCATCGCTTCAAGGCAGAGGTCGCAGAAGTCGGGAACGGTCAGGCCGATCATTTCGCATTCGGCAATAATCGCGCGGTCGGCTCCGGCAGCGAAGGCTTTTTCCTTGTAGCGCTTGCGTACCGACTTGGGTTTGACACCGGCAAGCTTTTTATCTGGATAAACCAGCGCGGTTGCGATAATCAGGCCGGTAATGGTTCCCCTGCCGCCAGAGCATGGTGAAATTGCTGGTCACGTTTTGTCCGTAAGCGCCTCGGCATTATGCATGCGGATTGCTTCGATAATGTCCGCATGCACTCCTTCGGCTGAGAGAATTCGTGCCGTCTCACGAGTATGTCGAGCAGGATCGTCAAGAGTCAATTCAACGTCCAGGTCGTGCAGCAGGCCGGTCAGGCCCCATAACTCTTCATCGGCGGAGAAGTGGCGGGCGAGGGTTCGCATGACTGCTTCGCTGGCCAGGCAGTGTTTGATCAGGTTCGGGTTGCCCAGATGCTGATTAAGCAACTCCAGGGCTCGTTTGCGGGTAATACCGTAATCCATTTTTCCTCCGTTTGGCATAACCGCATTATCATAACAAAAAAATGAATGCGACCAAAGTTGACTCGGGCTTTTTTGACCGATTTTATCCGTTTTTTAATTTTTTGAATGCAAGCGGTTTGAACGATCGATACTTTTGTCAGAAAATAGAGGTGATGACGATTCTTACGGCATCAATAGGTTCTTGACCCTTTGCTTCACACGCGGTAGCTTCTGCCCAAGAATCGGGAGGATGAGCGATGGAAGATTTTGATCGGGATGATTTGCCGCTGAGCAGGACAAAGAAAAAACAACAGGCCAAAGATATTGAGCTGCTGGCAGAGCATCTGGTTGAGTTGGGAGACAATCAGTTTTCTCAATTGAAACTGCCGGAGCAGGTTCTACGCGAAGCGGAAGCGGCTCGAGCAACCAAAGGGCGCAGTTCTCAACGGCGTCAGCTTAAGCACCTGGCCGGAATGTTGCGTAAAATTGGCGACGAGCTTGAACAGATAAAGGAGCAGTTAACCGAGCTGGACCAGGTTGCCAGAACGGACAAGAGACAGTTCCACCAACTTGAAAAACTGCGTGATCGACTCTGCCGGCAAGACAGTTTGATGCTGCGTTCAATGACATGCTGGAGCTGGTTCCGATATCGATCGCAAGTCAATTGCTCGCCTGGCCCGTTCGGTACACCAGCATGAAGACAAACGCGCCTACCGGGAAATTTTCAAGCGTCTGCGCGAGGCGATGGGGTAACTGATTTCATTGCTATTCGTCCCACCTCAAAGACAAAAAACTCCAGTCAATCAATGCTGGAGGTTTTGTCTTTGAGATGAAAACTAGCTGCTGTTACGGGAAGCCGGCTCCGATCCCTCTTTGGACATTTTGTAACACTTATAAGTCAGGATAGGCGGCCTGGTGCAATCATTCTTGCAGTGATTGCCGTATTCGTCTGAAGGGTTGGCCACGGATCGAACAGTGGCCGGCTTTTATTGAGCCGTCGGCTGACTTTTGTGGCATTGGCAGACGTGTGAAGCCGTATGGTTGAGTGTGTCGACCGCGGCAATAATATGATTTGCCAGGGCTTCAATCAGGAGTTGGTTGCCGTGCGGGTTGGTGGTCAAAACAAGTGACACCGGCGGTAGTTGAGGTAAGCCGACAGAGTCAGGAATTTTCTTGAGATCGGCAGGGAGAGAGCTCTGGCTGAGAACAGTGATCGCCAGACCTGCTTTAACTGCCGCTTGAAGTCCAGTCAGACTGGCGCTGGAATAGGCAATATGATAATCGATTCCCAGCTGCTCCAGCCCTTGAGTGGCAAAGCTTCTCCAGCAGCAATCTGCCGGAAACATGGGCCAAGGGGATCGGGCGCTGTTCGTAGGTGTGGTAATTGGGGGATTGGACCCAGAATGAGGGTTCGCTATGTAAAAGATGTCCGGAGGTCTGATTCGGGTCCAGCGTTGTGGTCAAGATCAGGTCGATCTCCCCGCGTTTTAAAGTTTGCAGCAGCCTGCCGCTCGGTTCGCAGGTGACTTGAACCTGAACCCTGGGGTGTGTTCGGGAAAACCGGGCCAGAATTTCGGGCAGGAAGCGGGATGCGTAATCATCGGGCAGGCCGATCTTGATCCACCCGGTCAGCTCCGGACATTTCAATAGTGAAACGGCCTCTTCGTTAAGTTGCAGGATGCGGCGGGCATAGTTGGCCAGGATCTGTCCATCGGCAGTCAGGGTTGATGCTTTTCTGTCGCGGTTGAGGAGAGGTTTGCCCAGAATTTCTTCCAGCTTTTTGATCTGCATGCTGATGGCTGACTGGGTCCGGTGAACATGCTCCGCGGCCTGACTGAAGCTGCCGCCATCGACAATTGCCAAAATGTTCTTAGTAGCTCTGTTGGTATGTTGGTCGGCATGAAATTATCCATAGTTCAAAAAAACTGATAATATCTATCAAATCTATTCGTTTGATTAATATTCTGCCTTCCTCATAGTGAATGTCAAACAATGATAGTGAGGAGGTGAATCATGCATAGTTCAAGGAGGAGAGGATCCAGAGGTTGTCTGTACTGTTTCATTCCTTGTGGCGTCGGCTGCAACAGCGTCGCGAGCGTTCTCAGCATCGCCGCTGGCTGATGGAGATGGATGAGCGCTTGCTTAAAGATATCGGTCTCTGTCGGGCGGATGTGCGCAGGCTGTACCAGCGCAGGGTCAGTGGCCCTGCGCATGAACGGAGCGATCAGAAATCCCAAGGGGACAGCATCAGTTCTATGTCCTCCACAATTGAGCAAGGAAGCTTTTCTTCCTGTCGTGGTGACATCTGGAGGTCATCGTAAAATCAACAGGCTTGACAGGGTCGGGAGAGTTGCATAGCGTTATGGGCCACTGCTCCGGTACAGGGGGGCACTTAATTTTATGCGATAAGGACAGGCCATGCGTTTAATCCGTCTGCTTAAACGGGATATCGCCAGAGAAGCCGCTGAATGGGTCGACGAGGGGATGATCACGGAAGGGCAGGCGGAACAGATCTGTCGCCGTTACGGCATCGATTATCAGCTGAACGGGAATCGTTCCACGGTTTACGGCATCCTGATCGGTCTCGGTTTCCTATTTATCGGCCTGGCCCTGATCACTTTGATCGGTGGAAACTGGGAAGATATTCCACGCGCTGTTCGTATGACAGGACTGATTCTGTTGACGCTTGTCACTCAGGGAATTGCATTAGAAAGACAGAGGAGAGGGCGGGGCAGCGCGGCGACAGCAGTCTTTTTCCTCGGAAATCTGTTTTACGGTGCGTCGATCATCCTGATTGCCCAGATTTATCATCTGGGGGAACATATGCCGGACGGCATCTTCTGGTGGGCCCTGGGATGTTTGCCGTTTGCTCTGCTACTCAAAAACCCCTGGTTGATGCTGCAGAGTTTGGGGTTGAGTCTGGTCTGGTTCTTCACTGAGACCGATCTCGGCTTTTATCCGACGCTTTTCCCGTTATTTATCGCCAGTTCCTACTGGACCCTGACCCGCTGTGGCCAGAATACCCTGCTTTTTGTAACCACATTGACCAGTTTCGGACTGTGGGTCGAATACAGTCTGGCCTATCTGTGGCGCGATTTTCACTGGTTTGATTTTCATGCCGAGCATCTTGCCGTCAGTGTTGCCATGTTTCTCTGCTTTTATCAATTCAGTCAGTGGTTGGGACGGAAACCATCGGTGACGGCAAAAGACTACGGTGCCGTTCTGGCCGTCTGGAGTTTGCGCTTCAGTCTGGTCTGTTTGCTGGTTTTAGCTTTGAAGAACCATGGCGGGAGTTGATCAGAGCGTCCTGGGATCATCAGACGGGGATGTTTGCCGTTGTCGGTCTCTTTGCCGCTGTTGCTCTTGGTTTGGGTTTTAACACCGGTCAGTTACGTTCGGTCCTGTCCCTGTGGGGCTTCTTTGCTGCCGTTCTGGTTGCTGTTCTCGGAGTGGAGGATGTTCACCTTGCGGTTTATTTTCAGGTTGCTTTCAATCTTGTCCTGATCGCTATTGGGGGCTGGCTGATTGTCCGTGGAATCCATAGTGGCTTCTCGCATTATTTCTTCCTCGGGCTTACAACAATTTTGGTAACCGCATTTATGCGCTACATCGATCTGATTGGAGATTACCTGGCGGCGCTTTGCTCTTCGCCGTATTTGCGGCTCTCCTTCTCGGGGCAGCTAAATACTGGAAAAATCATCAGGCTAAGGGGGGAGCAGTATGACTCGAAAACGGCTTGTCGGTCTTGTCACCGCGATCATTTTTCAGGGGCTTATTTTAATCGGAATGTATGTCAGTGCGGCTATGCCGCAATGGACCGGTACTGAAATCAGGGTCAGCACGATTCCGGTTGATCCGCGGTCCATGTTTCGCGGTCATTACGCTCGCCTGAATTATGCTTTTCCCGGGTCGAGATTGCCGGTCGGGGCGATAATGACAACCTGCGCAATGGCGAGATTGTCTATGTTGGTCTTGATAAAGTGCCGAGGGGCTCCATCAGTTGAGTTCGGTGTCATTGCAAAAACCTGATCAGGGAATTTTTTTACGCGGTCGGATAGAAGGGCAGAATTTCACGGACGACAACACCTTTTATCGGGTGAAGTACGGGATTGAGGCATTTTTTGCGGCAGAAGAAAAATCTCTGTAGCTGGAGCAGGATTTGCGCCGAGGAGGAATTGCCGTGTTGAAGGTTGCTGCCAGCGGTCGGGCGCGACTGGTCGATGTGGTCGGGCACCAGACCGGTGGCGGATAATGAAAAGCCTTTGAACTGCAGCGTATCGGTACAAGGGCTTTCAAATTATTGGGCGTTCAACCGATCAGGTCAATGGCGGAATCTTCCATTTCAGTTGCGGTTTTTAATGCTTTGAGGTTGGCTTCGTAAGCGTGCCTGGTCGGTTTCATGTTGAGCACTTCTTCAGTCAGGTCAACATTTGACCGCTCTTTCATGGTCCCGTCCGGCTGATGAGTCATCATTCCCGGCGTATTGACCGGCTGGTTTTTGCCGTGATCGACCCATTGTTCTCCTCCCCGATAAGCGTTCTTGATTTTTTGAACTGATCCGTTTCGCTGTTGGCGATATTATGAGCTGAAGTCGCCTGCTTTTTACTAAGAGCGTTCAGTGCGCTGATGTTGCCGTGAATCGATAGTGACATCGTCTTTTCCTCCCGTTGGCGAGTATTATGCCACCTTCTTTATGGCTTTGTAATAATTAATATTAAGGTATTAAGTCCTTGTAAAAAGGGAATAAGAGGGGCGCTAATGGGGTACAGGTATGCGAAGGGGCGACGTTTTAATGCGGTCTTGTAAGATTGATCGGCAAGCCTTGCCGACCGGACAAACTCCTTTTCGGAAGTGATTCCGAACCCGTTCCATGGTTAAAAGGTCGGGTTGATTTGAACTATAATATTTGTTGACTCTAATTGTGGAACTGTTTTAAAATACCTCCTGATGAGAGGGGTCACAGGGCGTTTGTCGAGGATAGTTTGAACTATGACATATGAAAAAGGGTGCGATCTGAAACCGATTTTGATCGTTGAAGATAACCCTCTGTTTGGCTCTCTTGTATGCAAAATGATTCGGCAGCAATTATCTCAGCCTCTTATCTGGGTTCAAACTTTTGCCGAAGCGAAAGAGCAGATAGCAAAATATGAGGCTGATTTCCGCGTTGCTCTGCTTGATCTCAATCTTCCTGATGCTGAAATGGGGAAGTTGTCGATTACGCTGTGTCGCGTCATATTCCGAGTATCGTCTTTACATCGCGTTTTAGTCCTGAGCTCAGTGATCAAATCTGGGCTAAAGGGGTGATCGACTATGTTCTGAAAGAGGGGCCGGACAGCTCCATCACATTGTTAAGCAGATTCGCCGCCTGCAACGGAATCATCTGGTTAAGATACTGGTGGCGGATGATTCGGAAATGATTCGCCAGCGGCTGATGGCTCTGCTCAGGGTCCAGGGATTTGAGGTCGTTGGTGCTGCAGACGGAGAGCAGGCGCTGGAGCTTTTGACGCGTGACAGGGATATTCGTCTTTTACTGACCGATTATCACATGCCTGAACTGGACGGTTTTCAACTGATCCGTAAGGTTCGCAGGATTTACAGCCAGAATGAATTGGCGATTATCGGTCTTTCAGCTCAGGACGACACAACTCTGTCGGCCAAGTTTCTTAAGTATGGCGCTAACGATTATATCGTCAGGCCATTTTTACGGGACGAGTTTTACTGTCGTGTTCACCAGAATATCGATCTCCTGGAAAAGATCGGACAGATCAAAGAAACTGCTGAACGTGATTATCTGACGGGGCTGTATAATAGTCGTTACTTCTTTGCCCACTGCGAGCAAGCGGTCAAAGGGCATGAAAATGTGGCGTTGGCCATGTTGGACATCGATTATTTCAAACAGGTCAATGATCGTTACGGTCATGATGCTGGGGATCTGGTTTTGAAGCAGGTTGCCAGTCTCATTAGTGACCATGCCGGAGCGGATACATTGGTTGCTCGTTTTGGTGGTGAGGAGTTCTGCCTGCTGTCGCCTGTCGACCGGGATACGGCCGTGGCCAGGATGAATGATTTGTGTCGTTCACTGCGCGAGCAGCCGATGCTTCTGGCCGATGGGACCCGATTGAATGTGACCATGAGTATCGGTTTGTATTGCGGAAAAAAACAAACAAGCAGGACCATGATCAAATTCGCTGACGACAATCTTTATCGGGCCAAAGGTTGCGGGCGCGACCGGGTGGTGATTTGATGGGATGGTCTGACCTCGTCGCTGTGATGAAGACTCCTGAAATCAAAACATGGGCCGGATATTGACCCAATGTCGTCTGCTGAGAGCAGTGTTTATCTTGCTGTTGCTGACAGGTTGAAACCTGTTGTTTCCTCCTCGGTTTTGACTTTGTTCAAAGCTTTGTCCTACCTCTTTTTGTGAGCCGGTTTACCCGTTCAATACTTTGTATTATATCGATTTCAGGATGATCGTTTAGCTGTTCGGGCAGTGCTGATCAGCTGCCCCTTGAAATTATTACTTAAAAGTCATATTGGCCACTGGAGAGGACTTGTTTATACCATATCAATCATGCATAATAGGTTTCGTTATCACATATGTGAGATGTTTACGGTGTCTATAGAGGCACTTGTGGTCAATAAGAGTGCTCTATCACAAACGTTAAGAATTGAGGTTATAAACTATGAATCAGTTAACTGAAAACTACATTGCCAATGAGTGGGTGGCTGGTGAGTCGGTCATTGAGAATATAAACCCTTCCGATACCAGTAAACTGGTTGGAGAGTATGCCCAGGCGAGTGATGCTCAGCTGTCCGAAGCTTTACAGGCTGCTCAATCCGGCGCTCAGGAGTGGGGGAAGTCTCATCTTGAACAGCGCAAAACGGCTCTCATGGCCATTGGCAACGAACTGATGGATCGCAGTGCCGAATTGGGTGAACTGCTTTCCTCCGAAGAGGGGAAACCTCTGGCTGAGGGGATTGGTGAAGTTTATCGAGCAGGGCAGTTTTTTGAGTATTATGCGGGAGAGGTGTTGCGTCAGATTGGTGATACGGCCGATTCGGTTCGTCCCGGCATAGAGGTCGACGTTCGCAGAGAACCGGTGGGAGTGGTTGCGGTTATTTCCCCGTGGAATTTTCCCACAGCGACCGCGAGTTGGAAAATTGCTCCTGCATTGGCTTTCGGGAACTCCGTTATCTGGAAGCCCGCCAATGAAACACCCGCCTCCGCGGTTGCATTAGCCGAAATTATTTCGAGACAGAACCTGCCCGTCGGAACCTTCAATCTGGTAATGGGAACCGGTTCGGGGACAGGTCAGAAACTGGTCGAAAGCCCATTGATTGACGCGATCAGCTTTACCGGATCTTATGAAGTCGGCCGTCAGATTGCAGCATCGTCCATTCATAACCTGACAAAACCAATTGGAGATGGGGTCCAAGAATGCGCTGGTGGTTATGGATGATGCCGATCTTGATCTGGCTGTTGCCAATGCTCTGGGTGGTGCTTTTGGAGGGACCGGACAGAAGTGTACAGCGTCGTCACGCCTGATCGTCCACAGTAAGGTTCATGACCGGTTTGTCGAGAAGATGGTCGCCGGTATCAAAGCCTATAAGGTAGGACATGCCCTTGAAAAGGAACGCAGATCGGTCCGGTTGTCAGTGATAAACAGCTGCAGTCGAATCTGGAGTATGTTGCTCTGGCCAAGAAAGAGGGGTGTGAACATGTTATCGGTGGCGAACGCTTAACCCTGTCGACTGACGGTTACTACATGTCGCCGGCTTTGTTCACGGGATCGCGTAATGATATGCGTGTCAATCGTGAAGAGATGTTTGCCCCTATTGCCTGTGTAATCAGGGTCGACAGTTATGAGGAAGCCCTGGCTCTGACCAACGACACTGAATTTGGTCTGACCGCCGGTATTGTGACCAACTCACTCGCCCGTGCAACACATTTCCGTCGCAACGTGCGGACCGGTTGTGTCATGGTTAATTTACCAACCGCAGGTACCGATTATCACGTTCCTTTTGGTGGGCGCAATAACTCGTCCTTCGGTTCGCGCGAACAGGGCTCCTACGCGGCAGAATTCTACACTCAGGTAAAACGGCGTATATCTATTCTGGAAATCCTGTTTGAGACAGTATTGAGAGGCCACATGAGAGATAATAAAACGATACCTTACCTGATTATCGACGGTCTCCAGTACTGCAACTGGTCGGAAAAGATTTTTCAGCAGATGCACGATGGTTGTGTCTCTGCTGTTCATGTCACCATTTGTTATCACGAAAACTTTCGTGAAACCGTCGCCAATATAGAACAATGGAATCGCTGGTTCGAGCAGCATCCGGATCTGATTGTTCATGGAAAAACGGCTGAAGATGTCCGTCAGGCACATGCGGACGGGCGGACAGCCATTATCTTCGGATTTCAGAATTGTTCACCAATCGAAGACGATATCGGTCTGATTGAGATCGTTCACATGTTGGGCGCTCGCTTTATGCAGTTGTCCTATAATAACCAGAGTCTGCTTGCAACAGGTTGCTATGAGCAGGAAGATCCGGGCATCACACGCTTTGGAAAACAAGCCATCCGCGAAATGAACCGGGTCGGGCTGGTGATCGATATGTCGCATTCTGCCGAACGTTCAACCCTTGAAGCGATCGAACTGTCGGAGCGACCGATTGCGATTACTCATGCTAATCCTGCCTTCTGGCACCCCGCCCTGCGTAATAAATCGGATGATGTATTGCGGGCTTTGGGACAGTCGGGCGGCATGATCGGCTTCAGTCTTTATCCTCACCATTTGAAAAATGGCGGAGCCTGCACACTACAACAATTTTGCAGTATGATCGCCAGGGCGACAGATTTGATCGGCGTTGACCATATCGGCATCGGTTCCGACCTGTGCCAGGACCAGCCGGACAGCATTGTTGAGTGGATGCGGGTCGGCCGTTGGTCCAGGACGATCGATTACGGCGAAGGCTCCAGGGACAACGTCGGGTTTCCTCCACAGCCGGAGTGGTTTCAAAATAATCTTCATCTGGTTCACCTCATCGATGGCCTGAAACAGGTCGGATTTAATGACCAGGACATCGCCAAGATCATGGGTGAAAACTGGATGTCTTTCTTTGCCCATTCCTTTGGGGCCAGCCTATGAAAAAATACAGCTTAGACCTTCCAGTCAAGTTATGAGTTTAGATCGAATGGGGTCGCGCTTTCAAACTCGTCTTAGTTTTATGCGTCAGGTGTTGCGGCGTTTAGGCAAAGAGCATGGGAGATCGGGCCGGTTCGGACGGATTGGAATGATGATGGTTTCGGGACCGCCGTCTATCGGGCCAGGGGGCCGAAGCGCACCTACAGTCTGATTGCCTATACTAATTATCTGGATGATGAAGATCGTTCTGATCGCGTCATTGCAGAAAAATGGGATGCTACCTTCACCCTTTTCGATGGTGTCCCGACCCAGGCCGATATTGATCGGCTGCGCAATAATATCCCCAGGCAAGAGGCGGGGCGTTGCAGTGTCAAAGAGTTGTCGATGAGTCGTGCCAACAAGAGTGTAAGACTGTTTGAGCATGTTGCGGACAGCCTCGCCAGTGGTCGTCAGCCCGATATCGATGCGATTATCGAAACCGGGTACTTGATGCGGACGACTGCCGTTTATGGTAACGGCAAGTTTGGGATGTCCGACCGGGAGCGGATCTGTGACCGTCAAGAGGTCGCTGCGCCCTATCAGGTCGAGCTGCTCTCTGTTTATCTGACGCGCTGCTTTACTCACGATCTGGTGGAGCATGTTGCCAGACGGCGCAACCCCGATAAGTTTGTCCCCTTGAAGACTGAAATTAAACGTTATCTGGGGATTGGAAACTCAACCGGTTTGGGAATGGCGCCTTTTCTCTATCACCACCCAGTCCTGATGAATAACTGGATTACGGCCATGGAGACGGCGCTGGCCAGGGTGCGTACTGTCGTCAGGCCGATTCACCGGCAAAAAGCGACGTTTGTAGAATTGGTTGCTCAGGCTGCGATCATGAGTCGGGAATGGAATGTTGCCGACAGGCGCCAGATGGAGCGTATCTTAACCCTTCGTAAGGACATAGACCGTCTTAAATTGCAACTATCCGACGGCTATTGGCTTGACGGTGACTATCCCTGGGATCGCGTCTATCTCTGGAGTGAAGAACATCTATCCATCGAAGCTCAGGAATTGGTGGCCTCTCTGCTGATTGAAGTTCATCCCGACGAGGTTGATCCTCTTGCCGCCACCATGGGAACCGACTCCGTTAAAGCTGTTAAGCCGACCATGACCTTGGTCGAGCTGAACGCTTTGATCGAAAAATATTACGACTGGGCATTAACGATTGATTTCAATGATCCCGCTGAAAATCACTATTTCTGGTACGTCTCTGAAGAAAAACTGGAACCCAGACTGGGAGAGCGACGCAGTGAAGAGGGGGTTGAGCTTGAGCTGCTGCTGACCGCTGCACGTGACGTGTCCGCTCTTTACAGCACTATAGGTTCTGCTGCTGGAGATCAGAGCGTGGCCGCTTTTTTGCTTTCGCACCCGGAACATCGTCACATTGTCCGGCGGGTTCAACTCGTGGCACAGTATCCTTATGCAGAAATTCGCGAAAATCTGCTTGGTTCAAAGCTTTTGCCCATTGATATGCTGCGTTTCAAACTGGCTTTCTTCGGCGCGACAAAATTCGACCCCAAATCTTCCCGCTGGACCCGCATCAATCTGTACCAAGGGGCACCTCTACCCGACGAAATCGGAAAGCCCGACAGTGATCGCTGGATGTTGTTGCCTCGTGCCCCCAAAAAAGGAGCCAGCCTATGATTGTGTCACTTGCTGAAATAACTGTGGTGGCGGCAAGAGCCACACGCGGTGGCGGCCACTTCTGGGGTATTGCGGAAGAAATGGCCTGTGCGGTTCCCTGGCTTTGTGCGCGCCGACTCAATGGAGTGCTGGTCCTTGCCACGGCTCTGGAGTCTTATCAAGAGCCTGTTTATGATCTGGTTGAGAAAACCGATGAGCTGCAGTTCATCGCGCGGGATAAGGCTGGTCTTGCTGCTCTCAGGTTGGCTCCCTCTGTTGCGGACTTTCTGGCTGTCTATTCGGCACCGGCTAAGGCTGTGACACTGTCGTCTGTTGTCAGCCCCTTACTGCTATGGCCATTTTTATCGCAGCTGTCATCACGCCCGGGCCAGGTCTTTGTTTGAGCCTGAGTTACAGGACCGAAGATGATGGCGCTGTCGAGGTGATCTTTAAGGCTGATGGTGTCAGTGTATATACTGAATCGGATCGGTTTTTGATGGCGGAGCGGGCTGATGGTGTTTGTTTGAGGTGGGGAGCTTTAACGCCAACGCTGCCTCTGCTCTATGCGCCGGAGCAATTGTATGCCTGTTACGAACAGACCATCGCCAACGGCTGTTTCGTTGAAGATGAGGTCTGGCAGAAACTCCAATATTTTGCTCACAAAACCTATGTCCCGAGTAGTTGCGAATCACGTATAAGCGGAGCGGGGGCTGGTCTGCTCGATAACGATTAAGAGAATGATCAGGGATTGTCATGCTGGAAAGACAGTCCCTGATCTCTATGAACCATGGTGTTGATGTCTTTTTTATAGGGGGGTAAAAGGGACAGGCTTTCGTTTTTTTATTATTGATGGTGACCATTCAATCGCTGTATCCGGTTCATGCGTTTCAGAATGTTTTTTGAATTTTTGAAAAAAATCATTTCACCTCGACGTTAATGCGATCCCCCGGATCGAAGACCTGCTGTAAAGCAACCGGCCTGCCGTTTCCCTCGTGGGCGACCGACGAACGATTCGAACATTTTACCACCGTGAACCAGGACACATAAATTGATTGTAACAGTGCTCCCATGGCATAACGGCAATGCAGATCCATATCAAGCCCGTCCCGTCTCAAACGCTTTTTCGGTGAAATCCGGCTCTTGCTTATGGTGGTTCGTCAAAGGCATCCATCGCTTCAGTCCAGAGCCTTTTTATGAATAGCGACATGCAGGGTTTCTTCCAGGGAGAACACCAGAGATTCGATGTTTCCATGATCCAGGCTGATGACGCGAACGCTCCCGTAGGAAGTCGACGCAAGGCGGTTGTCGTTACTGGGCCAGCGGCGGACCGGCCCGGGGATGAAGCGTTTGGCAGCATCAAAAGAGCACTCCCTGAATTTCATCATGGGACCATTCCCGGAGCGTTATGGCCAGGCTTCGGTCCTCAATAAGGTTTCAAAAGTGTAACTTGCCAGGCATTATCCGATCTAATCGATCAAACCTGTCGGTCCGTAAATGCGAAGATGTCTGTCTATATAGAGGAAAACGCGTAGCGGTCGATCAAAACCAATCAGATGGTATATGACCATGGCTGATAAAAACGGTATTGATTTCTACACGTCCGCGCAGCCAGATTATGTTTATATTCGGACCGTTCGAGTGTGGTGACCCGACCTCCCGTTGCGCGAACCGCATCCGCAAGCCAAAGCGTAGAATAGCCATTCGAGGTCTCGATCTCCAGGACCTGTTGAGCACTGGTGGCCCGGATCATAAGTGCTAAAAATTGGCCGGTGTCGCGAGTGATATTCAGCATTCGCAACGGACGATCTGCGACCGAACTGTCATTTTCCTTGCCAAACCTTTCAAGTTCTATCAGCGCGTTTTCCAGCGATGGATTCATGGACCCTCCGATTTTAATAGGTCGTTGAAAACAGACAGATCGAATGATTGCGAAGGACGTCAGCTCTATTTTATCTCATCGCACATGTTTTTTCTTCATTGAGCCGATTGATCCGGTGAAAGTGAATCGTAAGCGGTATCTAGTCTCTGATTGTTTCTCTCCCGATTTTTACAACTGTAAGCCCTGTGAATGTTCAACCTGCCCCTCTTGCTCACGGTCTGCAATCTCCATTAATCCCAGGCGGATGTATGGATATTTGAGAGCCAGTAAATGCGCTGCCCAGATCGCCGCTTTGTCCGCATCGTCAATGGCGACCGTTGCGATCGGTACATCGGGCGCTCGTTTGACGATGGTATGCGGTCCGCCGCAGGTTGCGAGAGACCCATTGGCGCGGGGATGCCGATCTCTGGCAGGGACGAGTATCCGGAAATTGCATCGGTCAAGAAATTGCCGATCCCGGCACAGTCGATGAGAACCTGCACCCCCTTTGCATGGGCCTGGTCGAGGTAGGCCAGCAGCTCGTCAGGATTCTTTTGAATCGACGCTATGACGATTTCACTGTGAATGCCCAGCTCGTCGAGTGTTTCCCATGCTGTGGCCACTTTTGGCAGATCGCTATGGTTTTCAATCAGGATTCCGACCAGGATTTTATCTGTTTCTGCTTGCTCCAACATGCTGCTACTCCCATTGTAAGAAAAAACGAAAATTAACGTTAGATATGACGACCGACAGCCATCGCCTCAAGGCGTGCGACACGTTCTTCCATGGGCGGATGAGTTGAAAATAATTTGAGCATTGAACTGCCGGTCAGCGGATTAACGATGAACATATGGGATGTCGCTGGTGTTGCCTCCCGCATCGGCACAGCTTGCGCTCCCTGGTGCAATTTGCGTAAGGCATTGGCCAGAGCCATCGGTTTTCCGCAGATTTTGGCGCCAGCTTCATCAGCTAAAAATTCACGTGAACGTGAAACCGCCATTTGAATCAGCATCGCCGCTATCGGTGCAATAAAAGCCATGGCAAGACTGGAGAAAAGACCACCACCTTCATCGTCATCGCTGCTCCCTCCACCGAAAATAGCTGCCCATTGAAGCATGTTTCCGAGCATGGCAATGGCTCCGGCAATAGTTGCGGCAATGGTCGAAATCAGAGTATCGCGGTTTTTTACATGAGCCAGTTCGTGAGCCATGACGCCTTCGAGTTCATCCATATTGAGAATGCGCATAATTCCTTCAGTCGCGGCAACAGCTGCGTTTTGAGGATTGCGGCCCGTGGCAAAGGCATTGGGGCCCTCAGAGGGGATGATATAGACCTTGGGCATCGGTATCTCGGCTTGTTGGGCCAGTCTCCTGATCATGCCATAAAAAGCCGGATGGTCCGTTTCGGAGACTTCACGAGCCTTGTACATTTTGAGGACAATCTTGTCGGAATACCAGTAGGAAAAGAAGTTCATTCCAGCGGCAATGACAAAGGCGATGATCATGCCTGAGCGGCCTCCGATGGCGCTGCCCATGGCGATCAGAAGAAGGGTGAGACAGGTGAGCAGAAATGTTGTTTTTATGCGGTTCATATCTTTTACCTCCGTGCAGATGTTGTCTGCTGCAGGTAAAAGAAAAGACCTCTACCCACAGCATTATGTTCATGCCTGGATAAAGGTCTTGCTTGTTTCGACTTAACTGTCGAAGTCCGTGTCCGAGTGGTTGTGCCACTGTATTGACGAATCACGGGCCAGCAATGTCTCTTGCTGGTAGCTACTCCCCTTTAACGAGATTCAGGTTAAATAAAGATGGTAGGTCTTGTCAATCGGAATCGACAGGTTGGTGTGGTTTTTAAAAACCTGACAGCACAGACTGTTGATAAACGGTCTGCATGAGCTCAGGGCGGGCTTTGTTGCCAAACTGTGCCATCAAGCTGATATTACTTTGATTTTGCTATCGCTCAAAGTGAGGACTTGCAAGCATGAAGAGATTGAATCATGATCTTTCCACGTGAGAGCAGCAAGTGTCTCTTGATTGATTCGCTTGTTTTCACGGATCCTGCAGAGTTTGTTTCAGAGCAACCGATGTCGCTACACGCCATCAAAGGCATCCATCGCTTCTGTCCACAGCAAGGTTGGTGTATCGTGATAGCGCAGAGAATGGTGATAGACCAGCAGTCTGCCGACTCCTGCCGCTCGAGCCAGTTCACCCGACAAGTGAGCCGTCAGATGATGACAGCGTTTCGCCCATTCAAGGTCGGCATGGGCGAAGGCCGCTTCTATGACCAGCATATGAGCATCTTTGGCCAGTTCGACAATCTTTTGACTGTTCTCCGTGGTCGGAGAGCTGTCTGCTACATAGGTCAGTTTCATACCCTTTTCGCAGTGAATCACGACCCGTTTTAATGTTCCCAGAGACACCTGTTCAACATCGCCGTTTTCTAACGGCACCTCGACTTCACGACTGTCGGGAGCCGAGCTCTTGATCAGGTTCTTGACGCGAGTGAGCCAGGGGCCTGGGCGATAGCGGCGAGCGGTCAGGGCGTCCTTATCGATCGTAACATGCAGCGGTTCTTCCAGTGAAAAGCCTAATGAATCAATATCTCCATGGGATAATGCTTTTGCGTGAACTGTCCAGCGGGCGGTCTCAACCAGGCAGCCATCCTCACTTGGTCGACAGTGAATTGGGCCAGGGGAAAAACGTTCGCTGGCACGGAATGAACATTCCCTGATTTCCCCCTCAGCCCATTCTCGAACGGTCACGACAAAAGGTTGCTTTTCGATCAGATCCCAGGTGTACCCCGCCAGCCGTTGTCTGATCAGATCAATGATCCCTGTGGGACCGTAAACGCGCAATTGACGGTCCAGGTTGAGAAAAGCACGCAGCAGCCGGTCGAAACCGATGAGATGATCGATATGGCCGTGACTGATAAAGACCGAATCGATTTTCAGGAGTTCCTGATGGGAGAGGGCATGTAAATCCCCGCAGTCGAACAGCAGGGCTCGCTTTTGGTGAGCGATGCGGACATAAAGAGCCGGATCACCAAAAAATCATTGACCAGATGTGGGTGGAAGGTTGCGCGCATGTACGTATTATAACGGATAGAGTTTCTGTGGGAAATGTTGTTTTTGTTAACGTTAATTTCGAAAGATCGGAATGTCGGTTGCTTGCTTCTTGGCTGCGATCCCAATGTGTTGTGGAGGCACGCTCTGCTCCGCAACACATTGGATGAGTTATCCCTGGACCAGAACGAGAACCTTGGTCAGCAGAATCATGCCGATCAGGGCAACCGGGTAGACTGTTGCATAGGCTGAGGCAGCATATGGTGTTTCGACCAGGCTGGCAATACTGGCCAGCCCCGGGGTACTGGTCATACCTCCGGTAATCACTCCGAGGATGTGCAGAAATCTTATTTTGAGGATTTTGCGGCTGATGAAGAGGGTGAGTATCAGAGGCACCAGGGTTACAGCCATACCGGAAAAAAACAGAGCCAGGCCCTGCTGCTGCAGAGTTTCGATGATGGTCGCTCCGGTGCGCGTGCCAACCGTTGCCAGAAATAGCAACAACCCGAGTTCGCGAATAAAATTGTTGGTCGTTGACGGGATATCCCAGATCAGTGGTCCGGTTTTGTAGAGACTGCTTAAGCTCAGACCCGCTAACAGAACTCCGCCTGACAGACCAAGTTTGAATTGTCCCACATAAGGGATGTAGATCGGGAACTGGCCGATGAGAAAACCGATCAGCAGGCCGACGATAATCGGAATCAGGTCGGTACGGTAGGTTTCCCGGACGTCGTTGCCGAGCATGCGGGTGACATTTTTGATCGATTGTTCCTGACCGACCACGTGGAGGATATCGCCTAAGTGGAGACGGGTATTTTTTTCTGCGGTCAGGTCGATGCCGTTACGGGTGATTCGGGCAACTTGAATATCAAAAGAGGTTTTCAAGTTCAAGGCGCTGATGTTGAAGCCGGCGGCAGAGCGCTTCGACACCAGAATCGCTCTCTTGGTCAACCCTTGGGTAAATTCAAGGGTTTCCTCCACCGGCTGACCCAACAGCATGCTTGCTTTCGAAATCGCCTCGGCCTGACCGACGATGCGGACCTTGTCGCCCTGTTGCAGGATGGTATCGCCATAAACGATGACCGGTTCTTTGGCATTCGGTCGCAACAGGCGGGTCAGCACGACCGGAGCGATTTTATTGAGGGCAATTTCTCTCAGTGTTTTTCCGTAAATATTCGGATTGGTGATCTCGATATGACGATAGGTCATGGGCGGATGTTCCTGCTGATCTCTTCTTTCATCTGTTGCTCTTCCGCCTGCAGGTCGATTTTCATCAGCCGCGGCAGCAGACGGACAAACAGGATGACCCCGAAAACGCCAAAGCAATAGGTCAGGCCGTAGGCCGCCGGGGCCTGACTTTCCGCAACCGCTTCAACAGCGACAGCCAGACCGGGGGTGCTGGTCAAGGCACCGGAAAAGAGTCCAGCCGAGATGCCGGCATCAAAGCCGCCCAGCCAACTGCATACCAGGGTCGTTAGAAAGCCGCTGACAACAATGATCGTCGCTCCCAGCGAAAGCTTCAACCCCTGTTTTTAAATGATGAAAGAAATCCCGGTCCGGCCTGAAGACCGATAGAATAGATAAACAGAACCAGTCCGAGGGTTTGGAACACGAGCGGCAGGGTAAAACCAAAATGACCGAAAGTCAGGCCGGTAAAGATGACCGCTGATGAACCGAGGGAAAATTCCTTGAACTTGATATGGCCAATCAGTTCACCACTGACAATAACGATGAAAAGTAGAAATACTGGGTTGTGCAACAGCTGCATAACTGGTCCGTCTCCTCATATCTGATAACGGAATTAAAAGTAAGATCGAATCATCCATTTAAGGGATAATCACTGGCAGGACAAGCCCCAAATGGCGGCTATTAATCTCCTGTTTTTCAGCCCTGCACAAGGAGCTTTTTGTGAAGATGCAGAATAAGACAACGAGAGGTTTGTTTTAACGACTGAAAGGTCGATTTCTTCGGGAAAACTGCACAATAAATTGTCCCTAAATCAGTCTTCAGTTTGAAACATAGCCTAGAGCCCGTTTAATGATGGCGTTGTACTGCTGATCATTCTTTAAATATTCAACAACAAGCCAGGTAAATAGAGAGAGCGTCATCCCGGACAGGAAGGCGACGATAATTTTGGGAGTATTTTGTTTTTGTGATACCGAGCCATTGCCGATTTCACAATAGAATAATCTGTTTTTTCCAGCGATGACAGTAACTGTTCAACGCTCTCATACGTTTTACGCAGCTGATCTTCCTTTGATTTTGACGGCCGATGTTCCGTTCTTTCAGATTCATCGGCACCGGGATCTTTGAGATGTTTGATCTCATCCGTCTTTTCTCTTTTGAGTTGTTCCAGCTGAATGGCTAAGTTTTCGATTTTATTTTCCAATTTCGATATTTCGGCGAGCAGTTCCTTGTTCGTTTGCTCCAGCGCGGCGATTTTTGTTCTGTGAATGAATTCTGACATGGGAGCCTCTCAGACATGTCCTGGTTTTTGAGCGTTGTGTCGCGCTTCATAAATTTTGTCGATGGACCGGATCATAGAGAATCTTACCGAGAATCAGGAAATTAGCAACTTGTGATTTTGGAATGTCTGGAGAGGGACTTTTCTCAGCCTTACACGAGGGTGACAGCCGCCATCTGTCGTGATGTTACCGACGGTGACGGCATCTATACATTTATTCGAGCTTTGCCACCTTACCGCAGAGGCAACGACGCGAACAGGATGTCTCTTGTGCTGACGGACTCAACTGAGAAGAGGTGGACAATAATCCGATGCCGATCTGTTATTCCTACGATATCTCATTTCGGCCTCTGCAAAGAACATTCAAATCGATTCTTCAACACCCATGATTTTGTTTCATACGCTTACTCAGTGCCGGTTGCGAAATACCTATCAGCTGGGCCGCCATCGATTGATTTCCTCCCGCTCGTCGAATCGCTTCTGCTGCCAGGAGATTTTTGACGTCCTTCATGGCGGGTAGAGGGCCATCCGGATTAAAAATTCTGGTCGTTGACGATTCCGTGTCTTCAGCTACGGATAACGCAGGCTGTCCCATGACTCTCTTGAAAACATCCATCGATAGCATTCTCTTTTTGTGGACACTTAAGGCATCATAGATAACCGCTTTCAACTCTCTGATGTTGCCCGGGAATGAGTAGGAATCAAGAAGGGTTAGCAGCTCCTTAGGGACGGTTGGTTTTTTCTTTCCCAGTTCTGCCGCTGCTTGTTCCAGAAAGTGTTCCAACAGTAACGGCAGGTCTGCTTTGCGCTTACGCAGAGGAGGGACGTCCAGATGATGTGTTCGCAAGCGGTAAAACAGGTCCTTGCGAAATTCACCCGATGCCTGTTTGATCGCTAGATCCTGATGGGTTGCAAGAACAATTCGTGCATTCATTCTTCTCGCCAAGTCGCTTCCTAAGGGATAATACTCGCCTTCTTGTAAGAGGCGTAGCAACTTGATCTGAGAAGACTTGCTCAGATCGCCAATTTCATCAAGAAATAGAGTGCCATTCGCAGCTTTTTCGATTAATCCTCGACGCTCACTATGAGCGCCGGTAAAGGCGCCGCAAGTATGACCGAAGAGGGTATCTGCAAAAAGGGCGTCGTCGAGACCCGCAACATTGACAGTCACCAGGGGACCTTGGCGGTGGCTGAGGGAATGTATCGCTTTGGCAAAGAGTTCTTTTCCGACACCGCTTTCACCGGTGATGAGAATTGGCTGACTGTCTTTGGCTACGGCCTCAACATACTGGAAATTGGACTTCATCGCCTTATCCTGAGTAATAATCTCAGCAAAGGCTTCCGGGGTTTCAAGTTTGTCTTCAAAAAGCTTACTTTGTTATCTTTTTGTTTTCCCGTTGCATTTCGATCATGCGAATGGCCCGCTGGACGCCCTGTATGAGCCTTTCCTCTTCAGTGACTTTAACGAAATAATCAAACGCTCCAAGCTTTATGGTCTTGACCGCGGTTTCAATCTGGTTCATCCCACTGATGATGATGACCGTTACCTCGGGAAATTCATTTTGTATCATCGACAGGAGTTGTTCTCCCGAAATATGAGGCATTGTCAGATCGAGAAGAATGAGCCCGACATCTTGCTCGGCCAAAATTTTCATGACTTCGCGACTGTCGAGACATTGGATGATGTTGTTGATATAGCCTGAAAATTCCAGGGTTATACTTAAGCTTCTCAGCCAGGCAGGCTCGTCATCGACCAGGAGAATTTTAAATGATGGATAAGGGGTGTCGGTCATTTTTACTCGATCTCCCTGTTGACTGGTAGTGCCAGAGTGGCAATCGTTCCTACCTCTGGAGTTGATTGGAATTCGAGGGTACCTCGATGTTCTTTTACGATCTCCGACGAGATTGAAAGACCGAGCCCCGTTCCTCCACTCTCCCGTTTTGTTGTAAAAAAGGGGTCAAATAATTTGTTCATATGCTCTGCTGGAATCCCCCTTCCTTCATCTTGAACCCTGATCAATACGTGTCCATTTTGTGAGTCGAACAGTGTATGCAGGGTGACGGCGCCTCCCTGTCAGTGAGGGCTTGGCAAGCGTTGAGGATAAGATTGATAATAACTTGTTCGATCCGCTGAGAGTTTCCCGAGACCACAGGCAGGTTGGACCCGTAGTTCAATGAAAAGTTATCGGTCAACCTTTTTACCGACGTATCAATAAGGCGTACTGCCGAGGAGACCACTTTGTTCAGGTCAATTGCGGAAACCTGCTCGGAGTCGTCCCGCCGGGCAAAATTTTTAAGGTCGTCGACAATACGCTGGATGCGTCGGGCGCCATCGATCATTTCATTGAACATCTGTGGTGCTTCTTGCCTCAAGCGGGAGTATTTAAGGCCGCCGACCATGAAGTCGCCATTTTTGTGATAGCTCGATTCAAATGATTCCATTCCGTAGCTGAAGGTTTTTTTCAGCACCGAGAGATTGCGCAAAAACAGCGCGTTTGGATTGTTGATTTCATGGGCGACTCCAGAGACGAGAGTTCCGAGTGACGCCATCTTATCGGCCTGGATCAGTTGCTGTTGATGTTTTTGGCGCTCTTCAGCGGCACGTTTACGTTCAGTGATATCGCGGGCTACGCATATAATAGCGATCGGTTCTCCCCGGCTGTTGCGCATAAAGTTTCCGGAGCACTCCGCGTCAACAACGGAGCCATCTATGCGTTTTAATTTAAGCTCTTGGGTAAAGGCCTTGGTTTTAGTGGCCTCACGACTGCTTTCAGTTTCAAGAATTGCTTTTATCCTGTTCATGAGTGTTTCAGAGTCCAGTTCCGGGGCGACATCAGACAGATACATCCCGCAAAATTCCTCGCAGCTATAACCAAGGATCGTTTTAACAGAGGGGTTAACAAAGGTGATTTTTCCCGACAGGTCGAAGGTCCAGACAATATCGCTGATGTTATCTGTCGTAAGACGATACTTTTCCTCTGTCCTCTTGCGCTCATCGACTTCCTGTGTCAATGCAGCGGTACGTAATCCGACCTGTCTTTTGAGCGAGTGTGACCATGAGGCGACCCCTATTAACACCGCGACAAGCGGTAGAAAAATCAGAGCTCCATATTTTAGGATATTTGACCATGGGACCCCTTTGGGGTCTAGGACTCCAAGCCATTTGTCGTAGATGGTCTGGTAGCGACCCGTCTTTTTGAGGATTGCCAATCCCTCACTGAGTCGGGCTAATAAAAATGTGTTGCCGCGTTTTACGGCAAAGCGCGCGGCCGATTCCGTAACCGTTCCGACGACCCGCTTAAGATTTTGAATTTGCAGCTCACGCATCAGGTGCAGCGCCGGCAATTCCGCCAGCAGCACATAATTATACCGGCCTGAAGCAACAAGCTCCAGGGCATCAGCATATGTCGCTGTGGTAATGATCTCCCCTTGATAGTCGATCTCTTTCAGATAGTCGTGCATGATCCCCCTGTATTGTACAACCAGATTCCTGTCCGACAAGTCCTGCAACGAATCAATCCGCGGCGCCTTGCTGTTGGCAAAGATCGAAAACTGAACAACGTTGTGGGGGGAGAAAAATCTAAAACCTGAGCACGCTCTGCTGAGAAGCCGATCCCCATAATAGCGTCAACGGAACCTTCCTCCAGTTCGGTCCGGGTGTGTGCCCAACCGCCCAGATCGATCTCAATATCCATACCCATGATTTCAGCGATAGCCTGGGTCAATTCGATGTTATACCCCGTAGGGCGGCCATTCTCATCCAGAAACTCATAGGGGGGATAATTACTCGAACCACCGATGAAGATAGGTTGAATGGATTCCGAAGCGATGCTGAGATTCACAACGACAAGCAGCTGCAGAAATAAAAGGAATGAAGTTCCTGGTTTTATCATTAAGCGGACCCTCTTGAATTACGAGAAAAGAGAGGTGAATCTTATGCCTTTCAATGATTGATCATATCCTGCTTCCTCCCACTATATCAGCTTCATTGATGTTTTTTACCATCGTTGATGTCAGGCTCGGTTTAGAGACAGGCTCATGTATAAAGAAAGCGGGATTACAGGCTGAGACGTCGCTTGAGCAATTGACGTCTCAGCCTGAAACCTATGTTACCTAATGTCTTGATTTATCAAAAGTTTTGCAGCCGTAAAAGCATGCTTGCGCCAAGCATCCCAGCCCTCTGTAAAATCGGTCTCGGCCTCCTGTGAAATTTTTCCAGACACCGGGGGGCCCATTTCAACAGGTGTTCCTGAAAAAAAATGCTGTATATCTTTTTGTAACTCAACCTGTTCTTCCCGCCGCTCTTCATATGCATTCAGCAGGTAAGCCAAGAAGCTCAACTCCAGGCCCAGATGGTCGTCGGGCCCTCTATCTGAGTTGTGCGCCTGTAGCCCGTATTTAGCATAGCAAGCGCGAACGGCAAAGGTCTGCTCATCATAGAGCAGTTGATCATGCTTAACCATACAGATTCATGGACATAACAACGTGGTGGAGACATCTCAAACAGGGTAAAATAGTCCTGCACCAGTTGCTTGTGCAAGTCGGTCACCTCTCCCCGGGTAAAGTTCTGAATAAGTTCGAGCCCCTGATTTTCTTTCTCATCGTCAACAGAAACAGGCCAATGTTCGGCCATCGGTTCCTGAATCATATGGCGCAATAATTCCTGGTTGGGGGCTTCAGTGAGTACTCTGGAAATAAACTCCAAGGCAAAGATATATTCTCTCATATTTTTTCCTCAATAAGAGCTCAGCAAGAGATTCGGTGAAAGCTCGCTGAGCTGCATTATTACCTATATCCCCAGGCGTAAAAAAGACTCGTAAAAGATATAGCGTCCGCAGATCTCACCGACCAGGACACAAATAACGGCGATCAGACAATAGGATACGAATGTCCCCTCTTTTAAACCCTGGATTTGCTTGAACCAGGCGAAGACCAGAGCCAGCAGGCCGAGAACGGGCAACCCGATGCTTAACAGGAGAATTGTCGGATATTGTCCACTGACGAGATAGTCTCCCCGCAACAGGGCATTGAATGGTGCGCCCAGATAGCCAAGACCGAGACCAACAACAGCAATGGCCAGAAATGTCATGGTGAGTTTGTCTGTCCTGTCGGCAGAGCCGATTCGTTGCAAACCATAAGCATAAAGAAGGCTGCCGAGTGTCGCTCCGACCAGTAGTCCCGTTCCCAGAAATGCCAGCAGAGTAGTGGGCGTATTAAAAGAGATCATCGTCTCCTGTATGTAAACATTGGAGATCGACCAGATCATAACCAGTCCCAGCGCAGCTGAAATCAGGCCAAAGGGGTCCCCTGAGGCCAGTTCTTTGTAACGCAGATAACAGGTCAGGGCCAGACTTCCTGTAAAAGAAGCGCACACAAAATTTCGAGCGACAGAGGCGATGTGAAAACATTATTGAGGACATAGATGGCGGACATAGGGCTAGCCAGGTGTGCACTGGAGGCGGCCAGACCGATCAGACTGATCAACAAGGCGACCGGCAGACAAGGTGTCAGTATTTTTTCGTGCCAGGGTTGCTTCTCAGTCGGGCGAGTTCGGCAGCCAGGGTTAAGCCGGCAGCGCTCTGCATGAAAACAGTAAAGATGATGAGGCTTAAGGATGTAATCTTCATATCACACCTCCTCTGGATTGACGATTTCACCGTCGTTCGTATTGACCGGTCTGCTATTGCGATGTGGAGTGATTACCAGATGGGGCTTGGTAACAGACCTCTCCGGTAACGGCGAAATCATTGCCTCACCAAATGTTTTGACCAGGTCGTCATATTCACCAAAATGCAACGCCCTGGTCGGACAAGCAGCCACACAGGCGGGATCCTGACCCGTTTCCAGATAATCTCTACAAAAATCGCATTTGCTCATTTTTTCAACTTGGGATTGAATTGCGGTGCCGAATAAGGGCAAACCCATTCACAATAACGGCAGCCGATACATTTTTCCTGATCGACGACAACGAGACCATCCTCAACATGCATGGCTGTGGTTGGGCAAGCCTTCGCACAGGCAGGATCTTCACAGTGATTGCAGGAGATGCTGAGATTATAGACAAAGATATTCTGGCTTACGCTATTGTTTCTGTAGCCACTCCAGTGACCACCGACATACTCGCTGACACGACGATAGTTGACTTCAGGAGGCAGATCATTTTGTCAAGGCAGGCGACCATACAGGTTTTACAGCCTCCACAACTGTTCATGTCGATATAAAAAGCTGGTTTCTTATACATAAATAATTCCTCCTAGGCTTTCTTGACTTGGACCAGGTTGCTGTGCTGCGGATTCGATTTTGCCAATGGGGTTGGTTTGTAAAGAGTCAGTGTATTGATACAGCCTCCGACATCGACACCATTCTTATCAGGGTTGTACCAGGCTCCTTGAGGCAGCGACAGCACACCGGGCATGATCCGTTTGGTGACCTTGGCGGGAATGCGCACCCTGCCCCGATCATTATAGATTTCAACCAGATCCCCATGCGAAATACCCCGTTCGTCGGCATCCTTGGGATTGATCCACAGAGTTTGCGGAGCAACCTGATTAGTCCAGTCGATGTTGCCATAAGTCGAGTGGGTTCTCTGCTTGTAATGATGGCCAATCATCTGCAGGGGATACTTATTAATCAGTGGATCGGAAGGGGTCTCCCAGGCCGCATCGTAAATAGGAAGAGCAGGGATAGTGTCTCCATCGGAAAGCTCCCAGTTTGCGTTTTTGTCGTAAAGAGCCTTACAGAAGATCTCTATTTTGCCTGAGGGAGTTTTCAGCGGATTAGCTTTTGGATCTTTCCTGAAAGCTTCGTAAGGAACAGGGGTATTTCCTTTGTAAGGCTTTTTGTAGATGCCCATTTTAAAGGCATCCTCCATATTTTCAGGCAGATCGGTATATTTCTTTCTGGTCTCCTTATACAGCCATTCAAGCCATTGGTCGCGGGTCCGTCCTTCCGTGAACGTCTGATAAATTTCCGGGCTGACCGCTTTGGCAATACCGGCACAGATATCGTAGATATTTTGCACTCGGCGAGCGGTTCAATGACCTGGTCTGCAAAGATGAGATACTGCATTTTTGAGGATTTGGCACTGTCTACAAAATCCCGCTCTTCCTGTGTGGTTGTGCCGGGGAGAACGTAATCGGCATAGCGGGCGCTGGGCGTCATGAAATTATCAACAACGACGATTGTTTCCAGCAGGCTTTCATCCTGTAGAAGCTTTGCAGTTTTGTTGACCTCGGAATGTTGATTAATCAGAGCGTTCCCGGCATAAGACCACATGAATTTCATCTTGCTGTTCAGTTTCTCCGCTCCACGCACCCCCGCATTCTGCGCCGTCATGGTGTCGCCCCGCTCAATAGCCATCGGCCATGAATAGTGAGAAATAACAGGTTTCACATTATTGGTAAGCATGGGGAATTTTTTGAAACTGAAACCGACATTGCCCTCGCGAGCACCGGTATTGCCGCCTCTGATTCCGATGTTTCCGGTAATCGCGGCGAGGGCGCAGATAGCTCTGGTAGACACTTCGCCATTGCTTTGTCGTTGAACGCTCCAGCCCTGGACGATATAGGCAGGCTTGGCTGCGGCCAATTCGCGCGCCAGGCCAATGATGCGATTTTCGGGAATGCCGGTCAACTGTGAGGCCCAGCCGGGAGTCTTTTCCACGCCATCCTCTCCGAGTCCCAGGATATAGGATTTGTAGGAGCTGTTGGCAGGTACCCCTTCGGGCATATGCTTCTCATTAAAACCGATGGTACAGTTGTCCAGAAAGTTCTGGTCGATTATGTTCTCTTTGATCATGACATGAACCATTCCGGCGATCAGGGCGGCATCGGTTCCCGGACGGATAGGGATCCATTCATCACCAACCACAGTATTGGTATCTGTGTAACGCGGGTCGATACTGATAACCTTCGGGCGCCCTTGTTTGTTGGCTTTGATAATGTCGTAAATCAGGCCACCGCCACTCATGCGGCAGGCAGCAGGATTGTCGCCAAAAAGGACAACAAGCTGGCTGTGGGCAATATCGGCAAAACTGTTACCGGCAACCCAGCCATCACCAAACATGGGAGGCAGTGCACTTTCCAATTGACCGGCGCTATAATCGCCGTATTGATTCACGTACCCCCCCATGGAATTCATCAGGCGGGCCATGGGGCTGGCGCTGGGGTGCCATGATTTGGACATGACCGCTCCCAGGGTTCCGGTCGCATAATTGATAAAGAGTGACTCATTGCCGTATTTATCAATAGAATCCTGCATCCGCTGAGCGATCTCATTGAAGGCTTGATCCCAGGAGATCCGCTCAAACTTTGACTCACCACGCTTACCTACCCGCTTCAGCGGATATTTCAACCGATCAGGATGATAAACCCTGTGGCGTACAGACCGGCCGCGCATGCAGGCACGGACTTGATGGGTACCATAGCTGTCATCTCCAGTATCGTCTGTGGTAATTCTCATCAGCACGCCATCTTTGACATGGCCTTTCAGGATACAGCGGCTACCGCAGTTCACGGTACAGGCCGTCCAAACAGTCTTGTCAAAGGCGAGCGTTTCCTGTGCCTGAGCAACTCCTACATGGTTAAACAGTGAGCCTGGATTAATTGCAGCAATACCGCCCATCAGAGTCGACCATTTGATAAAGTTGCGCCGTGAGACGTCTGTTCCGACTCTGTCGGATGAGGTGTTTTTGCCTTTTCGATTACCCATAAATTACCTCCTGAATACAGTTGCGAAAAACGGGCGAAAGTATCACTTTCACCATCAGTTTTACTGGATGATTTCCTCTCGGTCTTTATTTCGGATGAGCTGCATGACAAACGATCATGACCTACAAAGCAAGCGATATGCCAATTGGCAACGCTCTTTGTAAGTCCTTGAAACGATAGGGAAATCACTTAAAAAAAGAGGTTCATAATAGTGGGAAGGGGTATAACTTTTTCTCTTCCGTTTTTCCGGCTAGGGAGGATAGGCTAGTGATTACAGATAGTTAAGTTCTTTTTCTTGGATGTTATATGCTCGGTTAAATGTTATGCCTGTTCTATGTTTAATTTCGTATGGGGTAACATCAGGAGAAGCGTTTCAGGCTTCTGGGATGGCTGTTGCCGGCTGTAGCGATCGTCCCGTCGACTCCGTTGTCGCGACAGTGTCGGACAACACAGCCGATCAATGATGACATGATCGTTTTGGCACATGGCGATTAATCGACAGCCGAAGTTGATGTCAGCGCTGAGCAGCATCGTCAAGGGCATGATCCAGAGGCCACTACAGTATCGGTAACGCCGACAACAGACCGGCCCTTAACGGTTGTGGGGATGACCTTGAGCGGCTTCATGCAGACAACTGGTCTTTTTTTCCGTCGTCACTACAGGGACCTTCTGAACAGCTGGCACCAAAAGCGAAACAGGAGTAGCAGCGGTGATGCTTGAGCATGACCCTTTCCGTCATCGCTTCTTTCAGTGTTTTACCCAGATTGTAATCGGTGTCGTCATCGACCAGGGTACAGGTGTAAATGCCGCATTCACCACTCTGCTTAACGACCATCTTACTGAAGTTGCACATGAAACTGCTGCGCTGCGCTTCAGTCAGATAGTTGGTCATACAGCTTTCGGTGATTTCCGGGACCTCCGGGATCGAACCCGGTTTGTGGAAGTCGGGAAACCTGATGATGGTGATATCCTGTGGGACTCCCGCCGTGTCGAAAAAGGTGCATAATCCTTGTCAACGGCATCACCGTCTTCACCATCCAGCATCAGTCGAGCAATCGAGACGCCAAAACCTTCACGGTGCAAGCGCCCCAAAGTATCCAGCGCCTTTTTAAAGTTTCCTTTGCCGCGCGATTCGTCATGCTTTTGCGGATCGGGGTGGTCGAGGCTGATACGGAAATTGAGCCGGTTCGGTTTGCTGATGAGGCGTTTAATCTTGGCAAACTGGTTCATCAAAGGTTCCGTGGCGTTGGTTAATACCAGGCAGGGCTTGAAGTCGAGGGCGTAGTCGAGCACTGAAATGAAGTGCGGATTGACAAAGGGTTCCCCTCCGGTGAAAGAGAACTTTTCGACACCCATTTCGACTGCCTCATCAATGAACTTTTTGGTCTCTTCGAGGGTTATGAATTGCAGTCGGTCATCACCGGGTTTGGAGCCTTCGAGGCAGAAGGGGCAGCGCAGGTTGCATGATGTCCCGGTGTGAAACCAGAGTTCATGCAGGAGCTGGGATTGAATGTAGCCGCGCTTTTCGCCCTTGCTGCTGTAAAGCCAGTCGTCGTTGCGTTTATTCGGCATAAAAGAACACCTCTCTGTGGATTTGCGTGTAGTTAATGTCCTGTTGCTCGAGCCAATTGCTGATATCATCAATCATGGCATCAAGGCCGCAGAGATAGTAATGGATGTTCGGACCTAAGGGCAACAGTTCAAGCATTTCGGTGACACGGCCGTGAAAATCGCCGTTGGCGGATTCGCGCGAGACGGCGAGATGGAAATTGGGCAAGGCTCGAAGCTCGTCCAGAGCGAAGGCTTCATCAGCCAGGCTGACGCCATAGAGACAGGCGCGTGGTGGACGCTGTGGTTTACTGCGCAGATAACTTAAAAAGGGGCAATGCCGGTCCCGGTCGCGATAAAGACCGATTCTTCGTTTGCCTCTGAACGACCGGGTTGAAACCAACCGAACGGGTCACTGGCTCGCACCGGATCACCTGCTTTGCGGTCTGCCAACCAGTTACTGACCGGTCCCTCAGGGACACGCCTGATCAAAAGCGCAATGTGCCTTCTTCGGTTCCGGAGGCAATACTGTAGGGCCGCGACTCCTCGCCATTATCAAACAGAGCGACACAGTGACCTGGTTCAAAGTCAAGATCGCCGCGTTCGAGCTGTAACTCAAACAGTTGACCTGTGTGGTCGATAATTTTGTGGACATTCAGGTTGTGCATAAAGACCTTCCTCTTGTGGATTGGCGCTACAGCCTGACAACAAGATACTAACGGCGCATGAGTTCGGGACCCGATCGAACAGGTTAAGGGCTGACAGCCTGTTTGGCCATGTTGGCTAAGGCTTTGGACATGCTGCCGACCACTGTACATTCTTTGACCCCATGGCGTTGTGCCAGAAATTCAGGGGCATTGTAGCCGAGCCAGACCTGTCCGCTGGCATCTTCCCAGGCCAGGGCTTTAAGCGGCAGGTCTATGCCGACTGTTTGAGTGCATAGCATAAAGGGGGTGCCACCTTCGGGATTGCCAAACAGGATCACTTCAGTCGGTCGTAATGTTTTTCCAACCGATGCGGCACCTTCAGCGTGATCGATCCGGGCAAAGACTTTCAGCCCTTTATCCTTAACGATTTTTCCAGGCGATCAATCGTGTCCCTGACTGTGAATGGACTTTTCTGACTGACCAGCCTTCGGCACTCAGGCTGGAACCGATCAGGCCACAGACAATAAGCAGCGTTAGAATAATTGTTCTCATCGGTGAGTTGATCCTATCCGGAGGTCTTTTCATCTTCCCTGAGAGTTGTATGAATACGGGTTTCACTCAGCAAGGTTTTATGAACCGGACACTTTTCTGCAATTTCAAGCAGTTTCTGGCGTTGTTCCGATGTCAGGTCACCAACAAAATTCCAGCTCGCGCTCAAACTGGTCAATTTTGTGGCCGGGTCTTTCGCAATCTTCACAATCCTGAGCGTGGACCTTCTCATAGCGCAGGCGCACAACGGCATCTTTCAGCGGCCACTTTTTACGCTGCGCGTACATCTGCACGGTCATGGAGGTACAGGCTCCAAGAGCTGCCTGCAGATAGTCGTAAGGTGATGGCCCCCTGTCGGTGCCGCCATAGCTTTCCGGTTCGTCGGCAGGCAGGCTATGGCCGTTGACGAACATGTCGGTATAAAAACCACCGGCCGGGGTACGCACGGTGACACGATTGTCGATGACCTGCGGTTGTGTTTTGGCTTTTTCCTTAATATCAAGGTAGCGTTTGGCCCAGGTCGCAATCATGTCGGCCGCATAATAGGAATCTTCTTTCCGGCTTAAAAGGTGATCGGCCTGATCGAGGGAGATAAAATTTTTGGGATGTTTGGCGGCCTTATAGATTTCAGCGGCATTGTCGAGACCAACCACCTTGTCCAGTGGAGAGTGCATAACCAGCAATGCAACTGAGAGATTGTTGATAACTTCGGCTGGATTCTGTTTCTGCAAATCATCCAGAAAGTTTTTGCGTATAGTAAAAGACCGACCCCCGATATTAACTTTTGCTTCGCCTGTTTTTTCAATTTTTTCGCTGTCTTGAGCAAAGAGGCGTTTGGCGTGGCCGGGGTGAAAGGGAGCCCCTATGGTTGTGACCGCCCTGACCGAATCAATTTTTCCAGCCGCCTGCAGAACGGCAGCACCACCGAGAGAATGGCCGATAAGGATCTGCGGTGCTTGATGGGTTTGAGCCAGAAAGTTACTCGCGGCAAGAAGATCGTCGACATTGTGGGAAAAGCTGGTGGCCGCAAATTCTCCATCGCTGTCTCCCAGACCAGTGAAATCGAAGCGTAAAACCGCAATGCGCTTGCTACTCAGAGCCCTGCTGATATTGACCGCTGCAGCAATATTCTTGGTGCAGGTAAAGCAGTGGGCGAAGAGGGCAAACCTAACGGAGCTTCTTGTTCCGGCCACTCGATTACAGCGGCGAGATCTTGACCGGCGTGGTTCTTGAAGTTGATTTTTCTGATTTCATCGGTCCTCACTTTTTATGATCATGGAATAACGACGTAACGCTTTACAGAATCATTTCATCAATCGGATGGCCTGCCCGCGGTGCTGTCTTTCTGCCTCAGGTAATACATCCATACTCGGCCACAGACCAGTGGTCAGGGCTTCGACATAACCTGAACCCAACCCGGTCTTAGCCATGTTACGGCTGGCTTGATCCGCCGCATAGTTTAACCGGTGCCAGTTGCCGTGAATGCCGTCATTTCGAGGGGTGAGTAACAGATACCAACCGTCAGCTGTCCCGTCGTTAGCGGGTAAACCGATGACTCCGGCATTGAGCCAGGCGCGGTGGTCGATTTTTGCCCCCGGGGCAGACCGCTGTGCCCCCAGTCAGGATATCACAATCGGCGTGTTTCAGCTCTTCACGCTTCACGGCGAGTGCTGTTGACGAAAAAATGAAGCGGTTGAGCTGGTGGACGTCGCCGTGGACGACTGTTAGCCGGCGACCCGATACTTTTAAATTTAGCCGCTTCGGCAACTGTCTCATCCAGTTCTGATCAGCCGCCGATATTTTTTCTGCAGCATAATGGTACCATTCTACCGCCAATAATGAACATATGCTTTCTTCTGTAAAACCGCAGCCGCAGTCGGGAGCCTCTGTTCCCAACGATTCTTCACAGTTGCCCCGGACGACGAAGATGCCCCAGTCCTGCACCAGTTGCAGGGTTTCCTGTGATTCTGCACAGTAGGCGATTACATCGTCGGTACAGCTGACGTGAGCTGGCGGATCCCCAGATCATCAGCTCGCTGCGCATTGCCCGGGTCGCGGCGAGATTGCTGTAGGGGCCGCCGAAGACCAGGTACCGGGCCACTCAGTCGGCCAAGGTTGATCGGGTCTTTTCGCCCTTTCATATCCGCGTATCCTCCTGTTGCAGTAAGGACATATTTAGTGCTGCCGCGGCGATGGTCAGGGCGAAGTTGAACAGATAGCTCCAGACCGGGATATGCTTCTGCTTGCCCCACAGGGAGAAGAAGATCACCGGAGCCAGGTAGAGTGAAGCCGTTCCGCTGACTGCTACGGCGCTGAACAGATCTTTATTGCCCCAGAAGACCAGCACCAGGCCGATCAGCATAAAGACCGCCATGACGCTACGACCGTTGCGAAGGCTTATTTTCATATCCCCATGTCGACAGCCAGCAGCTTGGCCGAACTGGACAGGGTACTGTCGAGGGTCGATATGGCTGAAATGACCAGTGCGGCATTGAAGAGCATCATCGGAGTTTGACCGAGCAACTGCATCAGGGTGGCGTTCATGCTCGCCACTCCGGCCAGGACCCCAAGGCAACCGAAGGAGATAATAGTCCATGGAAATACTCCGGTGTCAGGGGGGACTGTTCTGGGTGTTTTGTATCGATCTGCGTCTGCTCTGTCTTCGCTCACTGAGAGTTTTGCTTTACCCATCTATCTTATTTTTTTCATTCAAGTTCCAATCGCAGGCATACGAAACTGAGTCGCTGTAGTTTTCAGTTGCTCGGCCAGAGTTCTTGATTTTGGTGCGGCATAGACACTGTTGGAGAAAATGACCAGGAGAAAAGCGAGAAGGATGTTTTTAGTTGTTGGATCCATGGCTTCTCCATTTCACCCGCAGTTTTTCTAAGGTTTGGTGGCGCTTACTGTAACGCTGAAGGTTAAACTTTAAGGGCCTCAAAAGAGGCCCTTGGATTTTTCTTGATGACTGTTTTTTGTCTAGGCATTAAGCCTGCTCGTTGAATTCACCGCTGCCCAGCTCTCTTTCATCGAGACGCGGTGCGTTGTTGTAGGCGACTTCGCGGTATTCGCCGATGCCCAGCTCTCTTTCATCGAGGCGCGGTGCATTGAAGTTGGCCTGCTCGTTGAATTCACCGATGCCCAATTCTCTTTCATCAAGATGGGTTGCCGCAGCAGCGAAGAGAGCGGTGATTGCAAAAATACTGGCGATGGCGATTGATGTGGTTTGCTTTTTCATGGTTGACCCCTTTTTTTAGTTTTATGAGTTTCGTTTTTTTTGTCAATCTTGCCAATGACTATATCAATCATCGTGCCAATTTTATTAATATAATGAAAACAGGTAGTTATGGGGTTTTGAGATTGATTCGCCTTGTCTTTTGTAGAATATTCAACATGGTGCTGTGAAATATTGACTATTTTTTGTA
>LQAG01000022.1_pt1 | contig 101121 bp, 141 predicted proteins | sample 1535801 | NCBI WGS metagenome assembly LQAG01 (sample SAMN04331584, study PRJNA305678) | bioreactor metagenome | isolation source: bioreactor_3 inoculated with Wadden Sea sediment 1st replicate of a... | place: Germany:Bremen
GCCCCTTTTTATAGATAATTTAATTGTCCGTATCATGTCCAGCAACACGAAGTCTGTTGATTGCTTTTGTAAGCGAAGCGTGGGCTCTTGCCACATCAATTTCCTTGTCATTGCCACTATTAATACGTTCTTTAGCACGTTCATATGAATCTTTTGCACGGTCGATATCAATTTCTTCAGCCCATTCAGCGGCGTCAGTTACGATGACCACTCTGTCCTCATCGACAGTCAGGAATCCGCCAGCACAAGCTGCTGAAACGAACTCACCGTCTTTACGAATACGGATTTTGCCGATCGATACCGGTGCCACGAGTGGCTCATGATCGTATAAAATACCAACGTCACCTTCCGTCGTACGAACGATGCACATTTCCGTCTGACCGTCAAAGAATTTACAGTCAGGCGTTACGATTTCAAGATTGTAAAGTGAAGCCATACATTAACACCTCCTATGCTTTATCCAGGTCCACCCGGATTACCGCATGGATTTTGCTTTTTCTATAGCTTGATCAATCGTACCAACCATCAGGAATGCTCCTTCTGGTAGGTCATCATGCTTGCCTTCAAGAATTTCCTTGAAGCCACGAACCGTTTCCTTTAGTGGAACGTAAGTACCTTCCATGCCTGTAAACTGCTCAGCAACGTGGAATGGCTGTGAGAAGAATCTCTCAAGCTTTCTAGCACGGTTTACAACAGTTTTATCTTCATCAGAAAGTTCGTCCATACCTAGGATGGCAATGATATCTTGAAGTTCTTTGTATCTTTGAAGCATTTCCTGTACACCACGTGCCACTTGGTAATGTTCATCACCAACAACATCTGGCGCTAGGATACGTGAAGACGAATCCAGTGGATCAACCGCAGGGTAGATACCCTTTTCAGTGATCTTACGCGATAGTACCGTCGTTGCATCAAGGTGGGAGAACGTCGTCGCAGGCGCCGGGTCAGTAAGGTCATCGGCAGGTACATATACAGCCTGTACCGATGTGATTGAACCTTTCTTAGTCGACGTGATACGTTCCTGTAGACCACCCATATCCGTTGCCAGCGTTGGCTGGTAACCTACGGCAGAAGGCATACGGCCTAGTAGGGCCGAAACCTCTGAACCCGCTTGGGTAAAACGGAAGATGTTATCTACGAATAAGAGTACGTCACGATTTTCTTCGTCACGGAAGTACTCAGCCATAGTAAGACCTGTTAGGGCAACACGCATACGTGCTCCCGGTGGCTCATTCATCTGACCAAATACCATGGCAGTTTTTTCAATAACACCTGAGTCAGACATTTCGTGGTAAAGGTCATTCCCTTCACGAGTACGCTCGCCTACACCTGCAAATACAGATAGACCACCGTGCTCCTTAGCGATATTGTTAATAAGCTCCTGAATAAGAACCGTCTTACCAACACCTGCACCACCAAATAGACCGATCTTACCACCCTTAGCATAAGGGGCAATCAGGTCAACGACCTTGATACCTGTTTCCAGGATCTCAGCTGACGTTTCCTGATCTTCAAAAAGTGGGGCTTCTCTATGGATTGACCAAGGTGTCCCATCAAATTTCATTTCTTTTTCATCAACAACTTCACCGAGAACGTTGAATATCCGTCCCAAAGTGGCAGCACCAACTGGTACGGAAATAGGTGCACCTGTAGCAACCGCATCAATTCCACGAACGAGACCGTCCGTAGATGACATAGCGATACAGCGAACCGTATTGTCCCCGATATGTTGTGCAACCTCAGCCGTTAGCTTGATGTCACCGTATTCGACACGAACCGCATCCAAAATGTTTGGCAGCTGGTTCGCTTCAAAGCGAACGTCAAGAACCGGGCCGATTATCTGAACGACCTTACCGATCGCTTGCTCCATATCAGATTCACATCCTTTCAATCTTCATGCATTGGGGTGATTACTTAAGCGCTTCTGCACCACCAACAATTTCAGAAATTTCCTGAGTGATAGCCGCCTGACGTGCCTGGTTATATGTCAGTGACAATTCAGCGATCATATCATCCGCGTTGTCAGAAGCATTTTCCATAGCAATACGTCTAGCAGCCTGTTCTGCAGCTGAAGATTCTACTAGAGCACCAAATATAGTCGATTCCATATACTTAGGAATAACATAGCTCAGTACCGCTTCTGCAGAAGGTTCGTATGTAACAAACTCCTGCATTTCATTATCAGTAGTGTTTTCTTCACCCTCAGGCACTTCGATAGGTAGTAATTTTAGAATTGCAGGTTCTTGGGCTATTGTTGAAATCAGTCTTGTATACACAAGCTTGATTTCATCCACTTTCTCGTCTGAGAAAAGTTTTAAGCATTTACGTGCAATGTCTTGTGCGTCAGAGAAGCTTGGTTTTTCAGAGATATACACGTACTCACCAAGACTTTCAACTTCATTCTTGCTGAAGAAGTCTCTCGCTTTCTTACCTACCGTAATGACATTCGATTTATCAGGGCTTTCCATATCAGCACCTGTCATTTTTTAGAACATTAATATTATAGCCGCCGCACAAACCTCTGTCAGCGGACACGACGATGTAGAGTGTCTTTTGAACGTCTCTTACATTGAGATAGTCATGCTTTAATGACTTTTCATTTTGCATGATATCCTGAACCGTACGCATAACCGTTTCGAAGTAAGGTCTTGTAATATCTACACGGTCTTTTGCCCGCTTGAGCTTGGCAGTGGAAACAAGTTCCATGGCTTTGGTAATTTGACGCGTACTATTGACGCTTCGGATTTTACGCTTTATCTCGCGTGCACCTGCTCCGGCCATGAGTCCCTACCTCCCTTTTTCATTTAGAAACCTTATTAGCGTTCTTCGTCACGGATTTCAAACTGCTTTTTAAAATCTGCAATTCCAGATTCAAGACCAGAAATAACTTCATCAGACAAAACGCCGCTTGATTTGATAAGTTTTCCAACTTCTGGCTTGTTCATATCCATATATTCAATGAGTTCTGCTTCAAAGCGCTTGATGGCTCCCACAGGAATGTCAACCATATGCTTCTTCGTTACAGCGTAGATCACAATAACCTGGTGCTCTACTTTCATTGTGTCATTATTTTTTGCTTTAGAACTTCCATTAGGCGCGCACCATGTTCAAGTGTCGCTTGTGTGGATTTATCAAGGTCAGAACCAAACTGTGCAAAAGATGCAAGTTCACGGTACTGTGCAAGCTCAAGACGAATTTGACCAGATACCTTTTTCATAGCCTTGATCTGTGCATCACCACCAACACGAGATACAGAAATACCCGAGTTAACGGCAGGGCGCTGACCAGAGTTGAACAGTTCTGTTTCCAGATAAATCTGTCCATCTGTGATGGAAATAACGTTTGTCGGGATATAAGCCGATACGTCACCCGCCTGCGTTTCGATAATCGGAAGGGCTGTAATAGAGCCTCCACCCAGACTATCATTAAGCTTTGCAGCACGTTCAAGCAGTCTCGAGTGAATATAGAATACATCACCCGGGTATGCTTCACGCCCTGGAGGACGTCTCAGAAGCAAGGACATTGCACGGTATGCCACGGCATGTTTAGAAAGATCATCATAAATGATAAGAACATCTTTGCCGTTGTACATGAACTCTTCACCCATTGCAACGCCTGCATACGGAGCAATATATTGAAGCGGTGCAGGTTCAGAAGCCGATGCCGATACAATGATTGTATAATCCATAGCACCATTGTCTTCCAGTGTCTTCACAAGACCAGCAACTGTTGATTGCTTTTGACCGATTGCGACGTAAATACAAATAACGTCTTCTTCCTTCTGGTTGATGATCGTATCAACAGCAACTGTCGTCTTACCTGTCTGACGGTCACCGATGATAAGTTCACGCTGTCCACGTCCAATCGGAATCATGGAGTCAATTGCTTTAATACCAGTTTGAAGCGGTTGATTTACAGACTTTCTCGCGATAACGCCAGAGGCCTGTGCCTCAATAGGTCTCGTTTTATCAGTTTTAATTGGGCCTTTGCCATCAATGGCTTTCCCAAGTGAGTTAACAACTCGACCAAGTAGGGCTTCACCAGCAGGAACTTCAACAATACGTTCCGTTCTTTTAACTGTGTCGCCTTCCTTGATGTGGCTGTCAGAACCGAATAGTACGGCACCAACACTATCTTCTTCCAAGTTAAGTACCATCCCGTATATATCTCCAGGAAACGCTAGGAGCTCGCCAGCCATACATTTTTCAAGGCCGTGAACACGTGCGATCCCGTCACCAACCTGGATTACGGTACCGGTGTCTTCAACTTGGAGCTTTGATTCATATTCTTTAATCTGTGCTTTAATCACAGAACTAATCTCTTCAGGTCTGAGATTCATGATCAAATCCTCCTATACTATTAACTGCGCCAGGTTGTCTTTCATGATATCAAGACGGCTTCTAACAGATCCGTCGATAACTTTATCACCAATTTTAACGATAATACCACCTATGACTTCTGGTTTACAACAGAACTTAGGTGAACTTCTCGTCCAGTGACCTTAGCCAGTTTTCAGTCAGTGCTTTCTGCTCTTCGTCTGTCAACGGAACAGCAGATTCAACAACTGCTTTGACAACACCCTTATGGTCATCGAGCATATCGACATACTCGTTGTAGATACTGCTGATTGCCGTACCTCTTCGCTTATCGATGAGTATCTTCATGAAGTTCATGACTTCCTTTGATACCTTATCGTCGAATACCTTTGTAATGATGTCTTTACGTTCTTCTTTATTGATTTTTAGGTGTTCTGAAGACTTCATAAAACTCAGGATGAGTTTTGAAAGATTCATTGATGAACCCCAGCTCATCCTTAAATTGATCCAGACTGTCAAGTTCCATAGCCACTTCGAAAAGGGCCTGTGCGTAGGTCGTCGATACTAGCTTTGCCATTTTGTATCCCCTACCTCTTCAATCACCTTCGAAATCATATCTCTGTGATCTGTCTCATTGACATCCTTCTCAATAATTTTAGAAGCTGCAAAAAGTGCCATTGAAGCAATGTCATCTTTAAGATGGTTAATCGCCTTCACTTGTTCACGCTCAATATCGTGCTGTGCTTTAACTTTCAGATCAGACGCATCTTTTTCAGCTTGCTTGACGATTTCAGTCGCGCGCTTTTCCGCCTTAGCAGACGCTTCGCGAATGATCTCTTTGCCTTCTTCATCAGACTTTGCAAGTCTTTCTATGTACTCAGTTTTCTTCTGGTCTGCTTCCTGCTGGAGCTTGGCTGCTTGATCGTATTCACCAGCAATTTCCTGCTCGCGTTTTTCCATAAACTCAGTTACGGGCTTAAACAGCAGCTTTCTCAGGAAGAAGAACAGAATCAAAGTATTGACAATCTGGAATACCATCGTCCAGTCGAACTGAACGAGTCCGCTTTTTCAACTGCTGCGGTAGCAATTACGGGCATTAAATTCATTGCCATTCTTCTGTGCCTCCCTTCTGAATAGTTTCATCATCAAAGGTTGTCCCTTTGAGGCTCATGCTACGTCTTATAGCATACCTACTAGAGGGTTAGCAAACAGTAGAATTAGAGCAATGATTAGACCGTAGATACCAGTTGTCTCGGCAACCGCCGCACCAAGTAGCATCGTTCTTACGATGTCACCCTGAGCTTCAGGCTGTCTTCCGACACCTTCTGCACCTTTACCAGCTGCATAACCCTGACCAATACCAGGTCCGATACCGGCGATCATCGCCAGACCAGCACCAATTGCTGAACATGCAAGAATAAGAGCTTTACCTGTGATAGGTTCCATAATCAATTTCCTCCTAATTATAGATTTAAGTCATCATTTTTTCTTTAGGGTCTGCACATATACAGGCCCTCGATTTAAGATATTACTTAAATTTTGTTTTTTTGATGTTAATCACTAAATGAGCTTCACACGATTTTTTTGGTGCCTAGGTTTACAAGAGTCCAATTAGTGGATTTGCAAACATAAGTGCCAAAGAAATAATCAGTGCATAAATACCCGTTGTTTGAGCAACGGCTTGCCCTAGGAACATCGTACGTACGATAGCAGATTGAAGCTTTGGTCTTTTACCAACCGCTTCTGTGCCTTTCCAGCTGCATACCCTTGACCGATACCAGGACCAATGCCTGCGATCATAGAGAATCCTGCGCCAATGGCCGATGCAGAAATAATTAGTACTGCACCTTCTAGATTCACAAGTGGGTTACCAAATAAGAGAATCAGCGATACCACAAGTGCCAGAATACCAGATGTCTCTGCTACAGCTGCACCAAGTAGCATAACCATTGTTGACTGCTTGGACTCTTTAGGGTTTCTTGCCACGGCCTCTGCACCTTTACCAGCTGCAAAGCCCTGACCGATACCCGGTCCAATACCTGCAATCATGGCTAAACCTGCACCGATTGCCGATGCTGCTAGGATTACGGCTTTTCTGTCGAAGCTCATCAACCAGTCTAAAAACATCATGATAAAATTGGTCGATTCCATTCATACACCCCATTCCTAGCGATGTTAATCCATTGCGATGGAAACGAATACCATCGTCAGCATTGCAAAAATGAATGACTGCAGCAAACCTGCAAACAAGTCAAAGTAGACGTGTAGCGGTGCCGCAATAACTTGGAATACTGGAACAACTGTACTTACTCCCACTAGGCCGAAAACAGCTCCAGTTAAAGAGTATAGTGCGCCGTATAGAAGGTTCATAACAATAACGCCACCTACAATGTTACCGAAAAGACGGAACGACAGCGAAATCGGTGTTGCCAATTCACCCATAATGTTAAGTGGCAACAGGAACGGCATAGGTTCCAGAAATCCTTTGAAGTAAGTTCCAACGCCCTTTGCTTTGATACCAAAACCGTGAATCATAACAAATGTCATTAGAGCCAACCCCATTGTGGTATTAACGTCCGCAGTCGGCGGTCGTACATTGAAAAGACCAGCAATATTGGATATGCCTACAAAGAGTAGGAGTGTTCCAACGTATGGCGCGAAATTGACTTTGTCATCGCCCATGGTTTGCTTTGTCAGTCCGTTTATACCATCCACCAGTGCTTCTGTTACAATTTGCATCCCTTTAGGGACCTTTTGCAGATTCCGCGTTGCGAAATACGCAAAGAGAATCAGTACGGCCATGATGATCCATGTGTTCACAACCGTTTCAGTCACGGGAATAATTACTTGTTCCCCGCCGGAGAAAAACGGTGTTGTGATCTTGAACAGAATCTTTGGGCCAAAACCACTAGCACCCACCTATTCATCCTCCTTTCTTCTAAAGATGTTCAGGAAATAGTGCTTGTCATTAAATAAGTTGGTGGTAAGGAGCACCACCTTAATCAGCAAAAGTCCTACGATCGTTCCCAACACGTGGATATAATCCGCTTGGATGGAAACCCATAAAACCACGCCGTAAATGACATAGCGAAGAAAATATTTTCGAGTTGTATAGCTTTGCGCCTTATCTGGCGGCAACTGTACAGCTCGGCTCAAAGTCTTTGATAGCTCCATGAAGTTAAGCACTCCAATGGCAGAGCCAAACAAAGACCTAGAACAAACTGGATTGGATCGTCGAATATGACGAAAACAGGACTGATGCGATCAGTGTGCCCAGCAGGGCATACTTTACAGTCTGACGCTCGAGGTCACGAACCTGGTTCATGTACATTTCACTTTCCTTTCGAGTTTCGCATAGCTATCCTGAAGAGATTGACGAACGCAGTTGCAACACCCAAAAGAATACACACAAGAAGGGCCATCGGACCAAGTCCAAACCACTCCCTGAGTTTACTGCCCAGCCAGACAGAGCCAAGAATCGGCACTAACATCTCAAGACCAACCTGAGAAATGATAGCCAGGTTCTTATACATTCCGTAATCTTTTTCAAACATGTCTTCACTCGTTCCTTTATTGCCTGTTACCAATTGTTTTGACAGGCTTTTATTATAATTTGACAGGTTTATTATCGTATTTCTTCCTATATGTATTAAAAGGCACAATTAATCTTTACCCGATCACAGACTCAAACCTATGTCTTATACAAAAAGATTTCTAAAGTTTAAATCCATTTTCGAAGAAATAATTTTGTCCCCCTCTTGGCAATATACAGCATGTTAAACCGAAGTTCAAAAACATGATTAAATAATCTTTCTATTCAGAATCGTGTATGAATATTCTAAAAATTATAAACTCAGCCATATTCACGAAGATGAATGGCCCTAAGAGCCATTCATCCGGTTATTTTTACATCAAACACACTTAAAACTGTTTTTGCCTTACCTGTTGTCTTCTGGTTTTCCGGATTGTTCTGAGTGTAGAAGACATGTCAGCATAACAAGGTTTCAGTTTCATCTGCTATTCCATTTGATTTTCAAATTGACCACGACTTGTTCTGCCACCTTCTCTCCTGCCACACCTCTTTCTCAATGTAAAACAAGATTGATTTTTTGTAAAACAGCCGAACTTAGCCACTTACAAGTCTACCATATTTTCAGCCCTTTGTGGATACCTGTCACAGGAGCAAATGAAATATGGCATAAAAACATTCATTTTTTCGAAAAAAATCGGAATATTTTTAGGCATTTCTTTTATAAACTTTTTTACAAATCAACACCTTTTTATATTTTTGACACCATTTTAACAAAGTTTCAAGTCATCCTGTACAAAAATTCTCACCTTATTGCACAAAAAAAACCTTATCATATATATAATGGTCTCAAAATCACATAATCCCCTGTACATTTTTACCAGCTAGGAAAACGTTATCAGGCATATGTTCATAAGTCCAGACTGATCTCCAGCGATTTTCTATAGAAATATTACAATTTTTTAACGTAATAAATGGTAAAATCGCTACAAACCAGTTGTGAAGCACTTCACAATGCCTTTTCATATTGTTTTACATTTGTACAATTCACCTCATATTCCACCCTTAATTTACAGATTGTTGTCAAACAATTCGAAATTATCCTGTCATCAGAAACAACTATTGCCGATTGTTTGTCAAAATTCCCATATCTCTAAAATCGGTAGCGGCGGTCCAATAATTCAAACTGAAATTATCAAGTCAAATGCTTGCAAAATCATAGGGCTACATATGAAAATAGCCACATTTAGGGAAGACCCTCCAATGTGGCTTTGATTGCTCATTCTCTCTATTTACAAGGCACTTACAAATCGTTCAAAGGCTTGTTTGCCTTCTTCATTGTCTTTATAGACGCCTGCGTCTTCGAGCACACGCATAAATTTCTTCCCTGTTTCCAGTTCTAGAATTTTACGCGCCTCGTCTTCAGTTCCAGGATCATATTTTTCTTTTAAACTTTCCAACCATTCCAGATGCACCGACAAGTCCACATGGGATTCTTGTCCTGTCCACAGGCGGGCAAGTTGACTCAATTCTGTTTCCAGTCGTGCCGGCAAGACCGCCAGTCCCATAACTTCAATAAGCCCGATGTTTTCTTTTTGATGTGGTGAACATCACGATGCGGGTGGAAATCCCAAGAGGATGGGCCTCGTTTGTCCTATTGTTCCTTAAAACCAGATCGATCTCATATTGACCCTTCTTGAATCGAGCGATTGGTGTCACTGTATTATGGCTTTCATCGCCTGAATAGGCCAGTATATCGACATCCACATCAGAGTGATTCTTCCACGTTTCAAAGACATGGCCTGCAGCCTGGGCCAACACATTTTTATTTTATGCCGTAGCCTAACAACAGACATAGGCCAGTCTAGTATTTCCGCTTGAACATCTCCATACGCTCTCATTTGGAAAGAATGTCTCGTTTGGGCCTCTTCCATGGCAAAGGTATACTTCCCACCTTGGAAATGGTCATGAGACAGTATAGAACCCCCTACAATGGGCAAATCAGCATTTGACCCTATAAAGTAATGAGGGAAGGTCTCAACAAAGGCCAGGAGGCGATTAAAGGTCTTTGCACCAATACACATGGGTTCATGTTTGTCTTTTAAGACAATGCAGTGTTCATTGTAGTAGACATATGGAGAATACTGCATAAACCATCTTTCATCTTCCAGGTCAAGGGGAATGATTCTATGACTATGCCGTCCTGGATGATTGATTCGCCCTGCATAGCCTTCGTTTTCCTTGCATAAAAGGCATTTGGGATATCCGCTTGAAGGCATACTCCGAGCTGCAGCAATAGCCTTCGGATCTTTTTCTGGTTTAGACAGGTTAATCGTAATGTCCAGGTCTCCATACTTGGTGCTTGTTTTCCATTTACGATTTTTGCTATACGATTCATCCTAATATAATTGTCTTCTGACTGAACGCGTAATACCATTCTGTCGCACTTTCAGATTGTTCGCATAGGCTGATTAAAGTTCGGATCACTTCTGATGGTCTAGGCGTCAGAGCATCCATAAGTTTTGAGTCAAACAAGTCCCTATAGACTGCCGTATTGTCTTCCAATCTTCCAGTCTCAAAAGCCCAGTCTAGGATCTTTTCTAGGCTTTCAATAGGCGTGGCTGGGGCATTCTCAATATCTATCTCGCCTGAAAATGCATCCAGATCTAATACATCAAGGCATCTATTTATGCTATAAACCACATCTTCTTTGTCAATTAAGTTGGATTTAAGGGCAAAACTGACAAGCTGACCCAGTTCATGTTCAATTTTTATCATTTGGAACCTCCTATGCCTTAAAGCCTCTGGATGGCTCTTATGCCATGCCCAAGCCGAGGCAATAATATCCTCGATTTCAGTATATTTGGGTGACCATCCAAGTTCTTTTTTGCCTTGTCGGATGATGCCACAAGCCTCGCCGGATCCCCCGACCTTCTCGGTGTCGTCTCAGCTGGAATTCCATGTCCAGTGACACGTCTAGCCGCTTGAATCATTTCCTTAACCGAGTAACCTTCCCCACTTCCCAAATTGAATATTTCACTGGCGCCACCAGCTTCTAAGTGCTTCAAGGCCTTATAGTGGGCATCTGTTAAATCACTTATGTGTATATAATCTCTGATGCAAGATCCATCAGGCGTATCATAGTCATCGCCATAAATAGATATCTTGTCTCTTTTCCCAGGGCACTTGAAGGATTAAAGGAATGAGGTGGGTTTCTGGTTGATGGTCTTCACCTATACATGCACTTTCATGGGCACCTGCCACATTAAAGTAGCGCAGGGACACATATCTTATATCGTGGGCCACGTCCGCCCACTTGAACATTTTTTCCATAGAGAGCTTTGTCTCACCATATGCATTTGTCGGACTTGTCAGATCCGTTTCTTCAATAGGCACCCGCTTTGGCTCTCCATACGTTGCAGCAGTTGATGAGAAGACAACATGCTTTACCCCAGCGGTCTTCATTGATTCCAGCAAGACCTGAGTTCCAAACACATTGTTGTCATAGTATTCAAGGGGCTTGGTCATGCTTTCTCCTACAAGGGAATTTGCAGCGAAGTGAATGACGCTTGTAATGTCATGGTCTTTAAACACGGATGCCATAAAGTTCCTGTCCCTTATATCACCTTGCAAAAACTTGGCTTGTGGATGAATGGCATCCCTATGTCCTGTTTGAAGGTTGTCGACGATAAGAACTTTTTCACCACGTTTATTAAATCATAGACCATATGGCTGCCTATATAACCTGCTCCACCACATACAAGAATCATTTTGACCTCCTTAATTCCCTAGCCCCTGCACCAACATCTGCTATATAAAATGACGCTTCATATCCGATTGCCTCTTTATAGAACGTTCCCACCCTTTTCATAAAGGTCTCAACATTCTCTGTTTTTACAATGCTGACTGTGCAGCCTCCGAATCCGGCGCCTGTCATTCTTGATCCTATAACACCATCCTCTTTCCAGGCCAGTTCCACTAGGGTATCAAGTTCCTTTCCAGTCACTTCATAGTCATCTCGCAAACTTATATGAGAGGCGTCCATGAGCTGTCCAAACTTTTCTAAATCTCCATTTTCCAGGCCGAACCGCCTCAAGAGTCCTTTGGTTCTCACTGACTGCATGACGGCTCTCCTTCGGTCAATTTGAGAATCTATTAGGTTCGCATGGGCATTAAAGGTCTCCACTGACAAGTCTCCAAGGGACTGAATATCCAATTTTGTTTGCAGTCTCAATAAGGCCCTTTCACACTCACTACGTCTTTCATTGTACTTTGACTCACCGAGTTCACGCCGTTTATTGGTGTTTGATATAACAATGGTATAACCCTCTAGATCAAGTGGTGCATACTTATATTCAAGCGTGTTGCAGTCAAGTAGGATGGCATGGTTTTCCTTGCCCATGCCTATGGCAAACTGATCCATAATCCCGCAGTTGACACCGTTAAAGTTATTTTCAGCGTACTGACACACTTTTACCAGTTCCACACGATCAATCTCCAGGTCAAATAAATGTTCCAGCATTATACCTGTTGCAAGTTCAACTGAGGCCGATGATGACAGGCCAGATCCATTTGGTATATTGCCGAAAAGGAGAATATCGAAGCCCTGATCAATAGGGTATGCCTTATCCTGAAGGGTTTTTGTAACCCCCATGACATAGTTGAGCCAGTTGAGTTCTTTTTGGTATTTTATATCTTCTACAGATGTTTCAAGAGGACCCAAATCTTCAAAATTCAGTGACACAGCTCTCACTTTTTGTCCGTGTTTTTCTTGCCACCATATAGGTTCCAAAACTTAAGGCACAGGGAAAAACGTGGCCACCGTTGTAATCTGTATGTTCACCTATTAAATTAACACGCCCCGGAGCAAAGAAAATTCTAGCATCCTCAGCGCTTTTAAAATACTTTTTAAAGCTTTCTAACAATTTATTCTTGAGTCATTATTTCACCTCTCACATTCATTTTTATATTCTAAGAAGCCCGTTCACAAGGGTTCTTCTTCATGTTGAGTTCAGTTTACCACTTGTTTAGTAAACAGTCAAATTATTTTACTAAACACCTTTTAATTCTTTATCCTACGTTGAACCACATCAACCCTGTGGTCTATATATTATTTAGACATCCATAATAAAAGCATCACTTAGGATTTACCCTGCCGCGATGCTTTTAAAAATTATTATAAAATTATTTCTCAGTTGTACGACGCTTGCCCGCTGTGCTCTTACGAACAACAAGCTCTGTGGGCACTATAATTTTCTTTGGAATATGTCTTTTGCTCTTTAACCCGTTCGAGCAACATGCCAAGTGCTGTTTTACCCATGAACTCAGTGTGGACTCTAACCGTTGTTAGAGGTGGAATTAAATAAGCTGCTGCCTGTATATCATCAAACCCAACCAGGCTAACATCATCCGGTATGACAAGCCCTTTTTCATGAAGGGCACGCATAGCGCCTATAGCCATGGCATCCGATCCCACAAAAAGAGCGCTTGGATAGGGTCTTTCTTCAAACAGGTCTTTTGTTAGTTTATAGCCATCTTCCGTCGTAAAGGAACCGATTCTTATCCATTTTTCTTGATAGAGCCCCTTTATTATAAGGCCCTCAATAAAGGCTTGTTCACGTAAGTCCATAAGGGGAACTGAGCCCTCTTCCACAAATTCACGCCCCCCTATGTATGCAAGGTCTTCATGACCAAGTTCTCTCAAATGGGCAATGATTTCTGAAACAGCCGCTTGAAAGTCAATAATCACAGCGTCAAACTTCTTATCGTCTGGTGCACAGTCAACAAAGACTATATTGGGGGAAACCTTTGTCAAAGCCTCCACCTCTTCAGTGCCATATTTTCCGATGGCTATAATGCCATCCACATTAACAAGTTTTGATATGGGCAGGCCTGAAGCATCCCTAAATAACGTCTTTGTCTCAATATCCATCATAGAACAGGCTCTTTCGATCCCTGCTCGAATGGACAAATAATAGGGATCTCCCATTTCCTGCGTTTCAGAATACCACTGGGTGATTCCAACAACAGGTTTTCTACCTTGTGGAAATGCTTTCTTTTGAGGCTTCTTTTTATAATTCAGGGCCTCAGCTGTTTCAAAACCCGTTTTTTTGTTTCTTCTGATACAGATAGAGTATGATCGTAATTCAAGACCCTGGAAACTGTTGCAGGGGAGACCCCAGCCTTTTTTGCTATATCTCTAATCGTTGCCATGATCTATCCTCCCACTGTTTGTTGCGCTGCTATCTCTTATGATGAGTTCTGTTGGAACAATAACCTTAACCGGCAACTGCCTCTCTTCCCGAACGCGTTCAAGAAGAACTTCCACAGCATGCCGTCCCATAAACTCTGTATGCACTTTCACAGATGAAAGACTGGGACTTGTGTATTGGGCTGCTGGAATATCATCAAAGCCAATCACACTTATGTCTGTGCCGACAAGTAGACCTGCCTCTTCTATGGCACGCATACACCCTAAGGCCATTGTATCACTGGCAGCAAAAACTGCCGTTGGCTTTTCATCTTCAGCATGCAAGTCCATCATGAGCCTGTATCCGTCATCAAGCCCAAACTCTCCGATTTTTATAAGGTTTTCATTTAAGGGTCCAGGGGCGTATTTTTTGTAAAGGCGCCTGTAAGCCATGAGCCTTCTATCTTGAAGTGGGGCTTTGCTAGATGGAATTCTATCCTGCCCACCTACAAAGGCCACTGACCTGTGTCCTGCTTCAAAATAGTAAGCCAACACATCTTCTATGGCCTGATGTGCATTGAGTAAAATACAGTCCACTTGAAACAGGCCAGGGTCATAATCTATAAAAATGAGCTTGTCTGTATGTTCTAACATGACCTCTATGTCGTTTTTTTTCATGGCGGCTTATGGCAATAATGCCATCATACTTTGAATCTGGCTTAAAGCCCTCGTTTGGAAATGCCATCACCTTATCAAGCCTTATACCCATTTCATCACATATGTTTTCAATGCCCATACGGATAGACAAATAATAGGGATCTTCAAGTTCATCCTTTTCCGTTATAGGCGACACCAATCCCAGTTTTATGTGAAGACCTGGATCAAGTTTGTCCACATGGGGGCCCTTCTTATAATTCAGACTTTCAGCCACATGAAATATTCTTGTTCGTGTCTCATCCCCTACGGACAGGGACTTGTCATAATTCAGTACTCGAGATACTGTGGCAGTCGACACCCCAGCCATTTTTGCTATATCTTTGAGTGTTGCCAAAACACGTCACTCCTCGTATATCCTTCTGGTTATTATCCTATCATTGTAAGCAGTTCTTCATTATATTGCAAGGACACTGAATCCAGGTCATAAAAAATCCGCTTCAGACACAAACTTTCGCAGGGTCTAAAGCGGATTATATCCAGGAACTTTATACAGGGCACTTTGAAGGCATACAATGTGGCTGCCACCCTATTTTATATGGAATTTGAACCCCTAGCAAGGCTCTATCCAGCGGTGTTCACATTAATATTCAAATCCCTCATACAGTGAACCTGTGCTAAATTTTATAATAGTCTTTTAAAGCTGATACAATACGTTCACAAGCCTTGCCATCCCCATATGGGTTGTGGCCTGACTCATTTTGTATAAGCACTCTGGTCCGATAGTAGATTACAAGCCAATTCAACAATACGTTCACGCTTAATTCCAGCTATCTCAACGGTGCCTGCTTCTACAGCTTCAGGGCGTTCCGTTTCAGTTCGAAGCACCAAAACTGGTTTTCCAATGCCAGGCGCTTCTTCCTGTATACCACCAGAGTCCGTTAGAATAAGATGGGACTTGTTGATTAAGTTCTGGAAAGGTTTATACTCCATCGGTTCAATTAAGTGAATGCGGTCATGGGCATCTAGGTGCTTTCTAGCAATCTCCCTAACCTTGGGATTGAGGTGCATTGGGAATATAAGCTCCACATCATCAAACTTTTCGACAATCTCTCTACAAGCACCAAAAATATTTTCCATTGGCTCGCCGAGATTTTCTCTTCTGTGGCTGTGAGTAGGACAACGCGCCTGTTATCATAATCAATGCTGTCTAATTTTTCATTGCCAAAAGCATACTCACTTTCAACCACTTGTTTCATGGCATCAATCACTGTGTTGCCTGTCTTGACAACCGTGTCCATATTTATGCCTTCTTGCTTCAAGTTTTTAATGTTTCCTTCTGTTGGCGCAAAGTGAAGATCTGCTATCCGTCCTGTCAGGGATCGGTTCATTTCTTCCGGGAAGGGGGAAAGCTTGTCATTGCTTCGAAGCCCTGCTTCCACATGGCCCACTTTCACACCATTATAAAAGGCTGCCAGTGATGCAGAAAATGTTGTCGTTGTGTCTCCATGAACCAGGATCATATCAGGTTGTGCCTCTCTAATGACCTCTTCCAGACCTTGCAATACCCTTGATGTGATTTGAGATAGGGTCTGTCCAGCCTTCATAATGTTCAAATCATAGTCCGGCTCGATGTCAAACAAGTCAAGAACTTGATCAAGCATTTCTCTATGCTGAGCTGTGACACAAACAATTGATTCAAAGTTTTCATCTGCTTCAAGGGCCTTGACCACTGGGGCCATTTTTATAGCTTCGGGTCTTGTTCCGAACACTGACATAATCTTTTTCACAGTATACTCTCCTTGTTAGAAACATATATTATCTCATACTAGAGCTTTTAGTTTGTCGTTTGCCATATAAAACAAGGTGTAACCTGTGCAGTCATTTCACAAGTCACCCCACTTTGAGACTATGTAAAACGATTAGGCTTCATCGTCTACCTTGTCAGACGTCATGGTTTGGCTTATTGGTATAGCAATTAAAATCACAGCCAGAGTCAGAACAACTATGGTGTTCAAGAAGTCGTGACTGGCTAGGAATATTGCGCTGGCTCCCATGAGGGAGGCAATTAAGTAGAGGGTCAGGACTGCGCGTTTTTGATTCATCCCCACTTGGAGCAGCCTATGGTGCAAATGCCCCTTGTCCGCTTCTGCTATAGACCGACCTGACATGAGGCGACGTAATATAGCAAATGTCGTATCGAAAATTGGAAGGCCTAGAGCCAGTATAGGAATGGCCACAGCGACAACCGCTGTCCCTTTTAAGGCACCGTCAACTGAAGCTGATGCCAGCAAAAACCAAGCAGCAATGATCCAGCATCGCCCATAAAAATCCTTGCAGGATTAAAATTGTGGGGTAAGAACCCGATACATGCGCCCGCCACAATGATTGTTAAGAGGGCCACTTCGTTCATATGGGTCGTAAGCGCCACGTCCTGTCCACCGAACTGCAGGGCAACCAGTGTTAGGGTAATAGCACCAATTGAACTGATCCCAGCGGCTAGACCGTCAAGACCATCAATTAAATTCACAGTGTTTGTAATACCAACGATCCAGAAAACAGTCACCGGAAAACTGAGCAGACCCAGAGGAATCATACCCATTTCTGGATTTATAAAGTTTGAGAAGAACTCAATACGAATGCCAAAGGCATATAAAACAATAGCCGCTGCCAATTGGAAGGCCAGTTTGGTTTTGGCACTGATTTCATGAATATCATCAATAATCCCTGCAACCACCATAAGGCTTGCCCCAAATATAATGGCGCCCATCTTAAAAGGGCTCCATGTCGCTAAAAATGGCATATGACAGTAGAAATCCTACGAATATGGCCAGACCACCCATTCGAGGAATAGGTTTTGTGTGGACACGTCTCTCATCTTTGGGCACGTCCACTGCGCCAACTCTGATAGCAAGCTTTCTCACCAGGGGTGTTAAGCCATACGTTACACAGGCTGAAAGCATCATAGCCAGCACCAATTTATATGTAATATCCATGTATTCACCTCATCAAGTTGTTCGAGTTATATGTATTTTCACTTGCAAAAAAACGGTGGTATACCTTCAAATATTGCAAGTTCAACATGTATAAAAATATACTCTACTTCGATTACGTATTCTATCTCTTTTTCCTTGAAACTGCAATCTTTCTTAGAATAGTGTAATCTTTTTTTAACCCAGAACCTTCATATATATCTATTTCAGACTTTTGAACATATAAAAGCGACCAATTGAGAGCCACCGGTCGCCACTTTGTTTTTCGTATTAGTATCCAAACTGATTGGAAAGGGAATCATCATAAAATATCCAATCACAGACTTCCACTGTTGTGAAGTTCTCCTGATCACTGCGAATAACAACCCGCTCAATTCCAGCATTAATAATCAGTCGCTTGCACATAGAACAGGAATTGGCATTGCTTATGAGTTCGCCTGTGGTTTTTTCTCGCCCAACAAGATAGAGGGTACCGCCTAACATTCTTCTTCTTGCCGCAGAAATAATGGCATTGGCCTCAGCGTGGACAGACCGACACTTCTCATACATTTGTCCCCTTGGGATCTTTAAGCGTTCTCTCTCACACGTTCCAATGTCCAAACAGTTTTTCCGCCCCCGGGGTGCGCCGCTATACCCCGTCGAATGATTTCATCATCATTGACAATAATGGCTCCATAATTTCTTCTCAGGCATGTGCCTCTTTCAAGCACAGTTTCAGCAATATCCAAATAGTAATTAACCTTGTCTCTTCTTTCCAAGTGAATCGCCTCCTAAAATCATTATAACGTACATACCCTGGATTCCAAGCATGAAAAGTATCACCTGGGTCTTAATTTGGGACCTATCAGATATAAAAGAGTCAACCGCACTTACACGTACCGTCTTCCCCTTATATTGATTTGATCAAGCAATTTTTTTTCTTAAGGTTATGCGCCAAGTTTGTATTTCCATCTGCCTACAAAATTACATATCTATTCACCTGCTACACCATATACAGAATCAATATCCTTAAACACCAATATCTAGTATAACGAGGATTATTAAGTGATATTTTGCAAGTCCCTCATTTCAATAAAAAAGACAGAGATTTGATAACATATCACATCTCTGGTCTTCTAATAATTTCAGTCTGGTTTATAACTTGCTTATGACTTTCTTACTACTTTGTTCCGTATAGACGGTCACCAGCATCACCAAGACCTGGTACGATATAAGCATGATCGTTTAGCTTTTCATCAATAGAACCCACGTAAATGTCTACATCTGGGTGGACAGCATGAACGGCCTTGATGCCTTCTGGGCACGAAACAAGACAAGCCAGTTTAATGTTTGTCGCGCCTCTGTCCTTGATAAATTGGATGGCTGCATTGGCAGAACCACCTGTTGCTAACATAGGGTCAACCACAATCAGTTCACGCTCTTCGACGTCAGTTGGCATTTTGCAGTAGTATTCTACTGGCTCTAGTGTTTCTGGATCTCTGTATAGACCAACATGACCAACTTTTGCAGCTGGTAGAAGGGTTAGAAATCCGTCAACCATACCAAGACCTGCTCTAAGAATTGGAACGATGCCCACTTTTCGACCAGAAATAACCTTTGCCTTCGTTTTCGCCACTGGGGATTCAATTTCAATCTCCTCTAGCGGAAGGTCACGTGTTACCTCGTAGCACATAAGCATAGCCAGTTCCTTTACAAGTTCACGGAAGTCCTTTGAACCTGTATTCTTGTCTCTAATCAGCGTTAGTTTGTGCTGAATTAATGGGTGATCCATTTCAACAACTCTGTTCATTTCGCTTAACCCCTCTCGATAATCACTAAATATTTACCCCTCTGGCCCGTGTGCCAGAGTCTTTATCTGAATGCACCATACTCACATAATGCAGTTCATACTTCATTATAAAGTCTTGTTTATAAAACTTACTTGTTGTATTCCTTTTCAATATCAGTAATCAGGTTGACACGTCTTTCATGACGGCCCCCTTCAAACTCTGCATCAAGATAGGCGTCTACAATTTTAAGCGCAAGACCTGTTCCCACAACACGCTCTCCAAGAGCAATCATGTTTGCATTGTTGTGCATCTTTGTCATTTCTGCGCTAAAACAGTCGCTTACAACCGCACAGCGTATGCCCTTAACCTTGTTGGCTGCAAGAGAAATACCAATGCCTGTGCCACACATAATAATTCCGCAGTCACAGTCCCCATTTGCCACAGCCTCAGCAGCGATTTTCCGTATACAGGATAGTCGCAAGACTCTTGTGTATGTGTTCCAAAATCGACAACTTCATGACCTTTTGCTTCCAGGTGATCCTTGACTGCTTTTTCAGATTCAGTGCACCGTGGTCGCTTCCCATTGCTATTTTCATGGTAATCCTCCTCAAAATTGCTCTGCACTTCGGGTAATATTATCTCATACACCAAGTGTTTGTCCATGCATTTTGTAAGTTCTTAAAAAAAATTAAAAATTTATAACTGTATAACTCTATGCCCTGCAGCCTTTAAGAGTCTGTTCATAAGCGCATGCCCAATCCCCTCTTTTGAAAAGGCCTCCGATAGAATTATGTCTGCTTTTTCATCATCAAACTCTCTGAGCACAGCAAATAGCCTTGATGCCATTTGCGACAGGTTTGATTTGGACCCAAGACTTTTAATCATTCCACCACTATATTTTGACAAGTGTTCATCACAAGTCATGATACCCACTTTAAGACCCTGTGATTCATACTTGACTTTCAGACCTTCAATATAACTTGTGACCTTATCAGTATCACCTTCATACACATACAAATCAGCTTCAGGTGCATAATGTGTGTACTTCATGCCGGGTGATTTTGGCTTTTAAGTCCTTTTGACAGGACTTTTTCAATAGCTGGATCCACATTACAGGCTCCCACAACGCCAACAATATCCTCCCTTGTCACACCACCTGGTCTGAGTATAAGGGGAACATCTCCAGTCACATCCAAAACGGTTGACTCTAATCCCACGTCTGAAGACTGACCACATACAATGGCATCCACACGGCCATCCAGATCAAGGACAACATGGGCACCATCCGTTGGAGATGGCTTCCCAGATAAATTGGCACTAGGCGCTGCCACAGGCACACCGGACGCTTTAATAAGGGCCCTGGCAACTGGATGGGATGGCATACGAACAGCAACGGTCTCAAGTCCCGCCGTTACAGATTCTGGCACCTGATCACTCTTATCAAAGATAAGGGTCAAAGGCCTGCCAAAGGCATCCATTAATTTTTTGCCGTCTCTGTGACACCAGACACCAACGCTTCAAGGTCAGCTTCATCTGCAATATGCACAATAAGTGGATTGTCAGAGGGTCTTCCCTTGGCGATATAAATCTTAGAAACCGCATTTGCATCAAGGGCATTGGCTCCGAGACCATATACCGTTTCGGTCGGAAAAGCCACAGTCCCGCCCTTATGCAAAATTTGAGCCGCTTCTTCTAAAAGACCGGTGGCACCAAAGTTTTCATCTGTAATTTTGAAAATTTTTGTTTTTCTTTCGTTTCCATAGATAAACCCTCTTTGCATATGTCATAGGTCCATACACACTTCATCCCGCATTACTTTGGACTTCATACGGGATCATTAATATTATATAGAGTTTCACTATAATTTCAAGAAAAATCCCGGGAAAGACTACATTTTTATGGACAAGTTGAATGTCATTAAGTCTCCCAGTAAATATGCCCGCCATAGAAAATCCCGTAAAAAATCTAGGTCTTTTACGGGATGAAAAGTACAAATCTATGTCCTTGTCATACCATATGACGAGGAGTCTAAAATGATATTTTGCAAGTCACTCAATTGACTAAGCCACTTTGGCACGTGAATGGCGTTCTTCCTCGCCTTCAAAAGACCACTTAAGCAAGGATGGTGTGATCAGGGTTGTCACAAGAACCATTAAAATAACTGCTGCCAGTTCATGCTGACCAATAATCCCCATTTTTATGCCCAAATTTGCAATAATAATGGCAACTTCGGCACGGGGCACCATGCCAAAACCAATTTGAAGGGCCCTTTTCTTGTTAAAACCAGAGAGTCTTGCCCCAATACCACAGCCTATAACTTTGCCTAAAAAACCCATGGCAATAAAGACAGAGCCCACACCAATGGCTGAAAGTGCAGCATTTAGGTTAACCCCCATACCTATTGAAACGAAAAAGATTGGGGTAAACATAATCGTTGCGATTCGGTTGACCTCATGGGACACCTTGTGTCTGTATTCTGTCATTGAGAATACCACCCCAGAAAAGTATGCGCCTGTTATAGCCGCCACACCTAGTTCTTCCGATATGAATGCCAAAATAAAGCAGGTCACAATGGAATATGTCACTATTTTTTCTTCAATACGTATAGCTTTTCCATACTTTTGAATCAACTTTGTTATAATAGCACCTACGACAAACACAAGTAGGAAAAATCCAACAATTTTTGCGAGCACAACCACAACGGAACTGCTCACTTCTGGCTTAATCACGCCCACAATAAGTGTAAGTAAAATAATGCCAACTATATCATCAATAATTGCAGCACCTAGTATGCCAATGCCTTGACGGGTTCTCAACTGGCCCAGTTCACGTAGTGTCTGGACGGAGATGCTCACAGATGTGGCTGTTGATATAACCCCCATAAAGACCGCTGATGTCAAATCTTTTGTTACAAAATACGTCCCGCCTGTTACGAGTATAATCGGAACAATGACACCGCCTATGGCAATTAAGGACGAGGATTTGCTCGACTCCTGAAGTTCTTTTACATCCGTCTCCAGTCCTGCAATAAACATTAGAAAAATAACACCGATTTCCCCCATGTGTTCAATCATCGCTGTTTTTTCCATCATGCCTAAACCCAGTACGATACCTGCTATAATTTGTCCGAGTACTGCTGGTTGCTTTAGCTTTCGACTGATCAATCCACCAATATTTGCGGCGAATAGAATAACCCCTATTTCTAGTATAAATGCAAGCTTGGTATGCATTACATAGACCCCCTTGTCTTTTCTTAAATGACCCCAGACGATTCATCAAACGGCCTCAAAACTGAATTGACTTCACATAGTCACACCAAATGAATGATCTGAAATAACAACTTTTTCAATAAATAAGACAAGGGTTAGGGTTGCGAAATGGCTTCGTAATCCATGTTCACACCTTCTTTTTTCAGAAAATTTTACTTTTTCAGTATACGCCTAATATTTTTATATTACAAGGAAATCGGTCAGGATTCCTTCATATGCAAAAAAGTCCTCATAAATTTTAGTTGGAAACGTTATCACCATTAAAAACCTGCCCCAAAATACACAATAAGTACATTAAAAAAAGGTATAGGCCCCACCAATCTTGGTCTGCAAAAAAATCCCACAAACGAAGACTTTCGTTTGTGGGATTGAGCATACACTATATTCTTACTTATTAGGCATCAAGGCGCTTGAGCTCTTCCGCTTGGTAATCTGCAATAAGAGCATCCAGCATTTCATCAATTTCGCCTTCCATAAAGGCTGCCAGCTTATAAACGGTTAGGCCAATTCTATGGTCTGTAATACGACCTGTGGCCAGTTGTATGTTCTGATTTTCCAGAGCGATCTCCTGAACCAACCATAGAACGTCTTTGCTCTGCAATTTCAGAGTTTTGGGCTTCCAGTTCAATTTCATACAGACGAGACTTCAGAACCTTCATAGCCTTGTCCTTGTTGGAAAGCTGAGATTTACCGTCCTGGCAGGAAACCACGATACCCGTTGGAAGGTGGGTGATTCGTACAGCCGAATCTGTAGTATTTACAGATTGACCGCCATTACCAGAAGACCGGAACACATCAATACGCAGGTCATTTTGATTAATGTTAACTTCAACGTCTTCCACTTCTGGAAGAACCGCAACCGTCGCTGTTGATGTATGAATACGTCCGCCTGACTCTGTTGCTGGAATACGCTGAACCCTGTGTATACCTGATTCAAACTTCAGTCTTGAATAAGCGCCCTGTCCCTTGATCATGACAGAAGCTCCTTAATGCCCCCAACGCCAGACTCAGAAGTGTTCATCATTTCAACCTTCCATCTTTGGCGTTCTGCATAACGAATATACAGTCTTAACAACTCAGCGGCAAACAGACCCGCTTCATCGCCACCCGCACCGGCACGAACTTCAAGAATAACGTTCTTGTCGTCGTTAGGTCCTTAGGGATAAGAAGCATCTTAAGGTCCTGTTCAATTTCTGGTAGGGCTTCTTCAAGCTCATCCAGCTCCATCTTAGCCAGCTCACGAACATCCTCGTCCGATTCATCTTTAATGATTTCTTTCGCTTCTTCAATGCCTTTTTGGTATTCTTGTATTCTGTAAATTTCTCAACAATTGGTGTGAGTTCAGCATGCTCTTTCATGAGTTTTTGCCAAAGTTTCTGGTCGCTGATAATTTCAGGATCAGAAATTTGTAAGTTTAACTCGGCATGTTTTTCTACGATAAAATCCAGTTTATCAAACATTATTCCACCTACTCCTGTTCATACTATCGTTTTTTAAAACCGATGACCACACGCTCGGTGCCGTTTAAGTCCTTGTGAACAGACACATTTTCATATCGACCATCATGCTCCATGAGATCTGCAATGGTTCTTGCCTGATCGTGTCCGGTCTCAAACGCGAGTATGCCCTTATCATTTAAATACGCAGGCGCTTCCTTTATGATGCGCCTGTAAAAATCATAACCATCCAGACCGCCATCTAGGGCCAGCCTTGGTTCATACACTGCCACTTCCACCTGAAGACCGTCGATGTCTTTAGATGGAATATATGGGGGATTGGATACAATAACATCATATTTTGTACCCGGACTAACAGGGTCAAAAACATCTCCATTTAGGAATGTCACCCTGTCTAAAACACCATTTGTCCTGGCATTTTGCTTGGCCACAGCTGTGGCTTCTTTAGAGATATCCACTGTATCCACCATGGACGTCTTCAAATAATAGGCCAGTGATACGGTAATAGCACCACTTCCTGTGCCGATATCAAGTATTCGAGCACCTGTTCTATTATCAATCAACTCAATAACTTTTTCAACCAGTAATTCTGTATCTGGTCGAGGAATCAAAACACTTGGTGTCACAAGAAATTCAAGTCCCATAAAGCCTTCTGTACCAACAAGATACTGAACGGGCACCCCGCTGGCCCTTTTTGTAAACATGTCTCGAAGCACTTCAACCTTGGCTTCCGACACCTCCATGTTGGGGTTCATGAGTATATCAAGCTTGCTAATCCCTAGAACATGGCAGACTATGAGCTCCGTATCAAGATTTGGTGTTTGAGTTATTTCAGAAAATGCCTCTCGACCTTCTAGAATAATCGCTTGTAGACTTATCATGAAACAACTTCCTCTGTTTCATCAAGAACGCCCTTTAAGGATGCTATAGCCACTTCTAATTGGCTGTCGTCTGGCTCCTTTGTCGTCAGATTTTGAACCATGAGACCAGGCCATGTGATAATTCGTACCAGGGCGTTGTCATGCTTGCCAGTGAACTTAATAATCTCAAATGAGAGGCCTGCAATCAGTGGGAAAAACAAAATTTTCATGCCTATACGCATTATAGGAGATGTCCAGCTAACAAAAGAAAATATAATGATGCTTGTAATAAGAACAAGCAGTAAGAAACTGGTTCCGCATCTTGGATGAAGCCTTGTATACTTTCTAGCATTTTCAACAGTTAATGCGTCGCCACTTTCATAGGTGTAAATCACCTTATGTTCGGCGCCGTGGTACTGGAATACCCTTTTAATATCTGGCATAAGCGAAATAGCTGCCACATATCCAATAAACATGACAATCTTCATAACCCCTTCCATAGAGCTCAAGATAAGCGGATCGCTCACCCAGCGTTTTGTAAGGGAAATAATAAGTGTTGGCAGGGCGCCAAAAAGACCAAAAGCCATGACAACTGCAAAGGCCATAGAAAGACCGATGAGAATATCGTCCGCCTTTTTACCAAACTTATCACGCATCCAAATTTCAAACTTTGACTCTGGTTCTGTTTCTGTTCCATCTTCAAAAAACTCCGCTGACCAGGTCAGGGCTTTTACACCAACAGACATGGAAGCAATAAGGGCGAAGATACCTCTTAGAAAAGGGATTTTTGAAATGCCGGCAAATTTTGAAGCATGGGTTTCCTGTTTTAATTCAATCTCTCCATTTGACTTGCGAACAGCCATGGCAACTTTGGCACCATTTCGCATCATAACCCCTTCAATTAGGGCCTGTCCGCCAATGGATGTGTACTTATCTTTCATCTATTACTCACCTAATGATCTTTCCTGCAATTCAAAATAGCACTGGGCACAAAGAGACTCATACTCCACGTGGTCCACGCCATCTATTGCAACTTGTTCGCCTTCAAAAACGAATTCACCATTAATTTTACGTCCGTTTAGAACCGCCTTACGTCCGCAACGGCACACTGTTTTTAATTCTTCAAGACTATGGGCTAAAAGAAGCAGTCTTTGACTGCCTTCAAATCCATTCACCTTAAAATCGGTTCTCAGCCCATAGCATATTGTTGGAATGCTCATTCGAACAGCCACTTCAAAAAGCTGATCAATCTGCTCTTTTGTAAAAAACTGCACTTCATCCACAAGAATACAGTCTATTGATCCATTCTTATTGATGTAACGTTTAACCTCATCAATGACATTGTCTTCACTTGATATAAGCAAATCAACTTGGCGCGTGATGCCCAAGCGAGACATAACTGCATTTCCACCTTTTTTGTCAGTGCCCGGCTTCAAAATAATAGCCTTCATACCACGCTCACCGTAGTTGTGTGCCACTTGAAGCAGGTTCGTTGTTTTACCGCAGTTCATTGCGCCATATCTAAAGTAGAGTTTTGCCATTTGAGCCTCCCTGGTTCTGATTCTATTATACCAAATCCCATAAAATGGATTTTGCAATTTACTCGCTTCTATTATTATACCAGAGATAAGACCAGCTTGGCTCACATAATCAATAAATCTAATTAACCTACAAGGGTTTTATGAACTTATTGTACAAGCATCTAATATTATGTCAACCAACTTCATCTCATCTTCGGCCAAATATTTCTGATTTTCTACCAGTAAAAACGGAAAAAGACACGAACTCACCTTTAAATTAAGTGATATTCCTGCCCTCTCATTTTGTGCATTTGGGGCCAATAGAAAAAAACACGTTAAAAAAGAGGATTGGAAACCAACCCTCTTTTTGATACATGCAAATTTACTATAGACCGTATTTTTGCTTGAATTTTTCTGCACGACCGTCACGATCAACTTTCTTCACAGAACCAGTGAAGAACGGGTGACACTCTGCACAGATTTCAAGACGGATTTCTTTGTTAGTAGACTTCGTCTTGAAAGTATTGCCACATGAGCAATGTACTTCTACCTCATTGTATTCAGGATGGATACCTTTTTTCATGAGATTCACCTCTTTCTAAAATATGCGGGATTGTGATTTGGCAATCCCTGTTTAGTATTATACCCATATTGAAAGTGAGCCCACCTTCAATAATTGTGTCAATTTCTTGATGGGGAATTAGTTTTCTACCCAAATATCTTAAGGGCATTTGTTCCCAATGTCAAGCTTTTATTATTCTATCATGTTGATCTTCAAATATCAACATGATCTGCTGATATTTTTGACATATATTTAAAGTCCCACAAACGGCTTATTGCAATCTTTTGCAGAGATATATGGCATAATAGCTTCATTTTTCAAAAGACTAAAGAATTAGTATTTATTCTTTCCGATTCTAAAGCCCCCACGAATTTTATCCACGAACTCGTGATTTGTCTTGGTATTCATGAGCTTGTCTATTAAGAACTCTGTCACATCTTGTACATTGGAATTGCCCATGGCTCTTCGAATATGCCAAATGGCTTCCATTTCCTTGCTGGAAAGAAGTTTGTCTTCCCTTCTTGTTCCTGACTTTCTAATATCAACCGCTGGGAAGATTCTCTTTTCTGACAGTTTTCTATTGAGGGTCAATTCCATATTGCCTGTGCCCTTAAACTCTTCAAAAATGACTTCATCCATTCTAGAGCCTGTTTCTACTAGGGCTGTTGCAAGAATTGTAAGACTGCCCCCTTCTTCAATATTACGGGCTGCACCAAAGAATCGCTTTGGCTTATGAAGCGCCGCAGGGTCAAAACCACCGGAGAGCGTTCGTCCAGAAGATGGTATCACAAGGTTGTATGCTCGGGCAAGTCTTGTAATACTATCCAGTAAGACAACCACGTCTCTTCCTTGTTCAACCAGACCTTTGGCTCTATTGAGAACCATTTCTGCCACCTTGATGTGGTGTGACGGAAGTTCATCAAAGGTCGAATAAATAACATCAGCATTGATGGATCTCTGCATTTCCGTAACTTCCTCAGGTCTTTCATCAATTAAGAGCACGATCACTTCCGCGTCTGGATTGTTTCGTGTGATATTTTGAGCGATTTTTTGCAGAAGAATTGTCTTACCAGCCTTTGGTGGCGCGACGATCAATCCACGTTGCCCCTTGCCGATAGGTGAAATAAGATCAATCAGTCGCATAGACATTTCTCCACTGCCATCATCCAGGTAAACGCTCTTCTGGATAAAGGGGGTGCAAGTCATCAAACTTTGGTCTAAGACTGCCTGATCTAGGCTTTTGTCCATTAATCTCCTTAACATATAATAAGGCTCTGAATTTTTCAGACTGAGTTGGAACCCGGGTGATGCCCTTAATCTTATCTCCCGTTCGCATATTGAACTTGCGTATTTGAGATGGAGACACATACACATCAAGATCACTGGACAAGAAATTTTTAAATCTCAAGAAACCATATCCCTGCTCAATGACTTCCAGAACACCTTCCACTTCATCGTCAGCCTGATTTTTTAAATTGCTGTCTATTTCATTTTTCGCTTCTTTTACATCCTTGTCTGGTCCCATATCTGGACCCTTGTCCTCTTTGACACTCGAACTTTTCCCTCTTATGCGGCGGCTCTGGGTGGGTGCCTTCTTCACAGTATTTTGAGGGACTTCAACAGGGGCATCAGACTTTTCCTGACTCTGGATTTCTGGTTTGTCTTTTGCAATTGACTCCCCTTCCATAGCTATTCCAGTGCCACTGGAATCAAGTGTTTCCCCTTGACCTCCATCCATGATGGCCTGAATAAGTGCATCTTTTCTAAGTTTGGAAATGTTCTTGATTTTCATAGCTTTCGCTATAGCCCTCAAGTCCGCAAGGGTTTTCTTTTTTAAACTATCAACTTCCATAAGGACCTCCATATTTAAGACTGACTTCATATGTCAGGAATATTACACTTTAACGTCATTATAGTCATAATGCTTTATTGAAATTGGAACACATTGTATATTGAAACTAAGAAATTATATAATAGGTCAAGCCCTTGAACAGCAAGCCCATTTATTTAAAGTGGATTTGATGCGCTTCTGATTTTAATCAGATTTTCCAAGGCATTGACTTAAGTAAAACCGGGAGGTTTTTAGATGAAACACTTAAAAATTCATACTTATTTTGACACTCATTTTCTCACTCGCCATACCACCTGTATACGCTTCAGATGATATTACCGTGACCATTGATGGCAATGAGATCTCATTTGAAACAGAACCCCAGCGTAAGGGGTCAACCATTATGGTTCCCATGAAAGAGTTTTTTGAAGCTATGGGCGCACGTACCTATGGATAGAGTCACAACGTCTTGTTGTGGCATTTAAGGACAACACCCACATGAAACTCCAGCTTGGAAACAATCTTGCCTATCGAAATGGCAATAAATTCATGTTGGAATCAGAACCTTATATCAGCGATGGTCATACCCTCGTACCCATTCAAATAATTGCTGAGACATTCAATATGATGCCCCAGTGGGATGAAGACACAAACACCCTGTCACTGACAGGTTCAGAAGATAATGCAGGTCTAAAGCTCTTTCCAGATGGCATTTATAAAACAAGACCCATCAATGAGCTTGGTATCACAATTTCCATTCCATATCATTGGAAACACTAGATGGACCATTTCAGTATGGTTACCAAGACGACTTTGAGTCATACAGCATAACACTCATGGCTCAGTCAATCGATAAGACTATGACACTTGAAGACTTAGTCAACGAAAATAAAGCATCTTTACTTGATGCTTATGATGAGAATATCACATTTTCAGGGGAAGAATCCATAAAAATCGATGATATTCTTGAAGTTAAGAAACTTTATATCACCACTTCCCTTAATGAAAAAAGCAAAAAGCAAGTGCTTTACATCCTAAAACGCAATGATAAAGCCTATTTTATGAATGGGCATTATGGTGATGAAGTCCCTGAAGAAGATATTATTGAAGTCTTTGATAACATTATTTCAACTTTTAAGATCAGAAATCTTTCTGTTGACACGGAAGAAGAGCACTACATGGAATTTGAGGACTTTTATTATTCTGGCATGCAACTCAACCAGGAGTACTATTCCAATATGGTCGTTGATAAAAGCAAAATCCCATTTAGCGGAACCCTAGAAGAAGGCCACGGACTAGATGCATTTAAGATCAAGGTCACAAGCGAACAATCTAGTCTGGATTTTATTATTCCAATTACCGGCAATGCCTTTGATGGAACAATATATACCCCATTTGGACTCGGCAAGCACAACATCTTTATTTCTGGTATCCCTGTGGGCAGCCTAAACGAGTCCATGAACGAAAACACAAAACGATATAAGTGAAGAAAGTCCAGATAAAACAGAAGAAAACAAGGAAAACATTGATGAGCAAACACCAGAAGAAGAGACCGATGACCTCTCGAACGGTGCTTTGGATAAGACTTCTTTGGATAAAACTTCTAATGCAACTTCTAGTGAGCCTTCTAATAAGGACCCACAGGCCAAAGACGACTCTACTTCAAGTGAAAAAAACGTCTGACAAGACGTCAGACCAAGATACTGAGGTGTCTGGTTCATCAGTTGAGACGTCCCCACTGGAAGACACACAAGATGACACATCCACAAATAAGAATGAAAGAGGAAAAAGATCTCGATTCCACAATAGAAAACACCAAGGAAACGGTTAAAAACAAGGCTCTTGAAAAGGAGAATGGTCAAGTTCCCGTTGAAACGCCTGCTTCATCAAACTCAGAAATTCCAATGATGCAGTTTAGTGTTATCAACATTGATTCAAGAACCATGCGTTACCGTATACCAACCAATGTTATTAACTCAAGTGATGTTCAAATTAACTCGACAAGTCAACTCATCACTTACCAGAATAATAGCGAATACACCAAATCCAGAGCACTTTTTAGCTGGATGATTGAAAACATAGCTGTCGACCAAGACAATACGACCAGTCGATCAAATATTCAGGTCTTTGATGAGGCCTTGGGCTCACCAGAAGAAATCAATCAACTGTATGTTGCCTTTCTCAGAGCCATTGATATTCCTGCACGGGTTGTAAAGGGCAGCACAGATGGTGATATTCACTTCTGGACAGAACTGTATCTAAACGGATCCTGGGTCGCATCAGATGTCGTTGAAGGCATCTACATCAGCACCGATGATGCCACTGAGCATATTCCACGGTCTATGTTCAACATCAAACTAAGTGTTCTTAAAGACAGGTATGATCTAATTCAAATTATGCCGTACTAGACAGAGCAAAAATATACACACATAATATAAACACATAATATAAACACATAAAGAAACCGATTGGTCTGCGTACAAATGTACGAAACCAATCGGTTTTCATTTTTACTTCAAATACTTTTTTAATTCAAGGCCTTCTCTAATCCAACTACTTTGCAATGCTAAGGATGCGACGCGCTTCTTCTGGTGTGGCAACCTCTCGGTTTAACTCACCAGCTATGCGTACAACACGCTCTACAAAATCAGCATTTGATTTGGCTTTAACGCCCTTTGAAAGATAAATGTTGTCTTCAAAGCCCACACGAACATGTCCACCCATTAAAATGGCCATAGTGGTCAGAGGCAGCTGTGATCGACCAACGCCAGCAACTGTCCAAGTGGCATCTGCAGGCAACTTGTTGACCATGAATAGCAAATCTTCCGGCGTGCCTGGGCAAGCTCCAGGGACACCTAAAACAAAGTCAAAGTGGATAGGCCCTTCAACGAGACCTTTTTTGCGAAGGGTCATGGCATTTTGAATCATGCCTCTTTCAAAGATTTCAAGTTCTGGCTTAACGCCAAGATCCATCATTCTTTTTGCAAACTTTTCAATGTACTCTTCAGAGTTCATAAAGACATCTGGACCAAAGTTGCATGTGCCCATTGAAAGCGTCGCCATTTCTGGTGAAAGCTCTACAGGTTGAAGCCTTTCTTCTGGACTGTGCCAAACAGCACCGCCTGTTGACGGTTGGAAAATAACGTCGCATTTCGCTTCAACAAGTTCCTTGATTTCCTTGTACATTTCATAAGCCTGTGTTGGAGAACCATCAGCATTTCTGGCATGAACATGGACTATTGATGCCCCTGCTTGCCAACACTTATATGCCTCTTCAGCAATTTCTTCTGGCGTAATAGGCAAGTGCGGCTGATGTTCACGAGTGACTTCAGCACCTGTTAGTGCTGCGGTTATAATAAGTTTTTCCATGAAGGGCCTCCTTATTTACGCTGCTTGTCTTTAGGCGTCACACAAGTTCCTGTGGCCTTACAAACAACTATAGGCTCTTCAAGAACGTCACACGCTGAATCGCTAATATCCGGACGAGGTACAATGACCTTTCTTGCTTCAAACTTCATTTTACGTGAAGAGTTACCGACCTTGACAATCTCTCCAACCGCTTCAATGTAGTCCCCTGCATAAACAGGCGCGCAGAACTCTACGCTTTCGTAACCTGCAAATAGACCTTCGTCACCGTCTTGACGGATAAGAAGTTCTGTTGCAACATCACCAAATAGCTGAAGCATTTTTGCACCATCAACCAAATTGCCACCATAGTGTGCGTCATGCATGCTCATACGCATGCGAATCATTGCTTGTTCCATTTTAAAACCTCCTGTGGGACACGACCTTACCGACATCCGTCCCGTATAAAGGGAAGGTTCATTCTCATTATAGTATGAAGATTCTTAAAAGAAAAGACCGGTTGTAAAAGATATCCATGATATTTTGTATGTTTTTCTATTAAGATTATTTAATCACTTGCCTGTTGGATTTTGATTTGACCCGTTTGAGTCTGAAAAAATCTTCCCTTTCCTTCTCTTCAAGGGTTTCCTCAATATTCTTAACCAAGGCTTTATACTTTGGAATTTGTATTTTTTCAAGGGCATTGGCCCGCTTTTGTGTCTTTTTTTATTTCCATAGCCAACTTATAAACTTTGGTTTCCACTTCAGCCAGTTCATAGGTTAAAAATCGAACCCTTCTAAACTTTCTCACCGCTGTGTCTAGGGCCGCATTGGTTCTATAAAAACCATAGCTAACCTGAAAGGGGTCTTTTTTATAGCGAACCTCTGGAATTTCCACACCCATGACTGAGGTTAAAAGAACCTGGTAGTCTTCAGAATTTGGAATAGAAATAGAGATTTCCTCAACTGTATTAAGCCCCAAAGTCACATTGGCAAACCGAAGGGCCTCATAGGCCTCTTTATAAACCTGCTTGATTTCCTTTTGAATGGTGCTGGCACGATCAATCAAACCCATCATTTCACGAATGAGAACATTTCGCTTTTTATCGAGCAGATCAAATCCCTTATTGGAAAAGCCTAAAAGACTCTTGGCTTTTAAGAGATTGGCCTTGGTTGGTGCTTGATTTTGATTCAAAATCCCCCCTCCTATCCCCTATAAAAGTTCTCAATGATTTCATCGCTCAATCTATCCAGTTCTGATTTAGGTAGAAGTGATAGAATATCCCATGCTATATCCAGGCTTTCCTTTACAGTCCTGTTGTCCTCCATCCCCTGGGTTACAAACTTCGCTTCAAAGGCACGCCCGAATGCCCATGTACTTTTGATCCACCTCTGACAGGTCACTCTCCCAATGATCTGGGCAAGGGCTCGAATTTCCTGGACCTTGGAATAGGAAGAAAGAGTTGATTGGACACATCGGGATGTTCCTTATAGGTGTACCCTTCCCCGATGCCATCTTTCATCAGCCGTGACAAGGATGGCAGAACATTGACCGGTGGATAAACATTGTCATAGTACAAGTCTCTGCTTAGAACAATCTGTCCCTCTGTTATATAACCCGTTAAATCAGGCACCGGATGGGTGATATCATCATTGGGCATGGTCAATATTGGTAAGAAGGTAATTGACCCCTTACGGTTACTTAGCATGCCTGCCCGTTCATACAAGGAGGCCAAGTCAGAATACAGGTAGCCTGGGTAGCCTTTTCGACTGGGCACTTCTTCCCTGGCAGAAGACACTTCTCGAAGTGCCTCGCAATAAGATGTTATATCTGTCATAACCACTAAAATGTTATAGTTTTCTTCAAAGGCCAAGTACTCAGCGGCTGTGAGAGCACACCGGGGTGTGCTGACCCTTTCCACTATTGGGTCATCGGCTAAATTTATAAACATGACAACATTTTCTAAAATTCCAGACGCCTCAAAACTCCTTCTGAAGTAGGCCGCGTCATCATGTTTGACCCCTATGGCCGCAAAGACAACAGCAAACTTCTCATCTGAGTCCTCTCCTATTTGAGCCTGTCGAACAATTTGCGCTGCTAACTCGTTATGCGGAAGACCATTGCCCGAAAAGATAGGCAATTTCTGTCCACGAATTAAAGTGGTCAAAGTGTCAATGGTCGATATGCCCGTTTGAATATAGTTCTTGGGATACTTTCTGGCCACTGGGTTTATGGGTCTGCCATTTATATTGTAAAACTGTCCAGAATAAATTTCTCCACCATCATCAACGGGATTGCCCACCCCATCGAATGTCCTGCCAAGTATTTCATGGGACAAACTTATTTGAAAGGGCTGTCCCGTAAAGGTTACAGATATATTTCGCGTGGACAATCCAGAAGTGCCTTCAAAAACTTGGGCAATGACCTTGTCTCCGTCAATTCGAATGACCTTGCCCATCCTTGGTCTTTCCCCATCCACCTTAATATGAACAACTTCACCATAGGACGCTGCCTCAACACCAGACAATATAACCAGAGGCCCTTCAATTTTGTCGAGGGTTAAATATTCTCGTTTCAAAGTCTTCCCCCCTAACTTTCCGCATACTGAACCATGAGTTCATTGTAATAACTCTCTATTTCTTGTCTCAGTCGTCCTAGACCCGTTAAATCTTCATTTGGAATTGTGTACTTCATTTTCATCACCTTAGAAAAGAGTTCATCATCCTTGGCTTTTGAAATAGGCACCCCTAAGTTCAAGGCATCCTTAGCCCGGTCATACAAATACTTAATCATTTCAAGCATAAGGTGCTGTTTAGGAAGGGGCACATATGTATCATCCTTATGGAAGGCATTTTGCTGCAAATAACCAATTTTTATGACTTTTGGCTATTTCCAAAACCAGCCTTTGATCATCGGGGAGTACATCTTCCCCCACGAGGGCAACAATGTCAGCCAACTTATTTTCCTCAAACAATAAACGAATCATCTCATTGCGCAGTTCCACAATGTCCCCACTTACATTTTCTGTGTACCACGGGGAGAGTATTTTTATGTAGCCGCTGTAGCTTGTCAGCCAGTTTATAGATGGATAGTGCCTCGCATAGGCCAGCTTTTTATCCAGGGCCAGAAATGCATTGACAAAGCGTTTTGTGTTCTCTGTGACAGGCTCTGAAAAATCACCGCCAGCTGGGAAACAGCGCCAATAATTGTCACGGAAGCCTCTTTATCATTAAGGGTTGTTACATAGCCCGCCCTTTCGTAAAACTCCGCCAATCTCGATGGTAAATATGCCGGATACCCCTCTTCAGCAGGCATTTCTTCAAGTCGACCAGATATTTCCCTGAGGGCTTCTGCCCAGCGAGATGTGGAATCTGCCATTATGGCCACATCATATCCCATGTCACGATAGTACTCTGCCAGGGTTATGCCCGTATAAATACTGGCCTCTCTAGCTGCAACAGGCATATTTGAAGTGTTTGCAATCAGGATGGTTCGCTCCATTATCGGTTTGTCCGTTTTGGGGTCAATCAACTTAGGAAATTCTTCGAGAACATCTGTCATTTCATTGCCCCGTTCTCCACAGCCAATATAGACAATAATGTCCGCATCTGACCACTTGGCCAGCTGATGCTGGGTCATGGTCTTACCTGTGCCGAAACCACCTGGTATAGCCGCTGTTCCACCTTTGGCAATGGGGAAAAAATATCGAGAACCCTCTGTCCTGTCACAAGGGGTTTTGTCAGCATTTTTCTTTCCTCAACAGGTCTGGGTTTTCTTACAGGCCACTCCTGATACATCTTTATGCCGTGCTCTTGTCCCTTGTTATCACGTAGGGTTACAAGTTTTTTTTCAATAGTATAGGACCCGCTTTCAGCAGCCGCAATAACTTTCCCTTCAAGTCCTGGTGGAACCATGACACGGTGCTCAATCAGACTAGACTCCTGAACGCGTCCAATCACCTGTCCAGGTTTTAAAGTGTCTCCAACCGCCACATCCATCTGAATGGCCCATTCCTTTTCAAAGTCAATGGAAATGAGTCCAATCCCTTCAGGAATAAAATCAGCACATAGGTTGTTAATGGTGTGCAGTGGCCGCTCAATACCGTCAAAGATATTGCCGATTAGACCCGGTCCCAACTTTAAAGACAAAGGCCTGCCAGTGGACTCTACAAATTCACCCACTTGAAGCCCTTCCGTTTCCTCATAAACCTGTATGGTCCCAATATCACCATCGAGGGAAATAACCTCTCCTATAAGTTTTTTCTCCCCCACAGTGACCATTTCTCTCATTTTATAGGTCTGCATCCCTGAGGCTTTCACGACAGGTCCGTTGACCATTTCTATTACTGCACCCTTATGCATTTGAATCCCTCGCTTCGTTGATTATTTCATAAACAAGCTGTCCCATATACCGTTTGTTGTCTCTTAAGACGCGGCTAGAGAAAAATCTATGCGAACAGACCGGTCTCCGTCATACACAACAAAGCCGCCAATAATATCTTCTTTTGTAGAAATTTAATTTAATTTGATTTGTCCTGTATCCAGCTTTGTGTAGGGATGCTTCAATAATCTCTCCATATTGCTGGTGGTCATATTGGTCAACTCAACAATAACCTCTTCAAACTCATGGAACCGCTCTAAGGTTACTTTGAGATTGTCTTTAAGAAACATAGCATATATTTCAGATTCAACGAATAAGTGTATCCTGTCCTTAACAGAATCAATCAATTCCTCAATGAGCATCTGGCGAGTTTTTAACACCCGGCTCTTATTTTCACTCTTGGCCTTTTGAAATCATCCTTTTGCTTTTCTTCCTTTGCCTTATCTTCCATTTTTTCAATGAAAGCGACTTTCTTTATCTAAAATGTTTTTTTCAAATGCCTTGAGTTCTTTTTCATTTTCCCCTTTCATGAGCCTGTAACCTCGTGTCATACTTATCAATAACTTTTTGCAGAACCGCCTTTCGAAACAGATCCAACTTATCATCAATGGTAATCAATTTTTCACCTTCTTTTCGGTATCTGCTCTAACAATCGCTTAATCCCGTCTCAATGAACTATAAGACAGACTCTCACTATAATTTGAGACCAATAGATTCTCGAATATACCGTGTGAGTCTGTCGTCATCTCCCTCCCCATCTTCATGGGTTCCAGGGATTTGTACAATGAGAGTTTCCGAAGCCTCGAGTTTTCTTTGCATAATAGCTTGCTCAGCTATTTTCATAATGCCACCCGTGATCATTATGATGCCAACTTCATCATCTTTAATGAGTGCATCGATTTTTCGAATAATATCTTCTTCCTTTTCAAGGATCATGCCACTTATACCTGTGAGTCGCATGCCAATAAGTGTTTCTTTATTATCACTAATTAAAAATGACTTCATAATGCACCTCTTTATAAACGTCCCAAAATCAAAATAGATATAATGAGACCATAGATGGCAATCCCTTCAGCCAAGCCTACAAAAATCAAGGTTTTACCCAGAATTTTAGGTCTTCACTAACAGCACCAAGGCTGATGAGCCTACAGCGCCCACTGCATACCCCGCTCCAATCGTTGCAAATCCAGTACTCAGGGCCGCGGCTATAAATCCCAAGCCCGATGGACTTGCCACCCCTTCTTCAGCAGCGGCATAGGCCATATCAGGCATAATAAGCCCAATAGCTATAACCATGAGAGGCACATAACCTATCAAATTATATGTAAGAATCTTCTTTAATTTTGCCTTTCCGGCATCTTTATTGATCAGGACAAGACCTGCCATAACGGTTGCGAAGACAATGGTCATACTGAGTCCAAGAATTATTTTCATATGTTTCCCTCCAATACATTTTTTATGGCTGACTGTTTATATTGACGGATGCCGGCACAAAAGGTATGCCCTCGCCGGTATAATATTTACTGAACAACTCGTAATAAACCAGACGCAGGCCTTGTATAAATACAATAAGCCCCTCTAGGAATATGACAATAATATTTCCAATAATAAACATGGAAATGTCACCTGCCAAACTCCCTATGATACTGGCCATGGTGTGAAAGGCAATAAAGAGCCCCACATGATTCAGAGCAAATGCCCCCACCCTAATAAAAGATATGCTGTTTGACAACATGCTTAAAAGGGTCTCAAGAATATCAAATCCACTTTCCACATAGTATTCGCCCACTGATGCATGGTGGAGGGGCCTGTGTCCCTTCATAAAATTAGCCAAGGGTTCCCTAAAGACAATGCTTGCTATTGATACAAGGATTAAACCCTTAAAAACGCCTGCAAATAGGTTTGTCTCTATTACAAACGACCGAGAATCATGGCGAGTAGGGAGGCATAAAGGGTGAGGCCTGCAAGACCATTCCGTCCAAAAAGGCCTTCCTGAATATCCCCCACCTTCATTTTATTAAAGACACTGTATCCAAAGCTTATAAAAAGAAGGACCAGACCGATCACTATGGAAGACATAAGCACAGTATTAATGTTTTCAATCGGTCTAAGAAAGAAGTATTCTGCCGCCTCTTCAATGCCTGTCACTTGAGCGACAAAATGTGAGATTATATGTTCATATCCAAAAACACTGTCATAAAGGAGACCAAAGACCATAGAACTTATGCCCAGCCGTGAAAGTATGGCCCCATAGAGATTGTCTGAGCGCTTTCGTGTCATAAAAAGGCCTGCCAAGTACAGAACCAGACCTTGTCCCAAGTCACCAAACATGGCTCCAAACAAGAGCATGTAGGTTAAGCCCAAAAACACAGTCGGGTCAACTTCTGTATAGGATGGCGTGCCATACATTTCAACCAAAAGTTCAAAAGGTTTTAAAACCCTGTTATTCTTTAGTTTCGTTGGTGGTATGTGGGTCTTTGAAGTTTCTCCAATTTCTTTAAAACCAATTATGATATTGTATCCCACATCTTCAAGAGCCTCTTTAATGATTTCTTTGTCCCCCTCACCGACCCATCCGGACAAGTAGAAAAAAGTTATTTGTGAAGGCTGTTTTCTCTTTCAGCTCTGCCACTGCCTGCTCCATAACCGTTCTTGAGTAACAGCATGCAATGGACTGAGCAAATTTCTCCTCACTCTCCTTAATTTGAGTCTTTTAAATCAGATAAGTCTCTTTCTATTTCTTGAATGCGCATCTCGATTTTTTTCTATCATGTCTGGCACGGGTCCCAGATAAGATGGTAGAATCTTTATTTCTGTAAAATAAACTGATTTCAGTATGCGAACGGTCTCTGTTTCAAGGGCGGTTGGGGAAATGATTAAATAGGCCTCTTCATCCTTAAAGGCTCCTATATGCATGGCCGCCGCTGAAACATTTTCATAGTTCATAGTGAACTTATTCCTATTCTCCTTTTTCATGGTTCCCAGCTTCATTGTGAAGTGTTTCATTTTATAAAGGGCCTTCATATCCACATCAAGCCCTTTTAATCCACCCACCACTTGAAAATTCTTTAGAGTCTCAAGCTCTTTTTCCAGTCTTTCTTTTCTATGGTTGATGTCTTTGAAGTGTGTGAAGATGGTGTCAATTTCCTCCTCCACATCTCCGTAAGAATAGTCTTCTTCAAATAAGTCCGCTTGACCTGCCTAGGAATGTCCATTAGAACCATAAGTTCTTCCAGTTCCTCTTGTATTCGCTTGAAACTCTTATCTGTTCTATAGGGTTTGATCATGCACATGTTTATAATTTCCTCGAGATTCTCCTCCAGCATATTCAGGGTAAAATTGCTATCGTCGATCTCTGTCACCGCATCAATGAGGTGGACATTCTCCATAAGAACAATCCGTCTTAGGATTTGATCCAAATGATCTTGATGGGCGACTATATTCATCATTTTCATTTTTTCAACTGCCACTGATGATCCCCCTTTCTATAGCCCTGACTGGGGCAAGGGACTTGGTTCTGGTCTGATACGAACAAGGTACTTACGCGTCTCTTTCTTATCAAATCCATAGCGTTTGGCCTCAAATATAGTGAAGAGGTCGCGTATTTCATACTCCATTTGATGCATATAAACCATGGACTCAATGATATTCATATGACTTGTTCTCTTGAGTCGCATAAACTCATCGTAAATATATCGTTCCATGTTAAGTTCAAGAAAAACTTCAAAGTCCTCGCGCTTGACGAGAAACCCGTAGGGACTTTCTTTTATGTAAGAGAGCGCCTCTTCCAAGGAAGGGGCATAACATAGTCTTTTCAGGGACTTATAACTTAACTTATGCCCCCTAAGAGGGTGTAGTTAAGAAGTTCCTCTGCCGACAAACCATAAAATTTTCTACCCCTGTAAATCCACTGTAAATTGAGTATGTCTGTGTTTTTCCTAAAATTTCTTGCAGGGGGATCTGGTCCGACTTATCCAGTTTTTCCACCTGTTCATTCAATTTCTTAAAATAGTATCTGTCCAGGTTCATTTCCATATAGAAAATACGTCTCTTTGCGGATTCATCCATATAATAGCTGATAATTTCTTGATATGGTGTGCCTTCAAGGGCATCAAGCAAGTCTTCCAGATTTCTTGATTGACTGAGCCGTTCATAATCTAGGTTTTGTCACGCCTAGAATAACCATATGATCCATCAGAATAGAAACATCTTCGCCCCTCTCCAGCGCCCTGATAAAGAGTTTTAATCCTCCACTTCATATCGCATAAAGAGAACCTTAAAGAGTTTCTATAGTCATCGACGAAATAATGGATGAAGGCTTGTATGCGCATAAATAGGATTTTCGAAACACAACCTCCAAATGATCAATAATTGCATTATCTGGATCAATCTCTTCAAGATGGTGGACGTATGAGGTTTTACTTTTTAGGTAACTAATCATTTCAGAAAGACTGGACATATCAAGAAGGTTCTCATAGTCATCACCGGTGAGCAATCGTCCTTCCAGGGCACGTATTTTTGTATTAATCGCTGCAAATCGTTTTACACTGCCCATACACCCTCCTAATCTGTATGCCTCGACTGGCGAATCACGTCTTCAAATAGTCTTATAAAGACCTTTTCGACCATTTCATCCTTTTTTTCCTCTAGTAGGCGGTTTAAATGTTCACACTCTTTTTCTCCGGCCTTTTCAATTTTGTCGACCTCTTCTTTTGCTTGTGACAAAATTTTGATCATAGACCACTTTGGCCTCTTTTCTGGCCTCTTTCATAATTGAAAATTCAAGATCCTTTTTCTTTTTTCTTTAGTGCATCGTACCTGTCTTTTTCTTTTTGAATGGCATCCTTCTCAACTTGTACAGCTTTGCATCTATCTCTAATATTTTCTGTAAGGTTTCCTCTATCATTTTCGTCTGCATACTATCACCTCATTGGAAGACTTCTACACCGCAGTCTTTAAACCTTCAAAATTTTCTGATAACTCAACTTGTACAAGGGTTATGGATATAATACCCATCTATCCTCTAAATACGCCAAATAAAAGGTCTATAGCCAGCTGCAGCTCCCCACCGACTATAGACCTTTCAAATCATGTATTAATTTACGTGAGTCTTTTCAGCTCATTAAGAATTTTAACAACAAAACCAGACAATTCATCCATTTGATGCAGGTAATTGTCTGCGCTTTTATGATCATCTTGCTTATAAGCCTTTACAGCTTCCATGGCAAGATCATGCAGTTTTTTATGTGGTTCATGCAATTTCTCAACAATGGTTTTAAATTCAGGTTTGGATTGTCCCCGCATGGTGACCCAGCGGCCCAATCTGCACTTTGTATGGTCTCCCATAGCCGCTGGGTCGATTTTATCATACCCTAGGATCATGTTATATATCCTCCAGCGCCAATTGAGATGGTCGGTAATACACAAATCAATGGAGTCAGCATCATTAATATAATCAGCATTATGTACCAGATCACGTCTTAAATTATCAATGCCTACAGAAATATCAAACATGGCTTGGCCTGTTCTAACACACTCCCCATAGAGTTGTTTTGTCTGGTCATTAATGACTGTCAAGTTGCCTGCAACTTCTTGGGAAGCCGCCGTCTGCTGATCTATGCTTGAACTGATTTGTCCCATATTGCCTTGTATGCCTTCCACACCACGCACGGCCTCATCAATAGCCTTTGTGGCATCTTCCACCCGCGCTTTGCCTTTTTCAAAAACTTTTTGAGACCCTTCCATGGACTTGACTGCCTGTCCGATTTGTCCACGAAGTTCATCAATGCTTGACTGGATAAAATCCACTGATTCTTTGGTGCTCTCCGCCAATTTCTTGATTTCCTCTGCCACAACAGAAAAACCTCTGCCGGCTTCTCCTGCCCGAGCCGCTTCAATGGAAGCATTCAGAGCCAATAAGTTGGTCTGGTCTGCAACGGACTTGATGAGTTCCACCATTTCATCGATTTTTGTCGTCTTGTCACGCACACCCTCAATTTGCTTGTTGGTTTCCATAACTTGTTCAAAGGAGGTCTGGATAAAGTCAAAGGCGTCCATAACCTGCTTCATACTGTCACGCGTTGCCTCAACAGTGTCATTGGCTGCCTTGGTTGAATCACTGACAAAATGGGAGACGTCTTCAATGGTTGCTGACATTTCCTGACTGCTCGCCGCAACGGTTTCAAAACTTCTGCCTGTTCATTGACATCATTTATCATATCTTTCACAAAATCCATGCCCATCATAAACCGCATGAGTTCATTTGTACTTTGTAGTATGGGCGTATGGCTGGAACAATTGCTACAAACCATTTTTTCCATAGCCTTCAGCACATAATCAGGAACCAAGTCCTTGTTCTCATCCCATTTTATCTCGTCATTTGCCACTTTTTCAAACCAAATCTTGAGCCTGCCCAGTTCATCATTGCCCTTGGTGCTTTCCTTGCTTCTATTCCTTCCAAACATGTCCGACCAACCCTTTCGCATCGAATTTTTCGTTTCGACTTTCTTACTTCAGGCGCTTGAAAAATTACAAATACACGTCCTCTTCATAACATATATAGAACCTTTGATTCTTAAATAACTATATATGGTATAACGAAGACTCTTGAATGATATTTTGCAAGTCGCTCACTTGAAGCTTTCTTTTAAAATTTTAGACTTTCTTTTAAGATTGTAGACTTTCTTTTAAAGTCAGAAACTTATAAAACATTCATCCCAACCCAATAATTATATACCACTTTTTAAGAAAACCTATTCATTAAGGTGTATTAATTTACACAAGTCTTGATCAGGACAGTCTCCACTAGGTAATTGGCATTACAGTATCCATATTCACTCAAAATCTTTGAATGAGATACTAGGACGACTTGTATAGAAAAATGCAAGGGTTATTGTATAAATCTTTCTAAAGGACAGCTTTCACACTTTGGATAAAAGCACAAAGCTTAGGCCCTCTTTCAGATGCTGAAGTCATCTCAAGCATTTGACATATTTTTGATCCAATAATCACACCATCAGCATGTTCTGAGGCCAGCTTAGCAGACTCTATACTATCAATTCCAAATCCAGATAAAACAGGTACTTTTGTATGCTTTTTTATTGCCTTATAATTGGCAATGACTCGCTCATCTACTCCATGACCATTTTGACGACTTCCAGTGATGCCTAAGTAGTTCACGGAATATATAAAGCCACTGGCAGTCTGTACAATGTCTTCAATACGTTTTGACGATGTGGGTGAAGTGAATGTGATCAAATCCAGTCTGCCAAAATCAAACTCTCTTTTTAAGTCCATTTGAGCTTCAAGTGGAAGGTCTGGTATCACAAGGCCTCTAGCGCCTGCATCTTCAACCGCTTCGATAAATGCCTCTACACCAAATCCAAAAAGGGTGTTGAGATACACCAGGATGTAAATGGGGATGTCTTGATGCTTCTTTCTAATTTTGAAAACCATATCAATGGCTTTCCTTGGGGTCATACCGCCCGCAATGGCCTTGTGTGCAGTCTCCCTAAGAAGTTTCCCATCAGCCAGAGGATCTGTATGTGGAATACCCAGCTCTAAATAATCGGCCCCTCCACGGACTGCCATTTCAACCAAATCAAGAGTTGTCTCTTCATCAAATTGGCCCAACATGAAAAAGGGCATTAGGATTTTATTCTTCATGGTTTCGCTCGCTTTCCATTTTCAATACAGTGTCCATATCCTTATCCCCTCGTCCCGACAAATTAACAAGTATTATTTTGTCTTTGCCCATATTCCGAGCTGTTTCCATAGCCCCCGCCAGGCATGGGCACTTTCAAGGGCTGGAATTATGCCCTCCATACGGCTCAGAATGTGAAAGGCTTCCAGAGCCTCCTTGTCTTTAATCCCTATATACTTTGCACGGCCTGACTCATGATAAAAAGCATGTTCAGGACCAACACCAGGATAATCCAGTCCAGCCGATATGGAATGCACAGGGGCGATATGTCCCTTATCATCATGCAGAAGAACCGTGCGCATCCCATGGATAATGCCGTCCCTGCCAAGTCCTATTGTTTTAGCATGTTCTCCCACTTCGTTTGACAGACCACCCGCTTCCACACCGAGCATTTTTACGGTTTGGTCTTTCTCGAAGGGATGGAAAAGTCCAATGGCATTGCTGCCTCCACCTATGGCTGCCACAAGTATGTCTGGAAGCCGACCTGTCATTTCTAGAATTTGCCTGCGGGCTTCTTCACCAATGATTTTTTGAAAAGACCGAACCATTAGGGGATAGGGATGGGGCCCGACAACCGAACCGATCACATAAAATATATCGTCTGCATCAGCCACCCAGTCGCGAATGGCAGCGCTTGTAGCATCCTTCAATGTCCCTTCTCCTTCAAGAATAGGTTTAACCTTTGCTCCAAGAAGTTTCATCCTTGATACGTTGGAGGCCTGCCTCTCAATATCCACTTGTCCCATATAGACTGTGCACTTCAGTCCAAATAAGGCACAAACCGTTGCAGTGGCAACCCCGTGCTGACCTGCGCCCGTTTCTGCAATAATATTTTTCTTGCCCATTCTTTGGGCCAGCAGAACCTGACCAAGCACGTTATTGAGCTTGTGGGCCCCAGTGTGATTAAGGTCTTCTCTTTTTAGATAAATCTTTGCACCGCCTATGCTATCACTCAACCTCTTGGCATAATACACAGGGGTGGGTCTGCCACTATAATGTGTGTATAGGTTGGCCAAGTCCCTCAAAAATCTCCATCTTTCATGGCCTCATAATAAGCTTTTTCTAAATTTTCAAGGGGTTGCATCAATGTTTCGGGGACAAAACGTCCTCCAAATTTTCCAAAGTAACCAGTATGTTTTGTCATTATCATTCCCGCTTTCTTTCCATTTATCATTTTCATACTCTGTTCAAATTTGCTTTTAAAGTGACCTCACCACTTTGACAAAAGAACGCATCTTTTCAGGGTCCTTATAAGCACCAGATTCAATCCCAGAGCTTATATCCACCACATCAGGCCTTAGGGTTTCAATACAATCTTTTACGTTGCCTTCATGAAGACCACCGGCTGATATTCGGTACCCCTGATTATCTGGCAGGGCTTTTTCCCACAAAAAACTTTTCCCTGTCCCGCCTGCCATATTTTTATGAAAGGTATCATACACAAGACCTGACGCCCCAGGGATATGTGGCGGGTCATGCACCGGCTGATCAGCCTTTACAGCAATGGATTTCCACACGGGTCGATTTATATCGTAGTTTTCCACCACTTCCTGTCCATGGAGCTGGACGATATCCAGACCACAAATCTCCGCTATTCTGACAACATCTTCTTTGGCCTTATCCACAAAGACACCAACACTTCTTATGGATGGATCCAGTTCTGCTATAAGACTCTTAGCGGTTTCTACACTGACTTGTCGTTTGCTGCTGGCAAAGACAAACCCCACATAGTCCACATGCAGTTCATTGGCAATTCGTACATCACTTATTCGTCTCAAACCACACATTTTAATGCGACATTTAGAATCATAGCCAGTGAAAGCCCTTAAAAAATCTTGATCTTGACTGGTCATTAAGCTTTCGCCAACAAGAAAGGCATGGGCTCCTCTTTTGACTAATCTATCCATATCAGCGCTTGACTTTATGCCGCTTTCACTGACCACCAGCCTGTTTTGGGGGATGAGGGCCATAAGTCTTTCTGTGACCTTAATATCTGTTTCAAAGGTTCTAAGGTTTCGATTGTTAATGCCAATCACGGCCTCTTTTAACTTGAGTGCCTTCATAAGCTCAAGCTGGTTGTGGGCTTCAACAAGAACATCTAAGTCAAGGGATCGGGCGTACATATAGAGCTGGTTGAGCTGGCTTTGATCCAGTATCCCCGCAATGAGAAGGATGGCATCTGCTCCACTGATTTTTGCAAAATCAACTTGTATGGGGTCTACAATAAAATCCTTGCACAAGATAGGTATGGCCACGGCCTGGCTCACGGCGCGCAAGTCTTTCAGACTCCCTTTAAAAAAATCTGGTTCTGTTAAGACCGATATGGCGCAGGCGCCATTTTTCTCATATTTAAGGCTCTGGGCTTGGGGACATGCACCTGCATTGATGTCTCCCTTTGAAGGAGAGGCCCTCTTAAACTCTGCTATGACAGCCCTCTCACTCCGTTTATTGACAAGGGCCTGCTTAAAAGTTTGACGAAGCCTTCTCCTTTGTTGAAGGGCCCTTTTATGAATTTGAAGTCTCTCCTTTTCTGTGTATCCTGCTTTGACCGTTTCGATACGCATAATCCGGCTTGAAACAATTTCTTTTAAAATGTCATGCATGGTTTTCTCCCTTCACGCCCCATATTTTGACGCTTTTGAGACAAGATTTACACTGGACCCATGATCATGTCCACTTCGAGGGCACAATCGCTTTAGGCCTTCTAGCATTTTAAGGGCATTGCCACTCTCCACAGAAGCTCTTGCCACCACAACCCCCTCCTTAATGGATGATGCTTTTCCAGCCACATACAAGGCTGCACCCGCATTGAGTAGAACAGCGTCTAAGTGGGCCGAAGGGATGCCTTCAAGCAAGGACAACATAATCTTGGCATTGTCTTCTGATGATCCGCCCTTTAAAGCCCTGTCTGGTCTTTCCTCAAAGCCCATATCTTTAGCGCATATTATATGGTCTTTGAGTTGACCATTATTCACATGGATGGCCTTGTTACTGCCCATCAGGGTCAGTTCGTCAAGACCATTTTCACTCGATAGAAAAAGGGTGTTATCAAGGTCCATTATCCGCCCGGCTTCAGCCATTTTTACAAGAGACCTTTTGTCCCCAACACCTATTATTTGCCCCGACAAGTCAACTGGGTTACAAAGGGGACCAATGAGATTAAAAACGGTGCGAAAGCCCAAAGCTTTTCGCACAGGCATGACACTCTTCATGGATTTATGAATGCTTGGGGCATAAAAGAAACCCATACCTGTTTCTTTTAAGGTCTTTAGGGAGGTGGTCTCATCGTTCATTACGTAAACCCCCAAAGCCTCAAGAACATCTGCACTGCCAGAACGACTTGTCACAGACCTGTTTCCATGCTTTGCCACCTTGACCCCTGCTCCAGCGACAACAAAAGCACTTGCAGTGGATATATTAAAGCTTCCACTGCCATCGCCTCCCGTTCCACAGGTATCTACAACGGTTCCACCAACCTTGGACCGCATGGTTCTTTGACGCAGGGCACAGGCTGCACCTGCAATTTCTTCAGGGGTCTCTCCCTTTATTTTTAAGGCTGTCAAGACACTGGCTATTTCCACCTGACTTGCTCGTCCGCTTAGAATATAGTCAAAATCCGTTTTGCCTCTTGAAAGGATAGACTCTCCTGATTGATTGTTTTCATTATGATGGATTTCATTTGAACCTCCTTCTTGTTTTCACCTCAGGTCCTCTGACTTAGGACACATTTACAATGCCGTCTTGTGGTTCTTTGCTATATTTATGAAATTTTCCAGCATGGCCATACCATGGCTTGTGCTGTAAGATTCCGGATGAAATTGCAGCCCATAGAGGGGATGGTCTTTATGTTTTACAGCCATTATTTCCCCTTTCTCGTCCCTAGCCAGAACGGTCAATTGTTCGGGCAAGCTTTTGACATCTATCACCAAAGAGTGGTAACGCACAACCTCCACTGGACTAACAATGCCCTCGAAGATCCCACCTTCTTCATGGTGGATTAGACTTGTTTTTCCGTGTAATTGATCTTTTGCCTTGTTGACTAAAGCCCCTTCACTATGCCCAATCGCCTGATGTCCCAAACAAATTCCCAGTATAGGGTATTCGGTCTTGTATGTTTCAATCACACGCAGGGTCAAGCCCGCTTCTTCTGGATGGCCAGGACCAGGAGACAAGATAATTGCCTCTGGATCAAGGGCCTTGATGGCTTCCAGTTCAAAGGCATCATTTCTCCAAACCGTAACAGCCTTATTTAATATCCCCAGATACTGAACGATGTTGTAGGTGAATGAATCGTAATTGTCTATGACTAAAATCATGCTATGCCTCCTTGTTTTTTAGTTTTTTTAAGCCTTCTGCAAGTTCAACAGCCCGCATAATACTCGCTGACTTATGAATGGTCTCCATAAATTCCATTTCTGGATCTGAGTCTTTCACTATGCCCCCTCCAGCCTGGACCTGAATTCGCCCCTCTCGAAGGACGGCTGTTCGTATGGCAATACAAGTGTCCATATTTCCGTCTCTGCCAATCCACCCCACAGCGCCTGCATATATCCCCCCTTTTAACCCTTTCGTTTTCAGCCAGTATGGACATGGCCTTGACCTTTGGGGCACCCGATACTGTTCCGCAGGGAACAGGCCTTGAATACATCCACAGCGTCATACCCTCTGAACCTGGCCTGTCACCTCTGAACAATATGCATAACATGGGAAAATCGCTCGATGGTTTTGAACTTTGGCACAGTGACCGTTCCTGGTATAGAAATTCTCCCAATATCATTCCGAGCAAGATCAACAAGCATTAGGTGTTCTGCATTTTCTTTGACATCACATTTCAGTGCCTTTTCATTGGCCATGTCTTCTTGCTTGTCCTTGCCGCGTGGTCTTGTGCCTGCAATAGGGTGAATTGTGGCTGTACCGCTTTTCAAATTGACCATGGTTTCTGGGGAAGCCCCTACAATTTCTGATTTTCCAGTGCTTACAATAAACATGTAAGGGGATGGATTAAGCCGTCTTAGGGTCTTATAGACTTCCAGTCCAGTAAGACTTGTTTCTTTTTCAAGACGCCTGGAAAAAACGATTTGAAAGGCATCTCCCCTTGCGATATGATCCTTGGCTGTCATCACAAAACCTTGGAAGTCTTTTTGTTTCAAATCTGATGTCCATTTTTCTGAAAGTTCCAGTGCGCCATTTTCTCTTATTTTGATCTGGTCTTCTAAGACGGAATCCCTTGTTTCTTTTACTTCCTCTTCAAGGATTTTTTCCAGCCTTTTCATGAAGGGGACCGCCCCTTTATCACAGCAACCTTCTTCAGCATTTAAAGATGTCTCGTCGTCCTGCACATTCTCATCAAAGGGTGTCAGACCGAATTCAATCACATGCAGACACTTGTCTTCCCTGTCAATCACAAGCAGGTGCTGGGGAAGGATGAGGTGTAAATCGTCTGGGTCATGGCTTGTTTGAACAAGTTGACCCCCTATGTTTTCTATGTGTCGGATGGCATCATACCCTATGTAGCCTGCCAGCCCCCCTTGAGAAAAGGGAAGCTCACAGTCATCTTCTTGAGAGAACTTCCTATTTTTTTGCGTTCCATTCCCGCCAAGAATTTTTTTGATGATCTTAAATGGATCTTCCTCAAAGACCTGAGCCTGGTCTTCATATTCTAGTGTGACCCTTGTCCCGAGAGCCTTAACTTCTAGAACTGGATTGACTCCAATTAGGGAGTACCGTCCCACGACACCACATCGGTCTGCGCTTTCAAAAAGAAAGCCCTTTCCCATATTTTTTAAGCGTTTATAGATTTTCAGTGGGTCAGGTTCTACACTGTAAGCCACTCGACTGGTTCTTTTCTTTATGATTTTCATGTCCATAGGGTTCATCCTCCACTTCTATTCACGTGCGACCTGCACAAAAAGACACGTCATCCCTATTACTGGGACGAAGTGTCTTCGCGTTGCCACCCGGCTTAAATGCCTAGGGTTATATTGGGACTATGCCCCACTGGGTTCCATTCATTCGCAAAAAATACACACCTCATCCCCACTGGGACGAAATGTGTCTATTTCGCTATGCCACCCAAGTTATATAACTTTGCATTTCACTCTGTCAATACGGTCTTATCTCAAGACGATATTCATGTTTGCTAACGGGTTTAACCTCCCGACACATGCTAATCCAAATGTTTCACATGGCTTCTCATGGACCCATTCCCCAATAGTTTCCGTACCGGCTCCCACCTGCCCCGGCTCGCTGTGACTTTTCCTAATTGAGTACTATTTCCAATCAAAGAATTTCTTTCGATTTATAATTTTCATTTTTTTAGCTTCAATTATTGATACTTATTCTAGCCGTGAAAGAATAATCTGTCAATGAAAATCTTTGTTTTCTACACAAAATTGGTAGGCTGCTAATTTTCTACTAAACCCTGGACTTTTAACAATTAACACAGTTGCGTCCACCCTCCTTGGCCCGGTATAAATTTTCATCCGCTTGGCTGACCAGTTTATGTATATCTTGACCATGGTAAATGCTTAAGCCAGCGCTTATAGTCACCCGAATGCCTGATGCAAACACATGCCCTGCAATTCGGTTTCGAATCCGCTCTGCCACTTGGAAGGCCTCTGAAGATTCTGTACCGCTTAGAACCACTAAAAACTCCTCGCCCCATACCGACCCAGACCATCAATCTCCCGAATCTCTTCACCCATGAGCCCAGCCACTTCTATGAGAACTTGATCTCCAAGAACATGACCATAGTTATCATTCACCTTTTTGAAATGATCAATATCCATCATAATAACACTGAACTTGTGATGGTCACGCAAGGAACGCTTTATTTCATTTTCCAAGAATTCAAATATGGTCCGGCGGTTCATAATTTGGGTCAAATCATCCATTCTAGCCAAGCGTTCTAGTTCAGCCTCTAAAGATTTTTGATTTGTAATATCAAAAACAATCCCTGCCAGAAGAAGGGGTTTTCCAGCAATCTTCATAACAAACTCAAAGCAGTGCAGTGCTGTTTATTCCTTGATACACAAAGAAAAGGACCCGCCAACCGTTCGGGGGAACAATTTTTAGCGGGTCCTTAACACTTTTAATTTTTAAAATCTAGATTTAAGTCTAAATTTAAATCTTATCCTTAGCCACATAATGAGTGTGAAGAAGCTCATGCGCGCGATCCCCATAAGGCTTGCCTAGATACTCTTCATAGATCTTCTTGATCATAGGATTTTCATGAGACTTACGCCGAGTCTTCATGGCATCTTCCTTATAAATGGCTTCGGCACGTTTACGGATGATTTCCATATCACCGTGGTGGTACGGCTGGCCACCTCCGCCTATACAGCCACCTGGGCAGGCCATAATTTCAATGGCATGGTACTTGGACTTGCCTGATTTTATGTCTTCAAGCATTCTTCTTGCATTGCCAAGCCCGTGGGCAATACCGATGTTTATATCCATATCCCCAATTTTAACTGTGGCTTCACGAATACCACCAAGACCACGAAGGGCATGGTAGTCCACTTCATTGATTTCTTCACCAGTGATCCACTCTGCCGCTGTACGAACAGCCGCTTCGATAACACCACCTGTTGCACCGAAGATGACACCAGCGCCTGTTGATTCACCCAGTAGGGAATCAAAATCACTCTCTGGAAAGTGATGCAAAGTCAATACCAGCTTCCTTGAGCATAGCGCCAAACTCCCTTGTGGTGACAACGACATCAACGTTTTGGTTCTCGTCTTTTGTCAGTTCAGAACGTGCCGCCTCTGCTTTTTTAGCAAGGCAAGGCATGATCGAAACCACAGTGATGTCTTCTGGCTTTATGCCAACTTTATCAGCGTAGTAAGACTTAGCCATAGCTCCAAGCATGATTTGAGGAGACTTACAAGACGATGGTATATCAAGTAGATCAGGGAATTGATGTTCAAAGAACTTGACCCAGGCCGGACAGCAGGATGTCAGAATTGGGAGGGTTCCCTTGTTTTCAATTCTATGAACCAGTTCAGACGCCTCTTCCATAATGGTTAAGTCTGCTGCCCAGTCCGTATCAAAGACTGCGTCAAATCCCATTCTTCTTAGGGACGCCGCCAATTGACCTGTTGTAATAGCCCCTGGTTCCATACCAAACATTTCCCCTATGGCCACACGGATGGCCGGTGCCACCTGAACAACCACATGCTTATTTGGATTTGTAATCGCTGACCAGACCTTCTTGGTGTTGTTAACTTCTGTCAGAGCCGCCGTTGGACACACTGCAACACACTGGCCACAGTAAGTACATGACGTTTCAGACATAGGTAGGTTAAAGGCTGGTCCGACAAAGGCATCAAAGCCTCTATTAAGGCCTGACAGGATACCACATGTTTGAACATCATTACACATGGTTTCACACCGACGGCACATAACACATTTATTCGGGTCTTTTACTAGAGAAAGTGAGGATGCATCCAGAGGATAATTCATCATGTCACCTTCCCAGTGAATTTCTCGTACACCTAGTTCTTGTGCCAATGACTGAAGTTCACACTCAAGACTCTTAGCACATATCAGACAATCTTTCGGATGATTTGACAGTAAAAGTTCCACAGAAATACGTCTTGCCGATATGGCTCGAGGGGAATCTGTTCGAACCACCATGCCCTCTGTTACCATTTCAGAACATGATGGAACCAGAGCTGGTCTGCCTTCGACTTCAACCATACAGACACGGCACGATGCCACTTGATTAACAATTCCAAAACCTTCAAGGTTCATATGGCAAAGTGTCGGAATGTGCGCATTGACTTTCTTAGCTGCATCCAGCACAGTTGTTCCCTTTGGAACTTCAACTTCAATGTCGTTGATTGTGAGTTTGATCATATCCATATCTGCCACCTCCCTTAAGGTTTAAGTACCGCATCAAATTTACAAGCGTCATAACAAAGCACCGCAAGCAATACAAGCCTCTTCATCAATAACATGCGGCTTTTTCACTTCACCCGCAATACAATCAACTGGACACTTTCTTACACACGCTGTACAACCGATACATTTATCTTCAACGATTGAATACTTGGTTTTCTTTTGGCCTGTCACATAATCCACATATTCCTGATGGAAATAGTTCATAGTGGACAGGATTGGATTTGGAGCTGTTTGTCCAAGACCGCAAAGAGCGGAGTCTTTAATCATGTAACAGAGTTGTTCCATATTATCAAGATCATCCATGGTGCCTTCCCCAGCGGTTATTTTTTCTAGGGTTTCAAACAAACGTCTTGTTCCAACTCGACATGGTGTACATTTGCCACAAGATTCTTCCTGTGTAAACTCAAGATAGAATTTGGAGATTTTAACCATGTCATCATCTTCATCCATAACGATCATTCCACCTGATCCCATCATGGAGCCAATAGCCTTTAGGCTTTCATAATCTATAGGTGTATCAAGATCTGCTGAGGTGATAACGCCGCCCGATGGCCCACCTGTCTGCACAGCCTTGAATTCCTTGTCCTGATAAATGCCGCCGCCTATATCGTAGATGATTTCTCTTAAAGTCGTGCCCATTGGCACTTCCACAAGACCAACATTATTAACCTTACCTGCAAGGGCGAAAACCTTGGTACCCTTTGATTTTTCTGTGCCAATGGAACTGAACCATTCTGGTCCATTCAGAATAATTGGACAGACATTGGCATAGGTCTCTACGTTACATACACACGTTGGTTTTTCCTTATATCCTGAAACAGATGGATAAGGTGGTTTCTTTGTTGGCTCACCACGGCTGCCCTCCACAGAATGAATGAGTGCCGTTTCTTCACCACAGACAAAGGCTCCGGCGCCCAAGCGGATTTCAAGATCAAAATCAAAGCCTGTGCCAAATATATCCTTACCCAGTAGGCCTGATTCTTTGGCCTGGTTCATTGCAATTTTAAGTCTATTGATTGCCAGTGGATACTCAGCACGAATGTAAACAATACCCTTGTTGGCACCGATGGCATAACCACCAATAGCCATGGCTTCAATAACACTGTGTGGATCACCCTCAAGGATGGAACGGTCCATAAACGCCCCTGGATCGCCCTCATCGGCGTTGCAAATGATGTATTTCTCATCATTTTTTTCTTTATATGTAAGCTCCCATTTGAGCCCCGTTGGGAAGCCACCGCCTCCACGGCCTCTTAGGCCAGCTTGCTTAATTGTTTGAATAACATCTTCTGGAGACATTTCCGTTAAGACCTTACCCAGGGCTTCATAGCCTCTGAAGGCAATGTATTCATTAATGTCTTCAGGATTGATCGTTCCGCAGTTACGCAGAGCAATCCTATACTGCTTTTTATAGAAATTCATCTGTGAATGTTTGTCCTGTTTTACTTTGGCTTCAGGGTCTTCAAACAGTAGTCTTTCCACAGTACGGCCTTTAACGATGTGTTCTGCGACAATTTCCCCCGCATCTTCTGGCATAACTTTTACATAAAATACGTTATCCGGATGGATTTTTACGATGGGTCCCTGACCGCAAAAACCAAAACAGCCCGTCTTTACGACTTTTATTTCCTGATCATAGCCGACCGTCTTCAGTTCTGACTTTAAAGTGTCGATGAGCTCTTCACTCCGGGACGCGACACAGCCAGTACCGCCACAGACCATGATATGGCTTCTAATCTTTGCCAATTTCATCCCTCCCTACGCTTTATCGAATGTTTTAATCAGAATGTGATCATCAAGAAGCTCATCGCCCTCAATATGTTTATCGAACATGTCCTTAACGGCCTCAGGGTCAATTTTTCCATAAAGCACAGGTTCTTGACCTGGCTTATTCACCTGAACCGTTGGCTCTGAATGACAGTAGCCCATACAGCCCACCTGAACCACACGAACATTTTTTAGACCTTTTTTCTCGATCTCATCCAAAATAGCAGAAAGGGTTTCTCGGGCACCTGCAGCTATGCCGCATGTTGCCATACCAACTAAAATTTCAGTTGTATCGCCTTCAACTTGGCCAGTCTCACGAAGTTCTACTTTTTTCATATGCTCTTCGCGAATTTTTTTAAGTTCATCAAGTGACTTAATTGGCATCGTCAGACTCCTTTCTATATTCATCGATTATAGTTTTGACATCATCCTTCTTAACATGACCATAAACCTTCTCGCCCACCATAACCACTGGAGCGAGACCACATGCTCCGATACAGCGGACATCTCGTACTGTGAACATCTTGTCTTCTGACATGCCACCGTTTTCTCAATACCCAGCTCATTCATAAACTTTTTCAGTACGTCCTCGCTGCCTTTTACGAAACAAGCCGTCCCCATACAGACACTGATTGTGTGTTTTCCACGAGGTTCTGTCGTGAAGTAAGAGTAGAAGCTTACCACACCAAATACCTTCGCCCCTGGTACATCAAGTTTGCGCGCAATATACAGCTGGACCTCCATGGGAAGGTAACCGAATAGATTCTGTGCTCTATGAAGAACATGAATCAGGGATCCCTTCTTGTCTTCCAAGCTGTCGATATATGCGTCAAGTTCCTGCAGCTTGTCTTGCGGCAGGTCGTTTAGGTCCAGAGAAATTGTCTTCTCATGAACAGCTCTTGCCATTACGACACCTTCCTTTCAGAACGTTGTGGATCGATACATTACTCCCGTTGAATCGGGTAAAGCATAACAATGTAATCTTTACCCTAATATTTCATTTTAGAAACAGCTTTTATGACATATTTGTAAAAAAGCTGAGTCAGAATGACCTTGTTACAATGTCATTCTGACTCAGCTTCATCTTGCCTTTTTTCTATTCACTGACTTCAATATTTTGATATATAGCTGGTATAGCACTTGATGTAAACCCAACACCACCGCTCAGATAGGTGTCATCATTTGCAGAAAGCACTTTTGACCCACCAACATAAACCTTGAGCTTTCGTCCCTTGGCTCTTACTGTTAGTGTGTAGTCTTGCCTTGAAGAAAGGTCGAATGTCTCACTATCAAGAATTTCCTTGCTTGCGCCTGTATGCTTATAAAGAAGAACCTGTGAAGCCTTGTCACCAACAGCAGGCATAAGAACTGCGCTATAGCCATTAAAGATTCTGGAGTCTACATTCACGTCTGAAACTCGAAAAGCCAAGCCTGCATAATTCTCAAGACCACTTACTGGATCATAAAGGGTAATCTTTGTTTGCGCTGTCCCATCCACAAAGGATTGATCATTAAAGGTCATGAGCATTGTGCTGTTGATTGGACTTGTTGCATAAATTGAGTGTTCGTAAGCCCTGTTTAAAGTGTAAGCTCCAAAATGCTGTGTCATGGCTGGATAGGTTGCAAACTCATGGCTAAAAGCTGTCGTTAGATCCGCTAGGCTTTCAAGCGCTTCCATTTCACCTGACCCACTATTTTCTTCAACCACAAGGCTTTCTTCCTCCTCAACCTTGGCTGTTGGCACATCCAGGCTGATTTGATTTGTATCGGCATCTAGCTCTTGTATAAGCACTGCACTTAGATCTTCCTGAATAAGGAACTCAGGATTCTCTATTTTTTATAAATGTTCTTACTTCTTTCTGATTCACTATATCCCTAATAACATTCTCAAGGGTTGCATCATTGCCTGTGCTCTTGAATAAAAAGGCCAAAACATCACCGACAAGTGGAACTGTATAAAGTGTTGTGGCTACAATTTTGCCCACATCACCATTGGCATAAATTTCATTCAGACTCGGCATTTTTTTTTTACAGCATGCTTCTTGTTTCCATTTTTATCTTTCGTTGTTTCTTTATAAATGGTTTCATTGTCCCCTAAAAATTCAGAAATATCCTTTGTGGCCTTATCAGAAATCGGCTTTCCAAAAGGCGCCAAATCATTCACCGCCTCCTGAAAACCCTGTGCAATATCAAGCGGAATGTTTGCCGGTCTGTCAAATGTATTTGTCAAAACAATGGAAAGATTGTCTATACGGTCAACCCTTGCGTAAAAACTTAATCGATCGTCTTTAACAAAAGCCTGTGCAGGATATGTCACACCACCAGACGTGATCTCTGCCACAAGCGTGTCCCTATATCCAATACTTGTTATCCCTCTGAATATAACAAATGACGGTTTCTCCACATTTGTGATTTTATCAGCAGTATACTTGAACTTCAGACCTTGAATCGGGCTGTCTGGTTGAATCAGCTCAGACAGATCAACATCTTCAAAACCGTAGGTCTCTACAATATCATCAATTTCATTGGAAACCATACCGTTAAGGAGAAAATCAAAAAGGTATTACCGATTCAATAATAGCTCCAACACTTGCATTTTCAGATGCGTTGGAAACCTTGCCCACTGCAAATGATGACCAATAGTCTGAAAGTCCGATATCCATAAGCTTGTTTTTAATTTTGACTTGCGCTTCAAGAGGCAGTCTTCTTTCCTTAATGTTTTCCATTTCGGAAAAAGTGCCCATTTCACCGCTCAGTATATTTACATAAGAGGCATTGATGGCTTCCTCGGGCAAGACATCTGCCATTTGAGAAAAAGTTCCATTAATGCTCGGTTTGTCCGGTCTTCTATATGATTTTATCCCCGAAGATATGCCTTCTAAAAAGCCGCCCACGTCATCAGTGGCTGTGTCAAGCCAGTTGAGTGTGTCTTCCGATGCTGTACCAAGCCAGTCCAGCGTATCGTCTGATGCCCCATCTATCCAGTCCAGCCGTATCGTCTGATGCCCCGTCTATCCAGTCTAGCGTATCGTCTGATGCCCCGTCTATCCAGTCTAGGGTGTCATCTGATGCTCCATCCACCCAGCTCAAAGTGTCTTCTGAAGCATTTTCAACCCAATTTTTAGTGTCATCTGACGCGGTGTTTATCCAGTCAACCGTATCGTCTGACGCATTATTTAACCACTGGCGTGTGTCGTCTGATGCATTGTTAATCCAGTTCATGGTGTCATCTGTGGCGCCATCAACCCAGTCGGTCCCTTTTTCACTGTATCAACAATTTCATCGGCGCCTTTCTCCACCGTATCAACAATGTCATCCACTATGTCCCCAATTCCAAAATTCCAGTCGGCTGCGTAAACTGGTGCGGCCGTCATGTTAAAGGTCATAACCGCGGTTAAAACCAAACTTAAATACTTTTTCAAATTTGCTCCTCCTTTATACAAGCCCTTTGACTTTCAAATCTTAAAACGAAACCTATGTATTATCAAATTCCCCATTTTCCAAACGTTCTCGTTACCGTCATTGTTTCTCACAATTTAAGTATAGTTTTTTTTAAGGCTTTAACATTGCTAATTTTTCTTTGCATTCTTTGCATGTTCTTGTTCACTGTGAAACCTAGAGCTTTTTAAATTTGCCGAGTTTTCCCCTTTATATATAAAAACCCCCGATAGCCTGATCGGATTTACTAGACTATCCGGGGGTTTATGTATAGGGTGATAAAATGCCGTCTTATTTAAGTTTTAAACCTTGGTTAACTTATACCCTGCCTTGTATTTTGATTCCAGCACCACTGATGTCATGCCAGAGGCTTCAAGCTTTTTTCTAATTTTTGACACATGGACCGATATTGTTCGTGTGGGAATGCCCTGGTCAGATCCATAGATTTCATCAGTCAACTCCTTGGTGGTCACATATCTTTTGACAGGTACAAGCAGTAAAAAATACGAAACTCTGTTTGCGTTAGTCTTATCACTGTGTTCTCTACCAAAACTTTATTTTCAAAACTGTCGAAAGTCATTTCCATACTAGAATTTGAGCGTTTATGTGCTTTGCCTTTTATTCTTCTTAGAAGGGCTTCAATACGAACCAACAGCACATCCATATCAAAGGGCATGGTCACGTAGTCGTCCGCTCCGTTTCTATAACCGCAAATTAGGGCTTCTTTTGTATGTTTACACGACAAAACAATTATGCCGGCATTTGTTTTTGAACTCAAGGCTTTACAAAGCCCTTCTTCACACCATGAGGCATTCTCCTGATTGATGACAATAATATCAGGATTGATGCTTGCACAAACCTCTACCACCTTATTTCTTGACTCTAGGCTTTTTACTGAATAGCCCTCATTTTTGAGAAAAACGCTTAGCAAATCCGTCAGCTTTGACGCATCATTGACTATTAAGATTTTATCAGCCATTTTTCTCCCCCATTTCATCCTCTATTTCTACATGTTCATTTTCTTAGACTCAGGCGCTTGCAAAATTACAGATATATGTCCTCGTCATACCATATATAGAATTTTTGGTTCTTAAATATTTACGTATGGTATGACGAAGACTCTTGAATGATATTTTGCAAGTTCGCTCAGACTGTATAGGTTTTTACAGTTTTCTTCGCTCATTTGATTTCAAGTAAACTCAATTCATAGACACTATGTTTTCTCTGCTCTGTATTATAGTGTCCCTTAAATTTTCTATCCGTTGTCTTTCTATTTTCATTTCCCCTTCTATGAAATCTCTCACATAAGGGGCTCTTTTCTCTTCGTCGAGAGAGGCCTGTTGTTTTTCTAACATTTTAAGCTTGATAAGGATGTTAGAAGCTTCAATTTTTTTGAAGGGTAAACTGATACCTTTTATGAAATTCCAGGGCTTTTTTGTACATCTCCTTAGACTCATAAAACTGATACATTTTTTCGTATATTCTGCTCAGTTGGTGGTCTGATCCCTGGATCTTTGATATTTTTTCTGCTTCTTCAACGGCTTGCAGCGCCTTTTCCTGATTATTCTGGCACATATAAATCTCATTTTTGAGCAGGAGAGCGTCTAAAATATAATACTCATTTTTCACAGAATGAAGGTGGGCAATAGAGGCATCGATAAGGCTTTGAGCTTCTTCATACTTGCCAAGTTTCATTTGAAGCTTGCCCATTCTATAGTACCATTCAAACTCAAGCAGAACATCCGCTGTCGTCTGAAAATAGGTCTTGGCAGCCTTGAACTTTTCCATAGCCACTTCATAACTTCCCAGACTCATATACACATCTCCCATATTGGATAAGATATGTCCTATACCCTCTACCACATTATAGGCTTTTCCATAGGAATTGCCTTCTTCATAGGCGCCTAAAGCCTTGTCAAAGTCGCCCGCTTTCCTATAAACTTCTCCAATACAATTTTGTGCTCTTACAAGCTCAACATGATTCTGTGATTTCAGGGCAAAAACTTCTCCCAAGATTGAAGATGGATAGAGACTTTTGATAGTCCCCGGAATAAAAATAAACAACCCCCTGCCATCTATAAAGTTCCGCCAGCATATTATAGTCATTAAACTGTTCAAAAATATCTATAGCATGGCCCACATAGCGAAATGCGTCTTCTTGACGCCCCATGGTCCGACAGGCCATGGTCTGAATATGATAGGCATGCCCCGCTACTGTTGCCAGGTGATTCGCCCTTGCTTCTATGACAATATCCTTAGCTATTTCCATGGCTTCAAGGGGCTCCGTATGGACTTTCGATTTTGCCTTTTCAAGTCTTTCATTCAATTTATTATGAAGGGCATATACATCAATCATCTTATCGTCTCCTATTATTTCTCGCCTAGATTTTTGGCCTTGACTTAACGAACGACATCAATAGATTCTACATAAATCCTAAATCCAGAAAAGTCATTGTATTCTATAAGACTTACCTTAGCTTTAACTTCAACAGATTCACCTATTTCCAGTTGCTGGATCAAATCTTCATCAAGGGCGTTTGATACAATCGACTGGTTGTTAATATAGGCATATTCTAAGGTCTCTATAAGTCTTTCGCCCAGCCGGACTGGTTTCCAAAAGCCAAATCTCTAGAATAAAACTGATAGGCATCTTCCATTATTATATCCTTTTCTATATGACCTTTAAACGTATTCAGGCCTATTGCCAAAAACATTTTCTGATCTTGAGGGTCTTTGCTTATCTCATCAATTATAAAAGCGCCGACCTTATCCCCCACTTGCAGATCACTTAAATTATACTCTTCTAAGGCTTGTTGCTCCCCTTCTTTATCTTCTGGTGATTCTTCTTTGTATGTGACGTCCACAGGCAGTAAAACACTTGTCTTCCAAACGTCTTCATGGCGCATTTTTTCTAAGTCGTTTTCGTCATTCACAATCACTCGTGGATATGCAAACGGGTAGTTTAGAACATCTTCTATACTTGTAAAGACCATGTCAGCCCGCATATCTTCATGTGCGTCAACAACCTCTTCTTCAAAGTCACTTCTATAGAGATGTTTATCGTAGATAATTGTATTGATAAGTCTTGATATTTTTATATCCGCTACAGCATATTCATAGCCCATGATTTCCAGATGACCTTCCATGGCATAGTATACTTTGCAAAATTTATACACATCTTGAAGCTCTTTTCTGACTGGATTAGGAGCCGACACCTGAACGGCGTCTTCCTCTTCTGCATACCCCACATCATATATGTCTGTGAAATAGTCAGTGAAAATAGGTCCATTGATATACTGATAAGCCGCCTCTACATATGCAGCTTTAGATTTTAAGTCAAAGCTATATCTATGATCCGTATAATATTCTAGGGCTTCAACCAAGCCCTGGGCCTGCAAAATGCTCTCAAAACTTTCCAGGTCATCCCGATCTCCATAATAGCCAATCTGGGCCCTAAGACTGTGGACATCAGGATAGTCCATTTCTACAGCTTCTTCAACTTGGTAGCTTTTCTCCTCTTCATCCAGCACATAGTGTCTTGTCTTGTTGGCAAAGTGGTGCTGGTCTCCCCTTTCATCCACAAAATATATGTCTTCCACCACTGTGAAGTCATAATAGCTGTCTGCCATTGTAAGGTCATGCTCATAAATAAACTGGGTCTGTTCATGATGGTTCTCAACAGAACTCTGGGTGCCAGTCATAAATGAGCCATTCATTAATGGATAACACCTTCACTTTGACTGTATATATAGACTTGTTTTATAGGACCCGTCCCATCAGCCTGCTTTCTTATGATAAAATCATCTTCCATTGAGACCGTAAAATCTGTGTCTGCATACATTCTTGAAGGCACATACACAAGATCGCCAGTGTCTTTGTCTTGTGTAACAAAGGCCACTGGACCCAAAAGCCCTCCATCCGCTGGGGTAACGAAACACAAGTCCTCTACACCATCTAATGTAAAGTCCAGTTTATATGCTTTTGCATCAGGACCTAGAGTGACACCATCTGGCATAAGCCCTGAAGCGTTTACAAAATCCAAGGCCTGGGCTGGATCAACTTCATCGAAAGCGTCTTCAGACGCCGGCACCGCCTGTGTGGTCGTTTCTATTACCTGATTATCCAAAGCCTGCGAGGTCTCTTTAGAGCATCCACTTGAAATCAGCAGGAGGACCAAGCCCATTGCAAACATGGTCAAACGCTTATTTTTATTCATTTCATCACCTTCCGTCAGCTCGTCATTGTTTTAGCCGTCTAAAAATATTCTTTAAATGTCTCACTTAAATTCTATGACATATTTGCCTTTGTGATTGCAAAGATTCCTTTGCAATTGAATCTTGAAAATCTGCATAAAAAAACTCTGGAATATAAGGGGTGTCCCCATATGTCCCAGAGCATGATATCGCTTGTCATTGTCCAGATAACGCACGCATTCTATCGACTTATTTTTTATTGATGGTGATAATGGTGTTCAGGTTCACATTGATTCGTCCCAGCACCACATTCATTTCCATAAGGTTGTTCATAATTCTACTTAAGTTAATAGATTCAACATCATTTGGCAGATCAATTTTGACGCTTGTCAACTTGGTGCTTCGCCCTTCCGCCAAGTCTTTCAAATTCCCCATTTGATTCATGAGTTCATGCAAGGCATCTGCAATAGCCAGTCTGTTGGTGGCTTGGCTCAAAGGGTGCTGTTCTCTGTTAGAACATACTGGGTATCAAACAGAAGGTGACAAAAAACACGCAGTCTCTTTGTCAGGGCTATTTTGGCTCTGAGCCTTTCATCTGTGACCCCCATAAGCTTTCTGACAAAGGCATTCTCCTTAAGCATGTCCTCAAAGAGTGCTGTCGTTGTATCAATGTCGTTAAAGACGCTGGCCAGGGCCTGCTGACAACTTCTAAATGACGCCGCATCTCCACTTCGCATAGCCAGTTCCAAGGTGTTCATATGATTTAAAAGACTCTTCATTAAAAAGATAACCCGCTTGTTTCCCATTTTTCGGTACTGAATTAAGGAAAACAAGAAGTTAAAAACAATGGCCGTAAAAGACCCCAAAGCCAAGTGCGATGATACGGAGTCTAAATGTCAACAATACACTAGGATTGCCCATGGCATCCAGTTGAATGTACTGGGTCATATAGATGGCTGTGAAAAGAGCCACCGGTGACACTTCCCTCCAGTTGACCTTAAGGCAAATATAAAGGGTTAGAGCCACTGAAACGCCTGCTGTGATAGCATTAATCCCCAGTATAGAAATTATAATGGCCGTTGTGACCGCCCCAATAAAGGTGGCAAAAAACTGTTCCCACCCTCGTCTAAGCCCTGTTACATTCACAGGTTCCAAGGTGAGAATAAGACCAAATAGGACTGATATCATATCCCCGCTTGCCACCGGATGGTTTATGGCTATGACATAAGCCGTGGCAATAGCAAGGAATGTTTTGGCTATAAACGGTTTTGAGTCCAGTAAAACCGCTTCTTTCTTAAGCTGTAAGGCTTGAATTAGTTTTCCCATAGAAATTTCCCCTATACATCATTTACAAACACAAAGCCCTCATGGTTCCAATCTCAGAACATTCCGGCTACCTCATCTTTGTGACTCTACAGAATAACATACCCTCAAACACCTTAATTTCCCCAAATTAAGGTCCATGTTTTCCTTTTGAAGGCACCGAGTTAAAATATCATAGTTTGTTTATCAGTGCAAGGGGCACTTTATAAGCCCTTGTCAAACGAATACTCTTCTTAGCCCATAAAAAAAACTTCCGAGTGCACCCTTATAGGATACTCGGAAGTTTATACGCCTTTCTACATATTATATATGATCGATAAAGCGTCTTATTTTTTTATTGTCTTTTGCCGCCTTCACAAAATCTCTGAATAGAGGGTGTGAACGCGTTGGTCTTGACTTGAACTCTGGATGGAACTGACCAGCCACAAACCAAGGATGATCCTTAATCTCAACAATTTCAACCAGTCTATCATCAGGTGACAGGCCTGAAATTGTAAGACCTGCATCTGTGATAACTTGTCTATAGTGGTTGTTGAACTCATATCTATGTCTATGGCGTTCATAAACGAGTGCTTCGCCATATGACTCAAGAGCCTTTGAATCTGCAGCAATCTTACATGGGTATAGGCCTAGACGAAGTGTGCCGCCCATGTCTTCCACATCATGCTGTTCTGGCATTAAGTCAATCACAGGATATTCTGTGTCAGGATCAAGCTCGGAACTGTGGGCATCCTTGTAACCAAGAACATTTCTTGCAAATTCAATAACAGCCACTTGCATACCCAGGCATATTCCAAGGAATGGCACCTTATTTTCTCTTGCATAACGTGTTGCTTCGATTTTACCTTCAACACCGCGGTCACCAAAACCACCTGGCACCAGAATGCCATCCATATCTTTCATCATTTCATCAACTGTCAGTGGTGTCACATCTTCTGAATGAATCCAGTGAATATTTACATCTAATCTGTTTTTAAGACCAGCATGCTTGAGGGCCTCTGCAACTGATAAGTAAGCGTCATGAAGTTCAACGTATTTGCCGACGAGGCCAATGTTGACTGTTTCTTTATCCGCTTTGTCTATCTCAACAATTTCTTCCCACTCAGAAAGCTTTGGTTCTTTACAAGGCAGACCCAAATGTTCACATACCTTGCTTGCCAGTCCTTGTTTTTCAAGAACAAGTGGCACTTCATAAATAGAATCAGCATCCCTGCATTCAATGACATCTGACGCGTCCATATTACAGAATAGGCCAATTTTTTCTTTTAGTGAATCGCTAAGAGGTTTTCCGTACGACATACAAGCATGTCTGGCTGAATGCCAATTTCTCTAAGTTCTTTTACCGAGTGCTGTGTTGGCTTTGTCTTTAGCTCACCAGCCTTGCCCAGGTATGGAACAAGTGTAAGGTGAAGATACATAACATTTTCTTTGCCCACATCGTATTTAATTTGACGAATGGCCTCCAGGAAAGGGAGCGATTCGATGTCACCAACTGTGCCACCAATTTCTGTGATGATCACATCTGGGTTTTCATCTTTTGCAACGCGGTACGCGCGTTCTTTGATTTCATTCGTAATATGTGGAATAACCTGAACTGTTGCTCCCAGGTATTCTCCACGGCGTTCTTTTTGTATTACAGACCAGTAGACCTTGCCTGTGGTTACATTTGAGTTCTGGCTTAGATTGATGTCAATAAATCTTTCATAGTGACCCAAATCGAGGTCTGTTTCCGCACCATCATCTGTTACATAAACCTCTCCGTGCTGGTATGGACTCATTGTTCCTGGATCCTTGTTGATATATGGATCGAACTTCTGGATGGAAACCTTCATACCTCTTGCCTTGAGCAGTTGTCCAAGTGATGCCGCCGTAATGCCCTTACCTAGTGATGATACAACGCCGCCTGTTACGAAAATGTACTTCGTTGCCATGTGTAACCCCTTTCCAATAACTGTAATTTTCAAAAAAAGAGTGAGAGATCACCCGTTAGGATGACCTGCTCACTCTTTTTGACAATTACTATATAGATGTCCATCTGATTTCCGATAGCATCAGGTGGGCAGGCACCCTAAAACGGGTGCGTTTTATTAAAGTTAAAAATGCTGAACACTTTCTTTCAGCACTGAAATTTAAATACTGAACTAGTATATCCGCTCGACTTCTTAGCGTCAAGCATTTTTTTGCATCATTCTCGCTTAAATTAACATGATAAACAATTTACAATTCGGATATACCCCTTGCGCCTTCTAGCGGTTTCCCACCCTTTATGATAAACTAATTTGAGATGAAAATATACTAAAAGTGACTGAAAATTATAAACTGAGAGGCTTATATGTACACAAACATAAAAGGGACAAAAGATTTACTATGAAGTCCAAGGTGAGGGTCGCCCCATCGTCCTGCTTCACGGGTGGGGAACAAGCCTAAGACTCTATGACGATGTCGTCAAGTATTTAAAAGAAAATTTTAAAGTATACACACTGGACTTTCCGGGGTTCGGTCAGTCTGAAGAGCCCTCTGACATTTGGTCTGTTTATGACTATGCCGATATGACAGAAGCCTTTCTGAATGAGATGAACATCCAAAAGCCTATTCTCATGGGCCATTCCTTTGGCGGAAGAATCTCTATCATATTGGGTTCTAGAATTAAAGTGGATAAGATCATACTTGTAGATGCTGCTGGCATTAAGCCATCACGCGGTATGACCTATTACAGGAAAGTTTACTTTTACAAGGCCATGAAGCTTGTGGAAAAAATGCCTGGCATTCGCAGTCTCTTTGGAGACTTGATTGATGCCTATAAATACAAGGCTGGGTCTTCTGATTATAAGAGCGCCTCGCAAACCATGCGCAGGGTTCTCTCCAAGGTGGTCAATGATGATTTGCAGGAACACCTGCCTAAAATAACGGCCCCAACCCTTCTTATATGGGGCAGTGAAGACAAGGCCACCCCTGTTTCTGATGGAAAGCTTATGGAGGAAAAAATCAAAGATTCTGCCCTAATTGTGTTTGAAGGGGTCGGACATTACAGCTATCTGGAAAAACCACACGACTTCAAAGCCATTGTTACAAGCTTTGTAAAGGAGGATGGAAATGATTAGAATCCTTCTACTGACAAGTGTACTGGTTTATTTAATTGATAAACTTCAGTTCGATCTCCATATGTTTCAGCAAAACAGTTACCGCAACAAGCGCTATTTCAGATGGCTCAAAGGGTCACACAACCGGTTCATAAAAGGAAATGACAACATGATCATGGTCTCCGCTCTTCTATATGGCGGCAGCGCGTATGTGAAAGACACACCAAGCACCCTCCTGGGTCTAATGAGTCTAGTATTTGTTATTTTGCCCTAAAGGGCCACAGATTACTTGTGTCGGTTAGAGATGTGAAGAAAAAGTTGGTCTACACTCCAAGGGTTAAAAGGCTGGTTGCAACGGCTTCAATAATAAGTGGCCTATGTGTTTTACTCTTATATAATGCCAACGCTCTTTTGTTGGCACTTTGCATTTATCTATTAAGCACACTTTCTTTTGGGATCATCATGCTTTCAAAGCTGATAAACACCCCCATAGAAAATCATATTAATAAATGGTATTACAATGATGCCAAGCGTATACTGGCTGAGAATCCCAACCGCATTGTTATTGGTATTACAGGCAGTTACGGCAAAACAAGCACCAAAAATGTTATTGCACAGACCCTAAGTCGCGACTACAATGTCCTTGCGACCCCGGCTTCTTATAACACCTTAATGGGGTTATTAGAACCATTCGCGAAGAGATGAAACCCACTCACCAGGTCTTTATAGCAGAAATGGGTGCCCGTGAACCAGGTGATATTAAGGAAATCTGCGACCTTGTCATGCCGGACTTTGGGATTATTACATCAATTGGTCCCCAACACCTTGAAACCTTTAAGACCATTGAAAACATTGCTAAGACTAAGGGAGAGATGTTTGAAGGCATTAAGCCTGGCGGAAAAGGCCTTTGTCAATTTGGCAGATGAACGTATAAAGAATCTACCTAGACGTTCTGATATAGACTATATCGGCTTTGGGGAAAATGGCTTGAGTGTGAAGAAACAGGCAAGTGCTACTTAAGTAAAACTTGAATATATCAGGCGATGGCACTGGGTTTGACTTCTGTTTTCCATCTGGAATCACCCTTTGCGTGAATACAAAACTACTTGGGGCACACAATGTATCCAATGTCCTTTGTGCATTGTCCGTGGCCAACGAACTAAATGCGGACATGTTTAGAATCATGTCCAGTCTTTCAGATATACGCCCCACAGAGCACAGACTCTCCCTTCGAAAGGGGAGAAAGGGACAGGTTATTATTGATGATGCCTTTAACTCCAATCCGATTGGGTCTAAAAATGCTCTAAAGGTCCTTAAAGCCATGGAAGGCGAGCGTAAGTTCATCATCACGCCGGGCATGATCGAACTAGGAGACCAGCAAGATGAACTCAATAAGCAGTTTGGCCAGTATATAGCAAGTGACTGTGATTATGTTGTTCTTGTTGGTAAAAATCAAACACGCCCTATCCAAGAAGGCTTAAAAGAGGCTCATTTTGACTTTAGCAAGGTCCATATTGCAGACACCTTCTTAAGCGGTTATGAACATCTTGAAAGCATAATGAATGCCAATGATGTTCTTCTCATAGAAAATGATTTACCTGACGCTTTCAACGAATAACTGGAGGATAATATGATAAAAATCGGTGTTTTCTTCGGCAGTCAGTCCGTTGAACATGAGGTTTCTGTGATCACTGCCCTTCAGGCGATGAATCACCTTAAAAAATTTAGAGGACTATAGCATAGTCCCTGTATTCATTGATAAATCTGGAGATTGGTACACCGGCCAGGCCCTCATGTCCATTGAGAATTTCAAGGACATGCCAAAACTCCTCGACATGTGTACCAAGGTCAATATGGTTCGCCAAGGCAAGGCAGTCGTGCTCATTCCAAACCCTGTCAAGCGATTAGGACCAGCTCTCATTGACCGCATTGATATTGCTTTCCAATATTCACGGCACCTTTGGTGAAGACGGAACCATCCAGGGAATCTTTGAAATGACAGGCCTCCCCTATGTGGGATGTGACGTCTCGCAGCTGCCATGACCATGGATAAGACCATTTGCAAACACGTTCTAATGGCCAATAATATTCCTGTCATTGATGGGGTCTGGTTCACTACAGACGACTGGTTGAGGGAGCCTGAAAATCTCACTCAAAGTGTTGCAGACAAGCTTGGCTATCCGGTCATTGTCAAACCTGCCAACATGGGATCCAGCGTCGGTGTTTCAGTGGCCCACTCTGTTGATGAGTTTTATGATGCCGTTCATTTTTGCAGGCACTTTACCAATCGTATCCTCGTTGAGAAAATGGTTGAGGATCTAATGGAAATCAACATTTCTGTGCTGGGCGATTGTGAGGGGGTTGAAGTTTCCGCTTGTGAAAGACCCCTTTCATCCAGTGAATTTCTATCCTTTGAAGATAAATACACAAGTGGGGGATCTGCTGGCGGTGGATCTAAGGGATCTAAAATGAGTTCTGGTGGATCTAAGGCCAGTGGCATGGCTTCACTGAGTCGTGTCCTCCCAGCAGATATTCCTGATAGCATGCGAGAAGATATTGAAGACATTGCAAAAAAGCATTTCTCGCTGTGGATGCCAGCGGTGTGACTCGACTTGATTTCATAATCGACAAGGCCAGTGACACCATCTACCTAAACGAACTCAATACCATTCCTGGTTCTCTCGCCTTTTACCTATGGGCTGAAAGCGGAAAACCCTATGAAGAACTCCTTGAAGACCTGATTGAACTGGCTTACAGAAAAGACAGACGAAAATCAAAGCTACAGTTTTCAAACGAGACCAACATACTTTCCACTGCCAATATTGGCGGGAGCAAGGGCAGCAAAAAATAAACAAAGGTCTATGCGTTTTTAGTTTAAGCGCATAGACCTTTTAATTTTTAGAGTCTTGATGAACAAGAGATTCGAATTGTGGTTTCATTCGATTTATCAGTTCTTATTTGAGCGACTTGCAAAATATCATTCAAGAGCCTTCGTTATACCCTATATAGATATTTAAGAAGCAAAAATTCTATATAGGGTATAACAAAGACCTATATCTGTACTTTTGCAAGCGACTAATTTAATAATTTCTATGAACCGTTGCCCGTCCGTCCCCCTTGATGGAGATGGGTTCTCCCATATGGGTGGGGTCAGGTTTGACCACATGAACATAGAAAAAAATCTTTTATCCGAGCTAGAAGTTCCCTGTACCTATACTTAAGAACATAGGGATTAAAACCATCATCAGCGGAAATGCCGTAGGCTTCCATATCAAGAGCTCTCGCAATGTAGACAGCCCGTTTTAAATGATAGGCCTGGGTCGATATGATGAGCTTTTTCACACCGAATATCTCTTTGGCACGGACCACAGACTCATATGTGGAAAAGCCTGCATGATCCATGAAAATATCTTTTTCCGGTATGCCACGCTCGACAAGATAGGCCTTCATGACCCCAACTTCATTATAATAAATTGAATCATGATCACCACTGACCAGTATCTTATCCGCCTGTCCTTGGCTATAAACATCTATGGCCGCATCCAGTCGCTCAGCAAGCATGAGGCTAGGTTGTTTTTGCGGTGTGACCCTGGCCCCTAAAACAAGGACGACTTCTGTATTTTCAAGATTTTTTACATCTATGTATGGTCTGGCACTCAGGGCAACAAATTGATCTATTGCCACACAGCTCAAAACAAATATTAGAACCAGAGCCGCCAGAAATTTTATGAGTTTAACCAGCATATTAAGTATTGATTGCATCTCCTCTTTCACCACTTCCCGTAGTAAGCATACACGGTCATAGGGCGGACTTCAAGGGTCAAAACGTCCTATCTCATCAATTTGAAACCATTTTGTTTTGAAAGTCACACTATTTCATCTGTTTGTAACTAAGACCGGGTGTCAATCTATGGTATTATTACATATATGGTGCAAGTCTTTTGAAATGATTCATCCAATTCGAGTAAAATGGGTCATACATATATTTGGAGGGAAGAAAATGAACCAATATAAAAATTCTTGTTGTTGATGATGAACAAGAAATCGCTGAACTGATTCGGGACTACCTAAAAGCAACTGGATATGATGTGATCATAGCAAGCAATGGCGAAGAAGGACTGGAAACATTCGAAAAAGAAAAGCCCGACATGGCGATTTTAGATATTATGATGCCTGTTATGGATGGTCTTGAGCTTTGCCGCCGCATACGCAGTGCTTCGAATATACCTATTCTTATGCTGACGGCAAAGAAAGAAGACGCTGACAAAATACTAGGACTCGGACTCGGCGCTGATGACTATGTGACGAAACCTTTCAGTCCAAGGGAATTGATTGCCCGTGTTCAATCCCAGCTTAGACGATTCAACGAACTCTCTGGCAACGTTAAAAAAACAGACACCCTACAGTTTGGAGAACTGGAAATTGATCCATCTGCCCATATTGTAACGGTGCGTGGAGAGATTGTCTCTTTTTCTGTCAAGGAGTTTGAGATTCTTCACTTTATGGCCATGAATATGAATCAGGCTCTTTCCAGAGAAAAAATATTTGAAAATGTATGGGGCTTCAATGAGTATGGCGACATAAACACCGTCACTGTCCACGTTCGTAAAATCAGAGAAAAAATTGAAAAAGACCCCTCTCAACCAGAATATATAGAAACGGTTTGGGGCATCGGATACAAATTTAAGGGAGGCAAGTAATCATGGGGATCAGGACAAGGATCATCCTCTCCTTCCTGTCGCTTTTAATAGCGCCTTTATGATTGTCTTCTTGGCCCTGCTCATCGTCAACAGCAACATTTTTGGCGAACCCATAACGGATAGCCTTGAAAACTTGAGCAACCATTCAGACCATGTGATTTATACATTTCAAGACAACTTCGACCTTTTGGAAAAGACTGATGAGATGGACGAACTTATTCAACCCCTCATGGAGGGAAAGTTTCGTCGTATTGTATTCGCAGATCAAAATCGTATTGTCCGTTATGACTCTGCCAACCAGCTCCTTGCCAAATCTCTATCGGAAATGTCGGACACCGGCGACTCCGAACTAGAAACCATCGATTCTGACATATACGTCGAGGGGCAATATATGGGAACCCTGGTTCTTGTTCCAGATATCGATCTGGCCAAGGCCTTTAAAATACTTATGATGCTTCCCATAGCGCTTATAGCTCTTTTTATTCTTACCATAATAGCCCTGATTATTATTCTCTCTAAAATTTTAGCAGATGGTATTATAAATCCCCTTCGTGAGCTCAATTACGCTGCAGAACGAATTTCCGCTGGCGATCTTGATTTTGAAATGACCTATGATAAGGATGATGAGTTCGGAAAGCTCTGTAATGAATTTGACAGGATGCGTCTAAAACTCAAGGACTCCCTATCCAAGCAAGTCCAGTACGAAAAATCCAGAAGACAATTGATTGCGAGTATATCTCACGATTTAAAAACACCTCTAACCTCTATTAAGGGCTATGTGGAAGGTCTTCAAGATGGCCTGGTTACCGATGAAGCCACTTACCAAAGGTATTTGCGTGTTATTTGGGATAAGAGCAACAGGCTAAATCATCTTATTGATGACCTCTTTATCTTTTCTAAAATGGAGCTTGGCGAGTTTAAAATTGACCCCGTTCAAGTGGATTCTGACATGCTTCTTGATGAACTTCTTTCATCAAGAGAACTGGAACTTAAAGAAGCTGAAGTGGACTTCCATGTAGAAAAACCCATTCCTCAGGCCAAACTTTTAGTGGATGTCAATAGAATCGGTCAAGTGCTTGATAACCTTATTGACAATGCCTTAAAGTTTACAAAAACAAGGATTCATATTCATACGGCCATCGAGAATAAATCCTTTTCCATCTTCATAAGCGATGATGGCCTTGGCATGGATGAGGAAGATTTGCCTTATATTTTTGATCACTTTTATAAAATAGACAAGGTGCGAAGCACAAATGCCAAAGGCACAGGCCTTGGACTCGCCATTTGCAAGGAACTCATTGAAGCCCATGATGGCACAATCCATGTTAAAAGCCGCCTTGGTCGCGGAACGACCTTTAAGATAATGCTCCCGATAAAATAAGGGGCTTCCGATAGTCGTAATATTTATGAAGCTAAATATTTTCGAACGTTTTGACTTTTTTTCGTCTTTTTTTCGACAATAATTGCATCTAATCAGAATTTATTGTACAATAAAGAAAATTCGGGTAGTCGACTTGTACATATTGGAAAATGTGGGATTTAAATTATATGCCAGTTTTATAATAACCGGCAAGAGTTGTGAGGGGGCACTAATCAAATGAATTCAATTGGGAAGAAAATCACGCAGCTGCGTACGGAAATGGGATATACGCAAAAGCAGCTTGCAAAACTGGCAAATATCACGGAGCTTCACTATCGAGATATGAAAACGGCCTTCGCGAACCAAAGATTAACACACTTGTGAAATTAGCAAAAGTTCTTGGTTGCACAGTGGACTACATGGTTGGAAATACTGACGTTGTAGATGGTGTTATAGTAGACAGGGAAAAGCTCCCAGAGCTGCTTAAAACCGTAGACCTCAAATACCTAAGTATTGCCAAAGACCTTGAGCACTCAGAAATCCCAGCTGAAGATCTGAAAGCCATCGTCGAGATCATTGCAAAAAATCGTGCCGTGTAAAAATCACATCAAAAAAATTCAATGTCTCAATAAAAAAAGGTTACCGTATAGTACGGTAACCTTTTACCTTGTCTTTAAACCCGTGTCAAACTTTAGAGTATGTCTTAGACCTTCTTCCTGTTTAAGGAAGTCGCTCTCAGCCATTGACTCCTCTAGTTTCAGTCAATAAGTAAAACTATGACTTTTGTCCTGTCGAACTAGTTCAATTTTGTATCCAACGCCCCAAATTGTTTTTACATAGACAGGTTCACTTGGGTCTGTTTCTATTTTTTCACGTATCCGACGGATGTGGACTGTTATCGTTGGAATGTCTTGGTCCGCTTCAAAGCCCCATACTTTTTGAAATATTTCTTCTTTGCTGAAACCTTATTTGGACTCGTCGCTAAAAGTTGGAGCAATTCAAACTCCTTAACCGTCAAGCTCACTTCTTGTCCATCAACAAAAACCTGATGGGTTTTGGGGTTTATTTCTAGTCCACGGATGCGAATAACACTTTCTTCTGCGGCTGGACCTATCCCCTTTAATTTTTGATATCTTTTTATATGGCTTTGACTCTTGCCACAAGTTCATTGGGACTGAAGGGCTTGGTCATATAATCATCCAGTCCAAGACCCAACCCCTGACCTTATCAATATCCTCGCCCCTTGCACTGACCATTATAATAGGGACATCCTTTGTCTTTCTGATCTCTCTACATATGCCGAAACCATCCACCCCCGGCAGCATCAAGTCTAAGATAATAAGATCAAATCTTTCATTGAGGGCTCGTTTCAAGCCATCCACACCGGTGTTTTCCACGATCACTTCAAACCCATTGATTTCCAGATAGTCTTTTTCCACTTCAGCGATGCCTAAGTCATCTTCAACAATAAGTACCTTTTCCATGAACGCCTCCTATGACTTTCCCAGCTCTATGCTTATTTCCAGCCCACTGTTCTCTATGTTTTGAGCCCAAATTTTTCCGCCATGCTTTAGGACAATTTGCCTTGCAATAGAAAGTCCCAGTCCACTCCCAGGCACACTTGATTGCCTAGCAGCATCCACGCGGTGGAACCTATCAAAAATTTGATCTACATGATCCTCAGGCACCCCTTGACCATTATCCGATATGGTGAGCCTATACATGTCATCAACTGTCTGTACACCAATGCTTATGACAAGAGGTCTCTTATCCACGTATTTTATTTGCATTTTCAACAACATTTACAAGCACCCGTCTAAAGTGAATCACATCAAGCTTCAAGGTGTCCTTGTCCTGACACTTGAGTTTGAGATCAAACTTTACATTCTGCGCCTTGTAGTCAAAAGCCCACTCTTCAGCCAAATCTTCAACAAACCTGCACAGGTTTATTTCAGTAAACTGAAACCGTTCCTGTTCAGAATCCAGGTTTGAAAACAGGGTCAGTTCTTTTAAAAGGCGGTCTATCACTTGAGCGTTGCCCGCCATGGATTTTAAGTACTTATACATTTTTCAGGGGAACCAGCCACCCCATCCATTATACCTTCAGCATGGAGTTTTATGGCTGTTACAGGGGTTCTCAAATCATGGGAAATGCTCGAAATCATTTGGCGCCTGCTGGCTTCATACTGGTCTCTGATTTTTTTCATTTTCAAGAAGCTGAAGTCTCATGGCCTCAAAGGCCTCACTCAGCTCTCCAATTTTATCGTCTGTTGTGTGTTTGACCTCATACTCCAAGTTCCCCCGTCTGACTTCATCAGCAGCATTCTTGAGCTTGTCAAGAGGCACAGTGATGCTCCTCACTACAAAGTAGGATATGATGCCCATGATGAATGTGGAAAGAACCATAAGAGCAGGATGTTGTTCAGCAATATGACAAAGAATCGACTGGCCTGAGATTCCACACCAAATAGTATAAAAGCCGTGACTTCATGCCCTTCTTGTGTCACATAGTCAACTTGCCTTTGAATGGTTATTTCGTGTTCATTGAACAAAGACTCATTGGGATAACTGGTTGATTGACCAAACTTTGGAAAAGCGTCGAAATCAATAGCATCTGGAAGCTTTTTGGATTTGAAGAAAAGGGTGTTATCCACAAAAACTGCCAAGGACACATTGGGGCGAAAGGACATATCTGCTTCTTTCCAAAAGGACTCGGAGACCAGAAAAGATTCCTCCCCATCCCCTTTAGATTATTGACAGCCATATTGATGGACCGACTGGCTTCTTCCACACTATTGAGTCGGCGAAACTGAAAAGCATAGGTCATCATGTTTTCAGGCGACGCCTCTGTTTCTTTTGCGATGGGGGGAAGCCATCTGTTGCCATGGGCAATAAAGCCCACTGTCATCATGAGCAGTATTGTAACCACGAGTCCGGTTAAATACGTTAGATACAGTTTTCTTTTTATGCTCATTTTCATAAGCTTCATAATCTTTCCTCGCAATCACGCCGTCAATTTATAGACAGAAGCATCCTGGTCTTAAATGGTGTTTTGTAAGCCTTTTATTTTACAAGAACCAGGTCATTTTCTTTTAAGTAGTGATGTCCCTTGACAACGACTTGGTCTCCGATGGAAAGGGCCCCTATGATCTGAACGTGTTCACCATCTTCAATGCCTTTTTCCACAGGGACTTTCACAGCTTTTCCATCCTTAACAAGATAAATATAGTAGCCCGACTCATCTTCCAGGACTGTATTTTTTCAGTGACAAATGCCGCTTCAGATTTTGCTGTTTCCAGATAAACTTCCGCCGTCATCCCTGGTAGAAGTTTGCTTTCCGTATTCACTATTTCGACCTCAGCAGGGTATCCCCCTGCCGATCCTGCCAAGTTAATGGCTGTGAGTTTTGCTGTCATTTCTAAATCCTGCGAAGGGAAAACAATGCGGACTGGCTGACCCTTATAGGCCTTGTCAATCTGTGTGCTGGGAATATTCAAGCTCACTTTTATAGGGTTGTACTGGGCCACTGTCACACCATTTTGCGTTGTGGCAAATTGACTTTCCTCTACGGAGCGTGAAGTCACAATACCGTCTACCGGGCTTGTTACCAGGTAATTCTCCTCTGTGGATGACAGACTTGAAAGGGTTGTATTATAGCCTGTCAAAGCACTGTTATAATTTAGCTTGGCTGACTCATATGCGTCTTCAGCCTGGTCAAGGGCACTTTTTGAAACAGCCCCTTGGTTATAAAGCGATTTTGTGTCTTCATAGTTTTTACTGGCAGAATCAAGCTGTATTTTTGAAGTGTCAAGCTGGGTTTTGACATTTGAAAGTTGAGAGGTCTTATTGGTTTTAAAATCATCGGTTTCCAGCTCAAAAAGCAAGTCGCCTGCACTGACGATGTCTCCAACACTGACGTAAACCTTCTTAACATCTGCATTTGTCAATGCATTCATTTTATAAGTCCGACTTGGTTCAACAGCACCCAAGCTATAAAATGACTCTACAATTTCACTTGGTTCCAGTGTCTCAACACCAACTGGCAGTCCTTGTTCTTTTCCCGCCTTTTCTAAGGGGGTCCTATCCAACTTACTCCCACAACCTGTGGCAAGTATCATAAGGGCTAGACCCACTGCTAAAATCCCTTTACGCTTCATTTATAACATCCTCTCTTTCTTCAACAAACAGTCCAAATTTATCTCGAATCCATGCTGTTAAACTATCATTCATAGAATATACAATTGGTATGATCATCAGTGTTAGGGCTGTTGACGCAACCAGGCCAAATATTAGTGCAAAGCCAAGTTGCCCAAGAGCAGGATCTGCCACTGATATTGGTAGAACGCCACCTATGGTTGTAATAGATGTGGCCAAAACAGGATTGAAGCGCGTCTTCACCGCTTCGACAATAGCCGTGTTTCTGTCTTGTCCTTCTTTTCGCAAATAATTTGTATAGTCAACAAGAACAATGGCATCGTTGACGGCAATGCCCACCAGGGAAACCACGCCAAAGAGGGAGTAAAACCCTAGATTGTTTCCTGTTAGAGCCAGTCCTATCAAAGTTCCTATAAGGGCCAGAGGCACACTCAGAATTATAACAACTGGTTGTGTTAGAGAATTAAACTGTACTGATAGGAGAATGTAAACCAGCATGAGGCTATTACAAAATTGGTGCCCATATCTGCAAAGGAATCATTCATTTGGCTGAACTCTCCACCGTACTCCACTTCCACGCCTTCAGGCAAGGACACATCCTTCACCTTGTCTTGGAAGGTGCGTACAATCTTATTTATATTGGCATTTGGTGCACCCGAAGCGCCCACTTGAATGTATTTTTGTCCGTCGTTGTGAACGATTTGGCTCACGCCCTCATCCATTCTCAGCGTGGCAATTTCATTGAAAGGTATTTTCTCTCCCATTTGATTTGTGAATACTATTTTTCTAAATCCTTCACATTATCAAGGCGGTCCTCTGACGTTCTTATTTCAACACTGACCTCTTGACCATCGTATCTGAAATCTGTCACCTCGTACCCACTAATGGCCTTTCGTATGTCCAAAGCCATTGAGGAGATGTTCAGTCCCTTGGCCTGGGCCAATGTCTCATTAAAGTCCACAAGGAGTTCTGGAAGGCCTCCCAGCGAACTTATGGTCGCATCTTCGACACCCTCAACATTTTTTAGAGTCTCATAATACTGGGTGGCAAGGGCTTCAAGCTCTTCATCGCTCCCCCCGAAATGTTTATTGTGATCGGAGACCCGCTTCCTGGTCTATGTCCCATATTGAGAGCAGCATCAACTGTTATGTCTGCTCCAGGAATATCTGAAACGGCTTTTCTAAGCGCGCCCACCATATCATAGCCACTAATTCCTCTTATGTCTTCATCAACCAGTTCAATGGAAATTGTGGCTTCATTGTCATTGTTTCCACCAATAGATGATGTGAAAATTGTCAATGTCATCAAAGGTATAGAGCTTGTCTTCAATTTCGCCGACGATTTCCACTGTGTCTGAGATCAAATAGCCTTTGGGCAGTTCCACAATAATCGACATGGAATCTGGCTCTTCACTTGGCATAAGCTCCAACTGAATAAAACCAAGAGGAACGAGCATGACACTCCCCACAAGCAGGATCACAGATAGACCTATTATAGCCATTCTCTTCTTATTATTGTCAAGAACCCCTGAAAGCCAGTCACCGTATTTGTCAATGTGTGACCCATGACCATGACTTTTTTTAAACTTGAACTGTTTCACGAACATAGCCAGTGAAAATAAGCCTGCACCCACAAATGAAAAGATGCCCATTTGTCCGTCAATCCTAAAGGCAAAGAGGGCCAAAATGCCGACCGTGGCAATGGATGCAATCTTTCTATACAGGGATGCAGCTCCTCTTGCTTTTTTCTCCTTGCCCTTATATTTTTCGAGCACACGCGAGGCAATAGTCGGTGTGATAATAAGAGATATTAGGAAGGAGGCAGAGATGGCAAATAGGATCGTCAGTGGCAAGGATCTGAGCATGCGCCCCATCATGCCTGGTGTAAGTGCCAAGGGAATAAAGGCCGAAACCGTTGTTAGCGTTGCTGCAAGAACTGCCGGTGCCACTTGGTTTATAGCTATTTTTGCTGCTAGTTTTCTATCTAGGCCATAGTCTCTAATCCTATCAATGTTTTCTATGACCACAATGGCATTGTCTACAAGCAGTCCCAGGGCAATGACAAAGCCCATTAAGGATATGGTGTTGAAGGTTATGCCCACTTGATTCATAAGTATAAAACTTGTGAACATGGATAGGGGGATAACCAGGGATACAATAATGGCTTCTCTAAGATCAATAAATAAGAACAGGACAAGAACCACGACCAGAAGACCAGACAGGGCACTGTCCATAACTGTTCCTAAACTGTCCTCAACATCCTCCGCAAAATTTGATGTGATTATGACTTCCATATCTTTCGGGTAAAGTTTACCCTTTTCTTCTTCTAAAATTTTAACGATTTCATTGACAGGACCAATGGTATCGGCACCGTTATCTCTATAGACTTGCATGTAGACAACAGGGGTTGTAAATACCCCAGCCTCTTTTCTGTAGGTTCTGGATATTTGGTCCCCTTCATCATTGACCCAGTTGACATCTGCTATATCCCCCACCCGAACACTTCCAGTGGCTGTTTTTACAAGAACCTGTCTAATGTCATCAATATCATTGAAGGCCTCATCGACCCTGACATTGAACTTCTTTCCATCCATTTCAGCCGCCCCGGCCGGAAGACCTATATTGACAGCTGATATGGCTTGACTGAGTGCATTCACACTCACCCCATAGGCTTCCATCTCAACAGGATGAACGGTAATGGCAACAATGGACTCGGTCTCACCGCTCAGTTCAACGGAATCCACGCCAGGAACGGCCTCAAAGGCTGTTTCAAATCCTCTGCGGCTTCACTAATAGAGGCTAGGTCCATGTCTCCAGTAACAGACATGGACATGATAGGGATTTCTCCTGTTTTCAGATGCATGATGTTGGGTTCACTCGCCTCATCAGGCAGGTCAAGACCATCAATCTCTTTTTTAACTTCATCCACTGTTTCATCCATATCAATGCCAAACTCAAACTCTAGTATGATTCTTGCAAAACCCGATGCAGAGGTCGACGTGTATCCGATTAAATCGTCCTGACCCGCAATGGCGTCCTCAATGGGATTTGTAATCATCTCTTCAATGTCATCTGGCGACGCACCAGAATAGACAGAGGATATGATGACCATATTGGATTCCACCTCTGGTATATTCTCTCTTGGCAGATCTGTGTAAGACATCCACCCCACTATGAATACAGCCATCAGAATAAGGTAAATTGTTCTATACCTATCAATAAAGATCTCGGATAATTTTCCGAGTGCATTCTTTTCTGATGGAGTTCTGGAATATCGTATTTCTTTCTATCCATTTTCAAACTCCTTTTCTCGCAAAACGCCCTTCAAACCACAATATTAAGAAAAAGGGCTTTTATCTTGCATGTCTTTTCATTAGGATACCTCAAAGCTTTTTAAATTTCATTATCCAAATTCTAAACACTTTCTAAATTGATTCATGCTAAAAGCATTATTTAAACCTTTCACCTTGAGACAGTCATCATTTGGCTGGACATAGAAAATGCTTCTAATAAATGAGGCACATGGCCTTTATTAGAAGCACTTTAACTTTGACTATTCTTGGCAATTGTGTGTGTCAAAAGCCATAATGAAACGGGTATAAGATCCTTCTTCCGATTCCATTTTTATTTGACCCTTGAAGTTTTCTTCCACAATTTTTCGAATGATATAAAGCCCCAGACCAATTCCAGAAAGACCATCCCTGCTTTCCCGTTTGACTGTGCTTTGAAATGGCTTAAACAAGTTTTCTTTAACCTCAGGGGCAATGCCCCTTCCATTGTCCTCATATATCATTTTTATACGTCCATCGGTCAATTTGATCTGAATGGATATTTTCCCACCATCCCGATCTGAAAACCCATGCTTGTAGGTGTTGGTGAGAAGGTTATTCAATATTTGTGTCAAATACCCTGGAACAATGGCCACCACAATCTCAGGGTCAACATCTATGTCGTAATTTATCTGCTTGCGTTTAAGCACAGGCTTGAGGCTGAGCAGTGTTTCTTCAATTAGTTCTTTTAAATTAATGCACCGAACTTCCATCTGTGTTTGGTCGGCCGCCATTTGCTTAAAGTTTGTCATCAAATCTGCAGCGTGGGTCAGATTTCTTTCAATGATGTCTGATGACTCCTCCAGACTTTCTACATATTCATTAAACCGCGTCTTTGTTAAGGTCCCATCCTCAAAGTTTTTCTTGATATTATCTGTTTGATCCTTTATATAAGAACCCGCTGTCCTCGCAGATCCCACAGGCGTGTTGATTTCATGGGTTAGGCTGGCCACCAAATTGCCTAGGCTGTCATGCGCTCTGTCTTAACCAGTCGATCTTTGCATTTTATCAAGATGATTCACAGTTGTTCGCAAGCTCTGATTGCTTTTTTCCAACTGATTGGAAAGCTCTTCTTGATCAGAAAGCGCTTTTTTTAGAGCTTTGTTGGATTGTTCAAGGGCCCTGGTTCTTTCCGACACTCGACTCTCCAGCTGATTATTAAGAGCTAGAAGCGCTTCTCTATACTTTTTTTGCTCATTGATTTCTTGTAAAAAGGCAACATAGTATACCAGGTCTCCATGGTCTTCTGTAATCTTTGACAGGGTTAATAGAGTATGTGTTTTTTCACCTGTTTGCCCTGTTATTGTCACCTCAAGTGTTTCTCCTTCACTATCACGGTTTTGAAGGGACTCTGAGAATTTTTTCTGAAGCATCTGGCAAAATAGCATCCAGGTCCATGGATTTGAACATTTTCACTGGTCATTCCAAAAATTTTCTGAGCCTTGGTATTGGTTTCCACAACCTGCATACTTGTATCAAATAAAACAATGCCTATAAACCTTGCTCAAAATAACTCCTATACTTGGCCTCTGATATATAGGTTTCTTCATGAAGGCTATTTATTTTACGCAGCCCCAAAATGATTAAAACCCAAAGAAGACCTGCCGTTATGACGACGTAGAGATTGCCTTTTATGGTCTGAATAAACGTCATGATGCGAATATCTCTAATCATAATGGATAGGAGTTTATCTGATAAAAGTATCCAGAGCATGCCAAATATTAAGTATATTATTGTAATGCGGTGCGCCATATTGTATTTATCTAAAAATTTTTTTTGGACTCTTCATCGCTTTTGGCCTCTCTTCTTTTCATATAAATCAACACTACCTATATTCTAGTCATTCACTTGTCATTAATAACCTTTTACCCAAATAATTCAACTTATATATAGGAAAGATTCTCCTATATGGAGTGATCAATTCTAGTTCAGGGTATGAATAAAGATAAGAAAGGATGATACTATGAGTAACATTCTCGTTACGGGCGGATCAGGTTTTATCGGTTCACATTTGGTAAATCGACTTATCGAAGACGGGCACATGGTGCATATTATTGATAAAATTGAAGGGGATCCCACCCTTCAGACCCTGCGCAGGGCTAAGTACCACAAGGCCAATGTTAAAGATCTCTCGGTCATCGACCTCATTCAGGACATCCAACCGGATTTTATCTTTCATCTTGCCGCGCATTTTTGCGACAGTTCTGATGCCAAAGACATTAAAGAAACAGCAGAAACCAATATAATAGGCACCATTCACATTATGGAAGGTGCTCGGCTCGCTGGGGTAGAAAAGGTTATTTTCACATCATCGGCAGCCATTTATGGCCCGCCAGCCTATCTGGGTATTGATGAAAACCATCCTCTTTCACCAAAGCGTCCTTATGGTATGACAAAACGGTCTGCTGAAGAGTTTATTCAGCTTTTATGCACGACTTCACAATATAAACTATACAATTCTAAGACTTTCAACTGTTTATGGCATCAGGCAACGTCCTCATACAGATGGAGACTTGATGCTGATCTTATTCAGGCCTATTTACACAAGGCCCCTATACACTTCGACGGCGCAGGGCAAAGAAGTCTGGACTTGATTTACATCAAAGATGTTCTTGATGCACTGCTGTCCTCTATGACCCGAGGAGACAAGACCATTTTTAATATTGGTTCCGGTCATGGAACAACGGCCAATGAAGTTATTAATTTACTCAATGCCACCTTTGAAGTCCATGTGGAACCCGAATTTACAGATATATGCCCTTCCCATCCGCAGGAAATGTACTTTGATATCAGTCTGTCTTTGACATCTCTTGATTGGTCTCCAAAGTATGATATTGCTGATGGTCTTCTTGAAACAGTTCACTATTATAGGCGTATGATGCGCATGTAAACAATATAACTTGACACAAAAATCCGCTGGGCTCCCAGCGGATTTTCACATTTTGCCTATCAACTTGTCTGACTGCTATCCCTTGATGGATGATCTTTAAAATATAAATACAAATAATTGCAAAATGCGACAACGGTTATAAGCACGGCCCCTGTCATGGTCCCATCCCTATAGATCGGCTTGGCTTCTAGCAGGGATGTTGCCACTGCTATGTAGAAAACCATAGTCGCCACTTTTCCAAAAACATTCGAGGGAATAACCCGCTTGATTCTTCCAAAATACATAACTGCCGCACCAATAATCATGGCAAGATCTTTAAGTAAAACCACATAAAGCACCCATGATGGTATGAGCCCAGAATAGGTTAGACAGCCAAGGGCGGCAATAAGCATGAGTTTGTCTGCCAACGGGTCTAAAACTGTGCCAAGCTTTGTTGACATATGAAACCGCCTTGCAATATAACCATCTAGGACATCGGTGATCCCAGCGACTAAATAAATAACAAGTGCGGTAATTGGCTCATTCAAGTAGTAGGTATAGATGAAGACGGGAATGAGGATCAGTCGGATCACAGTTAAAACGTTTGGTATATTCACCAGAGTCACCTCCATCTTGTGTTTGGTCTATTATACCATGATACCCAAAGTTGACCACCAATAATTTCCTTATCCAGTCTTTATTCAAAAGCATATTGGCCTATACAATATTCTTTACACTGGGAGGGCTGTTGCATTCTGTTTCTATGGTCTAAAAAAGCAGACTGGCTCATTGCCAGTCTGCTTTTTCTTATACTTTAAAAATCTTTACTGTATCATTCAGTTCAACAGCTTTTTTCTTTAAGCTGTCAATCACTTCACGCATTTGTTCGAGTGAAGCCGTTTGCTCTTCTGTAGATGCCGCAACCTCTTCAGAATCCGCTGCAGATTTTTGTGAAATACCGTCAACCTCTGAAATGATATGTAACAGTTTATTGCTGTAATCATTCACATTGTTGACCTCTGTTGTCACTGACTCTAAATTGGATTTCGTTGTCTGGAAACTATCTGATATCTCGTCGAAAGATGTCATAACTTCTGAAAGAAGGGCTTCACCCTTTTCCGTTTCTGTTGATCCGTCATCAATGGATTTCAAAGCTTCATTTGTTGAAGACTGCGTTTTCTCAATCAAGCTTCGGATGCTATCCGTCGAATTTCGTGATTCCTCTGCCAGTTTTCTTATTTCCTCAGCGACAACTGCGAAACCTTTGCCATGTTCACCAGCTCGTGCCGATTCGATGGAAGCATTTAGGGCAAGTAAGTTGGTCTGTTCGGCAATGCTGTTAATAATCTCTACGATATTGCCAATTTCCTCAGAAATATCTTTAAGCTCATGGATACGCGTTGATGAAACATTCACCTGATTGCGAATCTTGACCATTTGATCGGTCATGACTGTCATTTTTTCTTCGCCTTTTTTAACTGTGTGACTTGTTTGGTCAGCGTTTTCGATCACCATGGAAACACTTGTTGTCACCGTTTCAATCGATTTTAAAGTCTCTTTCAGATGCTCATTGGCCTTTGTTGTTTCTACAACCTGTTTCTCTGCACCAGCGGCCACATCTTGGGTTGCCAAAGCGATCTGATCAGAGGCCAGCGTGACCTGCTCAGTTGTTTCCAGTATGTTTTCACTTCCATATTCCAGTTCACTAGAGACTTCTGTGATTTGCTTGGTCATGCTTCTTAGATTCAAAATCATGTTGTTAAAAGCATCTGCAACAGCACCAATCTCATTATTTTGCTTGATCTCAATGGTTTTGGTTAAATCTCCACCAGCAGCCAAATTGGCTGATTCCGATAGATCATTGAGTGGGCTGAGCATCTTTCGCATCGCTAGGAACAAAATAAGGCTGGTTACGACAATAATGATCCCCGCCATGACTCCCGATTTCAGCATCATTGCTGAAATTGTGTCATTGACGTTCTTTAAACTAATACCGACGTTTATAGCGCCAATGATTTGGCCATCCACAACAACTGGGGAAATGACATCATACGTCGGTAGAGTGTTTCCGTCTTTATTGGGATCCCAATCAAAAATAAGAGACCCTGACTCACCATCAAGTATGGCTTTTTTCACGATACTATCGCCAGACAAATCAAGTCCTATTCGGTCGTGAATGCTATGATTTTCTGCAACCATGTCAGTGGATACAAAAAGAAGATAGTTGATAATTTCACTTTTAGACGTATTATCAATTATTGTTTGACGATCGAATACTTCTTGGGCATTCTTGGATAGACCTTGTATTGATGACGCTTTTTCTGCTATGACAAAACTTTCAACCAGTGAATTCGTCAAATCCATTCCACTTTTTTTTGAAAGGTCCAGCATGGATTGTCTTGTATTATAGATGTTAAGTCCTGTGGTAATGCCGCTGGAAAGCAAAAGGAAGATAATCGCCAACATCAAAAGGCGCATCACCAAACTGGATCGCTTCCCACTTCCATTCTTACTACTTGTCATAAACGCCTCCTAATACCTCTTCTCACTTGCTAAAACATAGCAATAGCCTTTCGGTTATCCTCTCTAACAATCATCCAGACTCTCGTATAGTGATTGTTAAAATTTACCCGATTCTCTAGTCTCTGTCTATAATAATTAATTTTATTTGAAATTCAATACACACGAGCTTCAAAATTGTAAATTTTCTACTTTATATGTCAAGAATGAAGGCGTTTTGTTCGTCACATATCAAACAAGTTTACTGTGGATTGGTTCTGATTTACTAAACATGAACCTTTTATTTATCTATTCCCCTCTCTTTTTGTCGAATCGTTCGAAAATATGGTATTTGTCTTTTTCGAATAAAAATAAAAAAAAATAAATACTTTCAATATGCGGTCCACTTTTGCTTATAAGGGCTTTTATTTGCTTATTTATAGGCATTTCAGCTTTCCATTCACTAGGAAATCCAGTATGATTTTAAACTTTAAAACGTGTCACACGACTCAACAGTTCTTGAGCCATAGATGACAATTGGTCTGAAGCCCCTGCGATTTCCTCTGAAATAGCATTTTGCTCTTCTGCTGAAGCGGATACTTCTTGGGCGCTTGCCGTTGTTTGCTGGGACACAGTGGCTATAAACTCCATGGCCTCTGTCACACGGTTCCCATAACTTCTGTGCTTTCAATAGCTTGGGCTACCCTTCCAATGAGGGTGTTTGTGGACTCAATTCTTGAGGTGATGTCATTAAAAGCTTCACCCGTTTGATCGATGGTTTTTATACCTTCATGAATGGCACCGTTTTCAGTATTGATCAAACGATTTGCCATTGTAATTTCTGATTGGATTTCAGATATGAGGGCCTTTATGCCTGTTGCAGACTCCATAGATTCTGTGGCAAGCTGACGAATTTCTTCTGCGACAACAGCAAAGCCCCGCCCCTGTTCTCCAGCACGTGCTGCTTCTATAGACGCATTGAGCGCTAAAAGATTTGTCTGGTCAGCAATATCTGATATGGTCTCAGATATTTGTCCTATACGACTTGATTGTTCATTTAAGGCATTTATGACCTGTATAGTCTGTTCACTGCTGGACCGAATTGCATCCATTTTCCCAATTGTCACCTTCATTTGTTCTTGACCATTTCGTGCTGTTTCCATCACTTGCAAAGATTCATCCACCATTTGATCAGTGGCCTCTGCGGACTTATCCAGCTGGACCTTCATATCAAGAACAACCTCCTTAGTGCTTATAACATAGTTGGACTGTTCTTCACTTCCAGCTGTTATTTCCTCAATATTTGAAGTCACTTCTTCTGCAGATTGCCCTCCCTCTTCAGCTGACGATGCCAATTGCTGACTGCTCGAAGAGAGCGATTCTGCCGTTTTTGTAATCTGAAGAATCATATCTCTAAAACTGTCTATCATCTCATTAAGGGATATGCCCATTTGAATGACTTCATCTCCAGAGGCAGGTCTCGCTTCATTCACTCTAAATTCCGATCTTAAATCACCCTCAGCCGCTAAACGCATAACCTCTTGCATACGTCTGATGCGCTTAACAATATAGTTGGCAATAGCTCCAGCAACACCTGCTCCAATAAGGAAGAATACCACTCCAAAGATCAACATGCGATCACGCATATCATTTAGGCTCGACAAGTATTCAGACTCATCCGCATTGAGTGAGATAGAGTATCCATTCATGCCTGTGAAGATGTTGAGTTTCCTTACGCCATCATATGTATAAATAACCTTTCCATCTTGCCCGGTTACCATGGCCTCTTTGGCCTGTGACAAGGGGCCGATGCCCAAATCTGAAATGTTCTTTTGCATCATTATGGCTTTGTCTGGATGATAGACAAAAAGTCCATTTTTATCCACCATATATGCGTATCCATGTTGACCCACTTTTAAGTTTGCAAGCACTTCAAAGAAGGATTCCATTTTACAGCCGTAGCAAGGATGCCTGTTGTTTGTCCACTCTTATTTTTCAGGGATATGCGAAAATGGTCACTGGTTCCCCAGTGGACTTGGATGAAACAATGTCACTCCACACCGTTTGACCAGATAAGGCTTTGTCATAGTAGTCCCGATCCGCAATGCTTATGCCAATAGCCTCTCCACCCTTGCCATCCAGAACTATCTGCCCATTTTTATCGGCTATGAAAATGGATTCAAATAAGTCTGCCCGCTTTTTTAAAACATTCTCAAGCAGGTGGACTGCTAAGTTTTACGATCAGAATCCGCCAGGCGACTGGTCGCCTCAAAATCTGAAGCTTGTAGATTCTTAAGGGCTGGTGTTTGCCCAATAAGCTCTAAGATATCTTGGGTGTTTGTAAGCTTAAGCTCAAACTTAGCCTGTACACTCTCCAGTTCTGCCTTTAGTTTTGACTCCACTTCAAAGGTCACGGCCTTTGATGACCAATAATAACTGATACCACCGATTCCTGCCACCACTAAGAGCACTAGGACACATGTCATTAATGTCATTTTAAACATTAGATTGTCTTTGACTTTTCCCATCGGTGAACACCTCCTGATTCGATTCATACGTTTTTATTATTCGTGATATTTGAAACACAAATTGCATACTGCTTTCTTTTTGTCTTTTCCTGTAATATTTTTAATCAATTTTGCCTAGTATGCACCTATATTTATTCAATAACACAAATAATTGAACCCCTTCATTCTCGTCCAGCTCCATCATAGAGAAACTTTTTACCCCTTGCAACCACTTATGTTAAGCGCTTACTCACACAAGCAAAAAAAAAAACATCTTCCAGACGAAGATGTTTTGTCGATATTGTTTAAATTCTATAATACTGTAACCATTTCAATATGTCCGTCATTTACCTTGTAATTTCAAACTGTCTGATTTCAATTATTTACGTTTATATCTAAAAAAAAGACTTAGATTAATTGTTCGAGCAAAAACGTATAAAGTCAATCATCACTCATATAAGAAATTTAAATGCTATTTTCCAACTATACCTGTATACACCATCATGCCTACCAGTGCTTTTTGATCAATTTGACTGATACATTTTTCTTAATTTTATCTGATGTAAGAACCACTACAATAATCATTAGAAAAAGAAAGAGACTGATTGTAACGTGGCTGACCTTCATAAACGAAAAAGACAATAGACGGAAAGGCCAAATTCATAAAAAGAAGGACTATACTTTGATCAAGTTTACGCTTTGGTGAAACAATACTCATAAAGACAGACGGTATGCCTAGCATGATAAATACAAGGCTAAAGCCACTTAAAATGCTTAGTAGTATATCATTAAGAGCTCGAAAGGCATTGCGATTTCTCTCGACTTCTTTTGTGGTGAGTTCTGTCGGTTTATCTGCCAATCTATTCATAGTCCATGCATCTATATCCCAGGCCCCGTTAAAATATGTTGAGTGAACCCGAATGAGTCCAAGTTTTGCAAATTCCTCAGGATTCTCTTTTATCCACTGAACAGCATAGGGTTTCAAGTCCACTTCTATGTCTGACGCAAGTTTGATGCTCTTATTTCCATTCTCAAGATGGGTGTCAATAATGGCTTCTATTTCATCTGTCTTGTATAAATCTTCAAATGACATCCATCCACCATGAACGTTGTTGGGGTTGTTATTGATATAGAGATTAAAGCCCGAATTATAAGAGACAGGAATAAACCGCCCAAAAGCCTTATAATTTCTATACGTCCACGGGGATACAACAGCCGCCATGACCATCCATACAAGAAGACCTTTTATGGCTGAACGTTTCAGATTTTTGTTCATCATCCATTCACTGAAGCCAATAATGACAGGATAAGCCAAGTAGAAAGGCTTAGTTAAGGCACAAATTCCTGTTAACACACCAAGCAATGGATACTTCCACTTATCATTTAAGTCAGAGACCTGAATGTATATTAGGAGGGCCAACAGAAAAGCCATCTGAATTTCCGTTCCTGTTGTGCTGCAGTAAGCAATATGGTGGGGAAGAAAAGCTGTTATGGCCATAGTCACCAAGGCCAAAGTATTGGCATTCTCATTTTTGGTCGTCATTTTTAAAACGATCTTATAAACCAGTGCAATGGTCAGCGTTCCATAAATCACATTAAACCACTTTGCAAGACCCACTGATGCGGACCCAAACACCTTAAAAAGCATGCCTAGGGACCATGAATAAAACATCCCTTGAAAGGCAATTGGTGCGCCTTCATAGGTAAAACCCTTGCCCTCAAATATGTTTTTCGCGATTCTATAATAGGCGTCAAAATCATAAAGTTGATCAGTTGGAATGGTTCTAATCCACCAGACCCTTGCTAAAAAGCCAATGAGAAGAATGACCAAGGGCATCACGACCCTTTTGAAAGGCGCTTCTTTTATATCTGCTTTAATTTTATTGAATATGTTCATTGAATGACCTCTACTCACTTATTTTTATGTATACACACTTCAACTTACATGTCCTTAGTATATCTTTATTGCCTCACATCATTCAAGACAGACTTTCTTACTTTTTTACGCCTTTTAGCAGGATGAATTTTAGATGATCGCCTAAGATTCATCCTCACAGCACGAAAAGCCCCGAGTCAAGCACAGCTTCATCTTGACTCGGGGCATATTTAGCTTATTGCTTTTTATTGAAAGCTGTCACGTCCATACTACTCCATGCCTATAACCAGTTCAGCCTCGAAGAGGTCGTCTGAAAGTTCAATCCCAAATACGAAAACAGACTCACCTGCTTCGTAATCAAGAATACTGAATGTAGCCCCTTCTTTAAAGCTCACAGTCCAAACCTGGCCGTCATCATCTTTAACTTTAAGTAGGTTGGCTGTCGAGTATACATCAATAATTTCAGCTTTAAATTTAACCTTTTCGGCCACCTTATTGGTCACAAGGGTGTTGGCTCCAGCCCCATCCATTTAAGTGTGACACTCTGGTCCAGTCTCAGGTCATAAATATCGCCTGAATCCCCACCTTGAAGCACATACTCCATGTCTTCTTTCAGCTGGATGGTCTTTGTCACACCATCCCCTGTCTGTATTGTGATTTCTGGTGTCTTACTGATCAGAATTGAAGTGATAACACCCGATAACTCTGAACTAATTCCTGTGGCTTCAACGAGGACAACTTTACCATATTCCAGGGTCACATTGACAATATCGCCTTTACGGACACCTTCTCCGCTGGACTTAACTTCAATATCCGACTCGAGAATCTGATCGATATAGCTGCCTTTTTCCAGTTGAACACTAATAGAGCTGCCTTTTTTAAAGTCTGTTGTTCTATTGAGCACACCGCTCACAACCGTCTTTTTAGAGTAGGCCTCCACTTCTCGAACCATGAAACCTTCCACGTTCATATGAAGTCTGTCCCCAAGCTCAAGATCATCCAGTTCAGCTGTTTCTCCATCCTTTACAATCACAGCAGAATCATAGGCTTTAAAGTACTTCTTCCCATCATTTGTAGCGATTGTAATAACTCGGTATTCTCCGTCTTCATCTGTTAGCGCATCAGACTTGGCTTCATACTTGCCTTCGGTCTTGTCAAACTGCTTATTGATCACAAGCTTCACGAGTTCACCATCGTCATCATGAACCGTTACGTCCATGCCTTTATTGACATCGGACAGGTCTAGTGTTTCCCCATCACGCTTAATAATCGTATCACTGCCATCGTAGACATGGAGCTTGCCCCCGCCATCACGGATCTCGATAATTTCCAGATCATCATGAACAATGGAAACAATGGCTTCGTATGTTTTAGAATCTCCAGAACTTACACTTGAAGATGTGCTCGATGAATTATCTGAATCATCGCTGTCATCATCATTATCTGCTGGAACAATTTCACCACTTAATACGCCGTATGCACCTGACAGTAGAGTGGCTAATACTTCTCTTGTCACAACCTGCTTGGGATTAAAGTTACCCTTATCATCCCCCTTGCTGCTGATCACTTCATTTTGAATGAGCAGGTCAATATAAGGGGCTGCTGCACTTGTGATTGAAAATGCATCTTTGTAGTCAAAACTAATAATTCTTTGAAGGTTTTCTTTTAAGAAAACATTTCATGCCTTTTCCCAGGAAAATAGAAGCTTCTAATTTTGTTGCTTCTGCCAATTCGCCTTCAATGACAAAGCCCTTGAGCTCGTCAGGGTGTAGTATTTCATTTTCAAGGGCATAGCCAATCGCCGCCCACGTTGATTCACCATAGGGTGCCAACTCTTTGGGAATATTCGCCGCGTCTATTGTCGCACCAAACTTCATGGCAAGGACATCTCCTTGGAGCTTGTCAAACTTATCAGAAGCGCTAATGGTGTTGTACACTGCCGTAATAACTTCAAGCTTTGACACAGCTTTCGATGGCTTATACGTCGCATCGCTATACCCCGGCATTATATCATTTTCTACCACTTTTGATTATGTATGGCATAGCCCAGTAATCTTCAGGAATGTCTGTAAAGAGTCTTGCTGCAAAGCCACTTGCAGGCGCACTCACCATCATGACCACCAGCAAACAAGTTGCCAGTATACGTCTCATATTATTTTTCATACCAGTTTTCAAGAATAGCCCTCCAATCTTCATTATCAGGTTAACCTCGCAACAACTCGTATTTCAACTGCTGTAAACAGGTTACATTGCCCCGATTTTCCTATCAAATCCATTATATCAAAACTTCATTCCATTGGCGTTTCAATGTTATTACAATCTTATGACGTTCGAAAGACCACAAGCTTACTTAAAACATAGTTCATGACAATCACGACCACTGACATTATATACTTTGGAAGCATTTGCCCCATGCCTATGCCATCAATAAGAAAAATAAGGCCCACAGTCTCAAATACCCAAGTGCCCACACGTGACATCAAAAAGGCCATGGCCTCTTTTGAAATCTGATTCACCGTCTTCGCTTGGGACTGAAAGACATACTTCCGATTGGTTACAAAGGCAAAAAGCACCGCCGCAAGCCAAGACAGGGTGGTTGCATAAAAATAATGGAGTCCCATCCAGATCAAAAGTCCATAGCCACCGACCGCGATGGCTGTCGTCATAAGACCAAAAACCAAGTACAAACTAATTTCCGACTTCATCCCGGCTTTCATTGTTTACCCGCTTTCCATCCTGCTTGCTGATAATATATAAGGGTCTGTTCCTAACCTCTTCATATATTCTTGCGATATATTCGCCGATAACACTGATCTGTATCATGATTATACCAAAGAATAAGAGCAGTATTGTCACAATAGACGTCCAACCCTCTACCGCATGATGATTAAAAACAAGCTTCATGACGATCCAATATATTAAGTTTAAAAAAGCAAACATGGCCGTTGCAAAACCAATAAAACTAAAAATCTTAAGCGGCTTATATGAAAATGAAAGAATGGCATCAAATGCCAGTTTAAAGAGTTTGAAATAATTGTATTTCGTCTCACCAGCGTGGCGTGCATCCCTGTTGTACTCCACATATGTAACGTTGAAACCAACCCAGTGTGTCAAGCCTCTAAAGAATCGATTCTTTTCATTTAGGCTGTTGATTTCATCCACAACTCGGCGACTGAGCAGTCTAAAATCACCTGTGTCCAGGGGAATTTCCGTATCACTTAAAACGCGCATGATACGGTAAAACCACTTTGACGTTGTTTTCTTAACCCACGTTTCCTTATCTCTTTTGAGTCTTTGGGCATACACAATGTCATAGCCTTCCTTGAATTTTTGATACATATCAAGAATCACTTCAGGTGGGTCCTGCAAGTCTGCATCAATGATGACAACAGCCTCGCCCTTTACATTCCTAAAACCCGCCGTGTTGGCCATCTCATGCCCAAAGTTTCTAGAAAAACTGACATACTTCACACGGTCATCTGATCTTTGAATGCTTTCAATTTCCCTAATGGTTTGATCCCGGCTTCCATCATCAACAAACATGATTTCAAAACTTTCTGAGATGCTTGAAAGCACTTCCACAAGCCTGTCATATAAGGGCTTAATATTATCTTCTTCGTTAAAGGCGGCACTACAACCCGATGTCCACTTTTTCAAGATATTCTTCCTTCCACTATAGATGCCTCCAACCCCATCACCACGAACAGTCTTTCATGCTTGATGGTTGGAATGACTGGATTTTAAATTCATATTCATTCTATTAGAATTATAACATAGAGTTTGGTTACAAATCGGTTATAATGGAAATGAAAGTGACAATACCACATGGAATTTGTAGGTTTTGACACCCCACTCTAAGGGTGGTGATCTTGAGTGATATTTTAACTATGGTCTATAAATGGAAATAAACCAAGAGGTCTGCTTATGAGAGAAACAATACGTTATAGCTGGAAATGGACTCTAGTCCTCGCCCTTATTTGGTGCGTGCTTATGGAATCTTTTAAACTTCAAAATATAGTTGTGGGCCTTATAGCTGGTTTTTCTGTGTCTGGTTTAGTGAAACCTATATCACAAAATTCAGACACGGGCGTCGTTACCCCTATCCATTACAGGGATGTTCTTCTACTTCTTATTTCTAGTCACAGAAATAATACGGTCAGGTCTATCAACACTGTTACTTCTTATAAAAGGGAAAAGCAACCCCATGATTGTGACTGTGAAAACAGAGTTAAAAACAGCCATGGCCATTTCCCTTTTAGCCAATTCTGTAACCCTGACACCTGGCACAGTAACCGTTGATGTGGCTGAACAAACATTAAAAATTTTATGGCTTGATGGAAAAGACTTATATGAAGCTGCCCTAAAAGAAGAACTCATCGGCCCTTTAGAAAGAAAACTCTTAAAGCTGGAGGCTAAAATATGCAAATAATTGCTTTTATTCTCATACTGCTCATGGTCTTAAGTGCCCTGCGCGTCGTTATCGGCCCAACGCTTTGGGACAGGCTTCTTGGCTTTAATTTGATTGCATCAAAACTGGTCATGCTTGTCATTCTAGTGGCCAGTATAAAAGGAACCAGCCTCTATCTTGATATTGCTCTTATATTTGCCCTATTTGGATTCATTGGCGTGGTCTACTTCACCAAGTTTTTAAGCTGGAAGGAGGACAAGTGATGGAAACCGCTGGACATGTTCTCATTGGAACAGGCCTCTTATTCATTGCCGCTGGTGTTATTGGCCTTTACAGATTTCGAAATTTTTATGCCCGTCTGCTTGTGGCGTCAAAAATTGATACCGTTGGAAATATTTTTTGTTGAGTGGTGTTATGTTGATTCATGGTTTTTCTGCTTTTAGCTTCAAAGTCTTACTCATCCTTCTAATCATGACCTCCATCAATCCCTTAACGGCCCATTCTCTTGCTAGACTGGCTCATCTGAAGGGCTATGCGCTAAGGAGGGAAGATTCATGAAAGAGATCGCCCTCATTTCCCTGATATTTTTTGCCCTCATGGCCCTGGGAACCCAAAGACTTCGTCTTGCAGTGATTTACCTAGGCGTCTTTTCCATGAGCATGGCTTTTGTTTTTATAATTTATAACGCACCAGATGTGGCTATAGCAGAAGCGGTTATCGGCAGTGTCTTTTCTTCTATTCTCTACTTGGTAGCGCTCAAGAAATATAAGGTTTTACAGTTTACTGCCATATTCCCGACAAACCAGTCATGATGAAGTCTACACGGGCGGGCGTATGGCAGAGTTTATCAAAGCCATTGAAGTCTACTGCGCTAAGGAAGAGCTGGAACCTCTTATTAATCTACAACCGCAGAAAAATCAGAAGAAATCATGAATAAGCATAAGTATGAAGTTATTCTTGAAGATATTAAACCTGATATGCCTCAAGGGACTTTGAAAGTAATCTGTCACCCGGAAAACTTGAAAGTTGAAACCCTTCGCAAACTTTTAAGAGACAAGGATATTGGAAAAAACATAGATGTGACCCTAGTTAATGAGGTGGATGCATGAAGCCAAGACGCCTAATTTTAGCCCTAATCATATTTGCTGTTATTGTTCAAGTTCTCTACCTAAACGGTTTGACTGTGCTTTCGGATGCGTGGCCCATTAAAGACTACGTTTTAAGCAGATCTTATATGGAAACTGGAGCAGAGAACACTGTGACCGCCATATACCTGACCTACAGGTACTACGACACACTTTTTGAAGGCCTCATGGTCATTTTGCATCGTTGGTGTTGTCTATTTATCCTTTCATCACCACTCGGAGAAGTAGTGGCTCACACTGACCTTTATACTTTAGATATGATTTTATATGATGAACGACTTGCAAAGTATTATTTGAGCGACTTGTAAAATTACAGTTCTATCCCCTTGCTGTACTATATATATTTAAGGGTCAGAAATTCTTTATATCCTACAATGAGTGCATAATCTATAATTTTGCAAGCAACTGATGATAGAGAGGAGGGCATTATGAAAAGGGATTCAGGCCTAATTGCTTATGCCACAGGCCTTCTTGTACCGATTATTCTTTTAACCGGACTATACCTGGCTGTAAATGGCCACATTTCACCTGGTGGTGGCTTTCAGGCTGGTGCTGTTTTAGCTGCCGCCTTTGTCTGCAAACACCTTATGCAGCCCAATCTTGATTTATCATATGACCACATAGCGTATATTGAGAAACTGGTCCTATTTATAATACTTCTTATACCAATATTCGTCTTTATGATCTTGGGGCAGTCCCATTTGGTTTGGCTTGGGCCTTACTATTACATTGTTATGAATGGACTAATAGCCCTTAAAGTGGCTTCTGGCTTTACGATTTTATTCATTCGATTTATATACTATGAAGTGAAATGAGGTGACAGGCTTGGAAATCATTCAACACATTAACGGAGAAAACACAGCACTTATTCTATTTTTCATAGGGGTTTACGGTCTGATTGCCAGAAGAAACGTGATTAAATCCATAATGAGTCTTGGTATTATGCAAGCGGCAGCTGTTCTTTTTTTCATCAGCATCAATGCCACAAAATCTGTACAGGCGCCTATTGGAAAAGTCTTACACGAGAATAGTGCCGACCCCGTTCCCCAAGCACTCATGATCACAGCTGTTGTTATTGGTGTGTCTATAACGGCTCTTTGCCTGACCATGTTCATTACCCAGTATCACGTGTATGGGTCTACCAACTGGAACAGGGTGCGACGCAATAGAAAAGAATGGAGATTTAAATGGTCTTACTCACCTTTGTATTTCTTCCTATTTTGATAGGACTGCTTCAATATATTATTCCATTTAAGAGAAGGCTTATCTTGGCCTTAAGCGTACAGGCTGTCTTGTTTTCTTGCCTTGCTTATTTATGGTTTGGTGGCAATATACCTCATACTGAGTATTTGCTGGCCACCAAGCCCCCCGTTGGAATGAGCCTGAAAATTGATGCCTTGTCTTTTGGACTTCTACTGCTTTCACCTTCATATTCACCATGCTTCATACCTTTGCACTTCATGCCAAGTACTATGAAAAGAAGTTTATTTTCTTTTTATGAGCTTGCAGGGGCTTATTCATGGTGTCTTTCTTTCAACGGATTTTTTTAATGTATACTTGCTCCTAGAAGTGGCCACCGTGGTTGCCAGTATTCTTATTATGTACAAAAAAGATAGAAAATCTATTAATGACGGTATGATTTATTTAATGTCCAATATGATTGCTATGGCTTTTTTCCTCATGGGTCTTGGTTATCTCTATAAGATTTTTGGCGTGCTTTCCTTTGATGCCATAGCAGGTTTACGAAATCAACACACGCTTCAGGAACTGGTCTTGCCACTGGCATTTCTCCTGACTGGGATCTCCCTAAAATCTGCAATCCTTCCCCTGTCCAGTTGGTTGCCTAAGGCCCACGGTACAGCCAGTGCCCCCATTGTCGTATCTGCCCTACTTTCAGGGATTTTTGTTAAAACAGGAATTTATGTTTTCATTCGCATGCAGTCCATCTTGATTCCTGATGGTCAACTGAATGAATTCTTCATATTTATAGGTATACTTACCGCTTTTGCAGGCGTTTTACTGGCCCTGATCCAGGTGGATATTAAATTGATTTGGGCCTATAGCACAGTCTCACAAATGGGCTGGATTATGCTGGGCCTCAACTCTGCAAGCCCTGATGGTTTCGAGGGCGCCACCCTTCATATAGTGGCCCACGGCCTTTATAAAACAACACTCTTTCTAGGATCTGGCCTTCTTGTCTCCCTCTACGGTTCTAGGGACATTCATAACATGAAAGGACTTATGCGGCGGGCCCCTTTAGTGGGTATTCCCATGTTCATCGGTCTATTGAGTATGACTGGCGCCCCTTTACCGTCGGATACGCTTCAAAAAAATTATTGAAGTATGGAGCCGGTTATTATTTCTCTGAATGGATCATTTTAGGTCTGACAGTGCTTTCTGCCACCTATCTGATTCGGTTTATGCCTGTGTTATTTGGCAAATACACACCTGACATTCAGCTCTGTCCTTACAAAGTCCATAAGTCACAGTGGCTTCCTCTTTGGATTCTTAGTGGCGCTTCTCTTTTCAGTGTGTTTTTAGCCTATGACCTAGGAGATGTTTCAAAGTTGCTTCACGCTATTCCAAACTACTTGCTCATACTGGCAGGCGGCTTCATCGTCCATTTCCTGCTTAAACAAGTGGGAGAAGAGACCTATCATAAACTGCGTAAAGTTGACTTAACCTTTAACAGTTTGGCCTTTATGATACTGCTTGTTTTTGTGGCCCTGATTCAGTTTACTGTTCACCAGTGATCACATTTTTATAATTTTACAATGACCTATAAAAAGAGCCTGTGACCACTTTTATTAAATCTTGGTCACAGGCTCTTATTTACTTCCCATAAAACTTGTCTCTAAATATCTCCATCACTTCTGGATCATCATCAAACTTATAGCCTCTGGAGACCACGCCTTTTTGAGTGTCATAGTCTACGTGATTCCACCAGACAGCGGCCTTAATATCAAGTTTTTCAATTTGATCAAAAGCATTTTGAATCCACTGACCCTTATCACCGCCCGTTGAGCTTGACCCAAACTCTGTGATCATATAAGGAAAACCATCAAAGTGCTGGTCATACTCCCATAGCATAGGGAGGTATATGTCCAAGAAACTCCGCCACTCTTCCGCTTCATAGTATGTGCCTGTGTTGTATCCAGTGAGTCCAATAACATCCACATACTTTCCCCTGGGAAATAGTTCATGTAGTCATTCCATCCAGCATAGGGAAAATCTCCCCAGTTGGGATTCCATACCCAAATAACATTTTCCACATCAGAAGCTTCAAAACGATCATGTAACCAAATCCAAAAGCTTCTAAAAACCTCTGCATCTTTATGGGTGTACATGGCATTATAACTGCACCAGTCCCCATTCATTTCATTATTCGGCCTGAACAGAATAGGCTGGTCGTGAGCCTTAATGATAGATATAAGCTCATCAATGGTTGCATCATGTTTTCCGTCTAACACTTCATAGAGGGCATCTGCATTGAATGTGCCGTATTTAGAGGTTTGAAATGTGAGCTCAAGCACCTTATCATCCTCAGACAGCATTTTCATTTTCTCAAGTCTTGGCATATAGCCTAAGTCGTAATATTCCAGTATAATATCCAGATCAATGCCCGTGCCTTGCTCGATGGCATGGACATAGTCCAGTTCATAGTGGGTGCTCGGTTCAAATATGCCCCAGGTGACATCTTCAGATTCTATAAATGTGTCGTCGAAATAGACTTGGGTTGTCTCATGCTCAAAAACAGACGCCGTGTTTTGAATCTGGCTTATGGCATAATTCTCGATTAAGGATTGATCATCATTTTTAGCCCTTAATCTTTCTATCCACTTATCCGGATTAAAGGTTTGTTCTGATGCAATATGCAGACTTAGGAGCACCTGTGACTCAAGCTCCACTTCGATATAGGCGAAGTGACGTTTCAAGCCCTTTCCATATTTCAAAGCCTTTCGCTCAAATGTGTAGATATGCGTTCTATGGCCATTCAAATACATTTTGTCATACTCATAGGCGCTTGTATAATCACTGGTCTGTATGAAGCCTGCACTATAAACACTGTTGTTGTAAGCCTTATGGGGTGTTTTTGTGAGATCATCCATCATAAAATCTACACGAATGCCCGCTTCCTCAAAACGAAAGTGGTCCGGGGTGACAGCTTTAATTTTCAGGGTTTCTTTAAAGCCTGTTAAATCAAGGCCTATGTCTGAGTTTTCAAAGCCCAGTATTCGACTCTTCTGAATGACTTCACTGGTTTGCTGAGCCTGGTTTTGATCAATGTCTTCTATGTCTTTTATATTTTCATCTAAAGAGCCTTCCGCATACACTTCAATGGTGCTTAGGCCTAGCATTAAAAGAACAATGAGTCCTGCAATGAACCACTTGATCAAGTGGCCTCCTCTTGCATTCTTTTTATTTTCAATATTGATATTTATCAGTTCCATATGTCATCCTAATTTCCTTATAAATTTGTATTTATGCCAGAGCAATTATAACATATTTTTTATGACATAAACCAATGAGGTGAGCACTTTACCCACCTCATAAGAATGCCTATTAGATTATCGACTGTCCGCCCAGCTCACTACAACTCAACCCAGTCGCTTATCAATATACCCGGACGATTCACGACATAGACATACAGACAACTATATGCATATGCCATGAATACTCCAAGAAAATCTAGAGCCGAGCGGACAATCATAGTTTAATATATTTCGATCGAGATGAACAGGGACTAAAGTCCTTAACCTTTACTATTTTCCTTACGAAGAAGGCGGATTTTCAGCTCGCCATTTTCACAACTAACGTCTGCTTCATCAACCATAGCCCCAACCAAATAGAGCTCATCTGCACTTTCATCTTCTCCAACCAATTGCCAATAGTAGCCTTCCACCTCAAATTGACGCATGGTATTCAGGTTGTGCTCAAGCCTTTCAATAAAGGCTTCATCATATGTGCAATTGTGATGTTCCAGAACAATCTCTGTCTCACCATCTATTCTCTTAACCTTCATATCAATCTCTTGACCACCGTTTAAAAGAAACATTGTTAGAAGTTCATTGATGATAAGTGTAATTTTTTCACTTCGTGCTGCATCTTTTATCGCTCCTTCTTAAAGGCATCAATCACAGGTAACAGGACACCAGCCACGAGTCCCCCTGAAAAAACCCATTGTTTATA
>LQAG01000023.1_pt1 | contig 99688 bp, 132 predicted proteins | sample 1535801 | NCBI WGS metagenome assembly LQAG01 (sample SAMN04331584, study PRJNA305678) | bioreactor metagenome | isolation source: bioreactor_3 inoculated with Wadden Sea sediment 1st replicate of a... | place: Germany:Bremen
CCATCAAGAAATATGTCAAGTTACCTAAAACACTGCAGGGTATCATGCCCGTACTCATCATCCCGGTATTCGGTTCATTGATCGTCGGTTTGACCTTCTTCTACATCATCGGCAAACCGGTTGCAGCTATCAACACAGGAATGAACAACTTCCTGACAGGCATGGAAGGAAGCAGCGCAGCTATCCTCGGTCTGATCATCGGTCTCATGATGGCATTCGACATGGGTGGTCCTGTCAACAAGGCTGCATACGCATTCGGTACAGGTACACTCGTAGCCGGTTCAGGTTCCGCTATCATGGCAGCGGTTATGGCAGCCGGTATGGTTCCTCCACTCGGTTTGGCTCTTGCAACATTCATCTTCAAGAACAAATTCACTGAATCCGAAAGAGAATCCGGAAAATCAGCATTGGTACTTGGAATCAGCTTCATCACAGAAGGTGCCATCCCATTCGCGGCAGCTGATCCCCTTAGAGTCATCCCATCCCTCATGGTCGGTGCCGGAATCACAGGAGCTCTTTCCATGATGTTCAAGGCAACACTCAGCGTACCTCATGGTGGACTCTTCGTCTTCTTCGCAGTTGAGAACGTTGCAATGTATGTTTTGTCCATCATCATCGGTTCTGTCGTTACCGCATTCATGGTTGGATTCCTCAAGAAAAGCGAAGCATAATCACTACTGAATAATTCCAAATAGACAGTACCTAAAAGCAGTCGGCTTGTTGAGCAGAACAGGCCGGCTGCTTTATTGTTGCATCCACTACTCCAAGAACGGAATGATGAACTTCTGATTCTCTTCACTAAACATGTTATCCTTATCGACAAGAACGACATCCACATTGATGATGGATGAACCTTGGCCTCCTTTTGCCTGTCTATAAGCTTCCTTTACGCTCAGATATCCCATATTGAAAGGCCGCTGAACGATGATCGCCTTAATGATATCCTTCTCCAGATACACGGCCGCTTCATAGCTGATGTCAAATCCTACGACAATGACCTCTTCTTTCAAATCCAGATCCTCTATGGCCTTGGCAATACCGATCAGTGTAGCCTCATTCGTAGCGAACAATCCGGTCACATTCGGATACTTGTTGAGGAACGTCTTGGTCTCTTCATAGGCAGTGACCGTGTCATTGCTGCTGTAAGGAATCTCTTCCACAAGCGCGATTCCGTCATACTGACCGATGCCCTGCATGAAGCCCGCTTCCCTGTCAATGGCAGACGTCGCGCCTTTCAGATGGGATATGATGCCGACGGTCCCGGTACCGCCCATATACTTGCCCAGTTCAATGCCCAGTGTCTTGGCCGCTTCAACGTTGTCTGTAGCGATGAAACTGTGCTCCATAGCCACATTCACATCGGAATCCACCGTCAGGAAGGTGATGTTGCTCTTAATCACCTCTTCCGAAACCTCCGACAGCACATTATAATCGCTGGCCGCCAGGATGATGGCTTCCGGTTTCATCCCGATGCCGTCTCTGACCAGCTGGATTTGGTCATTCAAATCGATTTCACGTTCGGGACCTACAAAGACAAGCTCAATGCCAAGCTCATCCGCAGCGACTTTGACGCCACGCTCAACACTGTGCCAAAAGGTGCTGTTCTCCGATTTTGTCTTCGACACGACGTAGATGACATCACTTTGTTCTCCGAAGTTCATGACGATGATCATGCAATAATGCCGATGGAAAGGATGCCGATGACTGCCATTAGAAGATGGGACATATTATATTTTTTCATTGATATCCTCCTCCTTGGCATACACTTTCGGAACCGTCAATGTGATGGTTGTGCCTTCAAAGACCTCGCTTTCGATATGAACGCCATACTCATCGCCATAATAGAGCTTGATCCGCTGATCCACATTGTTGACACCGATGCCGCCCTTACTCGTGCCGGTGTGGGCATGCCTATTCAGGAGTTTCTGCATCGTTTCCTCCTCCATCCCGACGCCGTTGTCTTGGATCATTATCTCGATTCTGTCTCCCAGGTCCTTCACCTGAATCCAGATCATTCCCGGCGTCGCCAGCTTCTTGATCCCATGATAGATGGCGTTTTCAACGATGGGCTGGATGATGATCTTAACGATTCTGCAGGTCAAAAGCGACTGGTCGGCCTCGATCTCATAGTTCAGTTTCTCGCCATAACGCAGCTTCTGGATCTTCAGATAGCTTTCGATGTGCTCCAGTTCCTGGGCAACCGTCACGAATTCGGAGCCCCGGTTGATACTGATCCGAAAGAGTTTCGCCAACGAATCGGTCATCTCCACGACTTCATCATTCATTTCAGCTTCGGCCATCCACACGATGGAGTCCAGCGTATTATAGAGAAAATGGGGGTTGATCTGCGCTTGCAGGGATTTCAACTCAAAACGCCTCTTAGCCTGCTCGGATTGCTTGTTGGTCTCTACCAGGTTCTTGATGCGTTTGGTCATGTCATTGAACGACTCAGCCAGTTCTCCGAATTCATTCTCCGAGTGTATATCGACGACCGTATCCAGATCTCCATGCTTGAACCGGTACATACCATCGCTCAAATCCTTGATCGGATGAAGGAAGTTTCTGGATATGATGACCGATATAAGAATCGCAAGGGCCAGCGACAGTCCGATCAGAAGAAGATAGATCTGCTGGGTGATCTGATCATAGGGATTCAGTTCATCCTCATAGACAGCACCGACGACTTTCCAGCCGGAATACTCGGAGGTCGACACGATGTAGTTCTTGACCCGGTAATCCTCCATCGTCGAAACATGACCGTCCTCGGATGCCAGGATCAGATCGATGGCCTCATCACGGATACCGCTGTAGATCAGCTCATGTTTCGGATGATAGATGATATTTCCCATCCCATCGATGATGAACATATATCCCTTTTCCCCAAGGCTGAGATTGTTCAGCATGTCATCGATCAGGTTGAAATTCAGGTCGATGACGGCAACTCCCAGGAGCTGTTGCGCTCTTCATCCATGATCCTCGTACTGCAGGATACAACCCACTTATACCTGTCCATGATCAGGTTCTGGATGTGGGAATTGGATATCTTCATGGCATCGTCAGCATAGGCATTGACATACCATGGTTCGCTGTCGTAGGGAATCTCAGGCTTCAGGGTATATCCACCCTCATTGACCACAATGGTTCCGTCTCTTCTTACCAGGAAGACGTTGACCGCATCATTGCGGGATACCAGATAATCGTTCAGCGTATCGCCGATGGCGCGTTCCATCTGCACGTCTTTTGGTCAGCTTCGAAGAAACGATAGATATCCTCATTGGATTTGATCGTATTCAGTGAACTTTCAATGTTCTTCAGGTAATACTCGATATCATAGTTGATCTGATTGACCAGCTGAAACACATATTCGTTGGTGTTCTCATCCACCGTCCTCGTGGTGACAAAAAACGAGATGATCCCGATGACGGTTAGGAGAAGAACGATGGCTATCGAATAGGATGTGGCAATCAAGGTCTGTATGCTTAGCTTGTGCCAGTTTGGTATCTTCATGGTCACTTTCCTTTCTTACGCCATTCGGAAGGTGTATACTGAACGTTCTTCTTGAAATTATAGCTGAAATAATTGGGATCCTCATAGCCGATCGCTCTGGCTATTTCATACATCTTCTGATTGGTGTTGGCAAGCAGATACTTGGCTTGGTCCATACGGATCCTGGTCAGGTAATCAACGAAAGTCTCCCCAGTCGTCTTCTTAAACAGACGACTGAAATGCCCCGGACTCAGATAAAGCTGCTTGCACACGCTTTCAATCGTCAGGTAAGGATCGCTGTAATTGTCTTCGATATACTTGCATGCCTCCTTGACATGACTCTGCTCTTCGTCACTGCGCATATTCTGTATGCGTTCTGACAGGCTTTCGCAAAGCTGGATATAGTAATTCCTGATCTCATTGAAATCGTTGATCTCAAAAACCTCGCTGAAAATCGAATAATCGAGGACCGCTTCCTGAGTATCCACCTGCTTGATGTCGTTGTAGGCCTTGAAAATGGAAAGGGTCATCTTCAGCAGCATGGTCCGAAAACCCTCTATATCGATCTTCTCATAATTAATCACGGAAAAATATAGGCGATCACCTTGCGAAGCCCTTCCATATCGCCCACCTTGATGGAATACTCCAGCCTGGTCAGCTGTTCCTCCACCTTGTGGAAAGCGAAGGAGGATTTCTTCTCCACATTGGATTTCAGGATCACTTTCTCATTGCCCTCCAGCACCTGATATTCCAAGGCCGTAACAGCATCCTGATAGGCAAAAGACAGCTCATCCAGCTGGTTGTAGACGTCGCTCAAACCGATGGTCGCACCGATATGGAACAGGTTGTCGATCTGAACGGTGATATCCTCAAGGGCTATGGTCAAGGTGTTGATATACTCACTGTCCGGCTCGCTATCGCTCTTGATGATCATGCAGATCTTATTGCCGGGTCCGAAAACAGGATGTTCTGGTCCATGTTTTCCAAAAGTTCCTGGGATAGATTGAAGATCGCGAATTCAAGCAGCGGCCTGTCTTCGCCCCAGAATTCCTTGTCCTTCTTCCTGTCATCTTCCAGCTGCATGACACCGACCATATAATAGTCTGCATTCAAATCAAGCCCCAGCTCTTCGGGACTTTCTCCGAAAGTGGTATGGGAATAGCCCAAGACCAGGTTCATCAGATACTTGTTGATCAGAAATTCCTTGCTTTTCTCGTATTGCTTCCTGAGAAAGGCAAGGTTCCTCTGGTCAGCGAATTTCCTGTCCATCTCCTCTTTGACTTTTGTGAGTGTTTCGTTGAAGCTGACCTTTGTAATCGGCTTCAGAAGGTAATTGGATACGCCCAGTTCGATAGCGGTCTGGGCATACTCGAAATCATTGTATCCCGTCAGGATGATGATGGTGGTTGACGGAAGCTGTCTCCGTATGTTCCGACACAGTTCAAGACCGTCCATGAACGGCATGGAGATATCCGTGATCACCAGATCGACCTTGTTCTCTTCCAGGTAGCCAAGGGCAACCTGTCCGTTGTCCGCTTCATAGACAAGGTCAAATCCCAGTTGGTTCCAATCGATGATACGGGAAATGATATTTCTGATGGGGATTTCGTCTTCTACAATCATAACCTTATACATATGCTTCTCCTAAATATCTCGTCAAGAAAGCACCACTCGGACCACTATCACATGGCGAAGTGATGCACTGACCCTGTAGATCACCGTAAAGTTGCCAATAAAAAGTTGCCTGTATCCTTTTTCTGCAAACATGCCGATTTTTCGTTCTGCTCCTCTATATGGCATCGTCTCCAATGAAAATATCGCATTTTCGAATTCATCAATCAGCTCCAAAGCTACTTCGCGGTTTTTCAGACTATCAGCTATATAGCTATAGATATCATCAATATCCTCATGAGCCTTCGGTGTCAACTTCACCTGATACTTATCCAAAATGCTTCCTCCTAAGTGAATTCAATGCTTCTCTTGCATCCATCAGCTCTTTGCTATCGTCTTTTTCAGCTTCGAAGATTGCAGCATCCGTTTTATTCATATCCATGATCTGCTCATATGTCTCAATGCTCATGACAACCATATCACCGTAGCCATTCTTCGTAATGAATACAGGCTCCAGTTCTGAATGGCAGAGCTCTGATATCTCAGTTGTGTTTCTTAGTTCTGTAATGGGTTTGATCTTCGGCATAGGACCACCTCCTTTGTACATTATTATAGCATTTTTTTTGTCTAATTGTCTTAGTTGCATATCAAAAAACACTGCCTATGATACCGTTTTCGTACAAATATCACTGACAGTGTCACACTCTTCAATTATAACTTCAGGATCTGTGTTGCACCCTTTTCACCTTGGCCTGTGGCATCTACGCCCGGCTTACTGCCAGTCGGTTGTTCCATAGTCGATAACGTTGTTTTCATCAATAAGGATAATATCAACGAAAATTTCTTCTTCAACTTCCTTGCCTGCAAGAAGCTCATACGCCACCTGTGCTGCCGTTGTACCGATTGTAATCGGAGACTGAGCGGCGGTTGCTGTCATCTTGCCGTCCTGAATCATCTGCTTAGCTTCAGGAGCACCGTCAACACCATAGATCAAGACACCTTCTTCTCTTCCTGCTGCCTGAAGAGCCGCAAGAGCACCCATGGCAGTTGGATCATTGAGAGCCATAACAACATCAATCTCAGGTTTGACCTGTATGATATTCTCCATCACAGGCATTGCCTGCTCAAGCTGACCTTCTGAGGACTGCTGAGCAACGATCTCATATTGATCCATACCTTCAATGGTATCTATGAAACCTTGGGTTCTGTCGATGGATGATTTAGCTGTTGGGTGTTCTAGGATAACGATTTTAGCAAAGTCAAGTTTGCTCATCATATCTTTGGCACAGATAACACCTGCATTGTAATTATCCGATGCTACGATTGATGCTACCAATTCAACATCATATACGGGTGAATCCACATTGATTATTGGAATCCCTGCTTCTTGTGCTTTTTCAAGCGCCGGACGAATACCTTTCCAGTCAGCAGGGTTTACAAATACTGCATCTACACCTAGAGAAATCAGGTCTTCAATCTGACTAACTTGTTTATTGGAATCAAGCGCAGGGTCAAGTGCAATCAACGTATCGCCATTTGCTTCAACTACGTCTTTTATACCGTTATTCAATGCAACAAAAAACGGATTATTGAGTGTCATATACGTTGCACCGAATTTATAGTTACTTTTAGCTGGTTCGACTGCCTCTTCTTCGCAGCCTACAATCAATAATACGACAAGTGATATAATCAGAAGTACTGCATATATTTTTTTTCATAGTTCCCTCCAATGCCTTCCAAGCTATCTTCAGTTTATATCAATTGTTCGTTTATATCAAATTTCGACTTTGCCAATACTTCTATCCCGTTCATGAGTATAGAAAATCACACATTTTAGATACAACAAGAGTGCCAATATAATATTGACACTCTTGAACAGTTTTCAATTGTTTTCTACTTCAGGAGCTCCAAGCGCCCTGGGTCATTTGAGAATGCTTCTTCAATGTTTTCCTTGGTGACTACAAGTGGTGGAAGCGCATAGATGCCAACTTCTTTCATGCCATTATCGGTCATTTCGTCAGGTTCAGGCATACCATTGCCAGCTTGCAGCGATTGGATGATTTCAATGGTTTTGCTTACCAATGTGTCTGTTGGTTTGGCTATCGTCGAATACTGTCTGCCTTCCCAAATCCATGTAACTGTCTCGTTCTCAGCATCAAGACCTGAAGTAATCGGAATTTCCTGTCCAGCCTGCTCAGATGCAGTAATGACCGCACGGGCGATACCGTCATTAGGACAGAGAACGCCATCGATTTCAATCTCTGAATAAAAGCCTGAGAGAAGCGAGTCCATACGAGCCTGCGCTTTGGCATTATCCCACCCCAAAGTTGCAGCCTGAGTAAAGTCCAACTGACCAGATGCTACAACCAAAGTACCGTCATCGATTTTAGGCTGAAGCACCGACATAGCTCCTTTGAAGAAGTTTGGAGCATTCGGATCAGCAGGTCCACCGCCGAACAGCTCAATATTATAAGGACCCTCACCCTTTTGAGCTGCCAATCCGGCCAGCAAAGTCTCTCCTTGAAGTACGCCTGTCTTGATGCTGTCGAACTGCACTACACCATCAATAGCCGTTGTATTCTCTATGAGGCGGTCATAACCGATGACGAAGACGCCAGCAGCTGCTGCTTCTTCCAAAACCGCACCAAGTTGAGAGCCATCGACAGGACCAACAACAATCACTTGAGCACCGTTTTGAATCATTGACTCAATCTGCTGTTGTTGGGTTGTAACCTTATTATCTGCGTGCTGAACGAGAGGCTCGAAACCAGCCTCCTTCAACTGCCTTTTGAACATCTCATCAGCTTCTGCCCAGTTCTGTGTTCCGAGCCAAGGAAGCGCAACACCGATGACTGCGTCTGCTGCAAAGCCAGTTGCATCAACGACTTCGTCCGTTTCTGATTCATTTGATTCGGATGCTTTTGTTTCAGTGGTTTTTGGTTCTGTTGCACTTCTCTCTGTTGTACTGCAACCTGTCAGCACCATTGACATGACAAGAGATACCATGAGCATTAACGATATGATTTTTTTCATTTCCACTATCACCTTTCTTTTAAGTCTTTTGACTAAATATGTTAACCCAGACACCAGTCAATTCATATGTACTGATGACAGGGCAGCTACCTTCTCTATGATTACTTGATTTTTGCGGCAAATAGCTTACCAAAGATGGATTGACGCCCCTCTTGCTTGTTGAATACATCGACGGCAACCGCCGCAAGCAGCACGAAGCCCTTGATAACTTGAGTACGGTCAGCTCCGACTCCCATAAGCATCAGCCCAGAGTTGAGAACAGTCATCATCATCCCTCCAACCATTGTCGCAAGAACAGTTCCGACACCACCTGAAACAGCAGCACCTCCGATGAACACCGAAGCAATGGCGTCCAATTCCCATCCGACACCATCTGATGGGCCAGCCGCAGTTGACCGACCTACAAACATGATTCCGGCCAAAGCCGCTAGAAATGACATATTGAGCATGGTCAGGAAATAGGTTCTTTGGACTTTGACACCTGACAGTGCAGCCGCACTTTTATTTCCTCCGACTGCATAGATATGACGGCCGAATGTGGTGCGTTGGGTGATGGTATGATAGATAATGACCAAAAGTACAAGAATCAGGCCCGGTACAGGAAAAGATGTGCCATGACGTCCGGTACCGAAAATCCATGTGAAGTAACCAATGGCAACACCGACCAAGGCAATCCGAACCAGCACCGGCCAAAATTCCATGGTCTTTTTGGACCGATTGTACTTGCGCAGTTGATCAAAGATAAAAACAACAATTGCAATTATCCCCAACAGCAGTGTCGAGTTGTTCATCCCTGTAGCAGGCCCCCATTCAGGCAAATATCCTGCGCCGAACATTCTGAGTTCCCGTGGTGCCGGCACCGATATCGACTTTGATATCCAGATAACACCGCCACGGAAAATCATCATGCCACCCAACGTTGTTATAAACCCCGGAATGCTGAGCTTAGCCACCCAAAATCCCTGCCACGCACCGATTAACGCACCGACTGCGAGACTGACAAGCACTCCGACCCACCACGTCAATCCTAAATCACGAACGGCAATTGCCATAACCATTCCGGAGAAACCTGCAACCGATCCGACGGACAGGTCGATCTGCCCGATTACAATGACCATCATCATTCCAATCGCCAGCACCATCACATACGCATTACCGGATACCAAGTTCTGAAAATTAGAGGAAGTAATCATCTTCCCTCCCGATATAATATTGAAGATGATTGTAAGTGCCACCAAGGCAATCACCATGTGTATTCCTGCAGTTTATCACCAAATATTTTTTTTATGTATATCATCGTGCATTCCCCCTATTTCCTATTGCAGATTCTGACTCGCTGGAACTTGTCATCATTTTCATGAGACCTTCCTGTTTGGCCTCTTTACTATCTATCATGCCCGTTATTTCCCCTTCGAAAATTGTATAGATCCTATCCGTTATGCCAATCAGCTCTGGTAACTCAGATGATACTACAATAACGGCCTTACCCTGATTCGCAAGATCATGAATCAAGCGATAAATCTCATATTTGGCACCTACGTCAATCCCACGAGTGGGCTCGTCAAGAATCAAAACGTCCGGCTCCGTGAACATCCACTTTCCAAGTACAACTTTCTGCTGGTTCCCTCCTGACAAGGTGGCCACGCCGCGGTCAACGCTTTGTGCCTTGACCCTCAATGAATGCCGGTACTCTTCGGCAACCTGAACTTCACGTTCCAAATCAAGAAGCCCGCCGCGTATAATCGCCCTTAGATTTGCCGACACTGTAGTTGTTCGTATACTGTCCAACAGATTGAGACCCAAGCTCTTGCGGTCCTCAGGCACATAAGCGATGCCCTGTCGTATTGCAGAAGCGACCGAGGTCAAACATACTTCCTTATCCCTGATTTTGATAGAGCCACCAAGATAGACTCCATAGTTACGCCCGAATATAGACCGCATCAGTTCTGTTCTTCCCGCGCCCATAAGACCGGCAAATCCTACAATCTCTCCTGCTCTGACATTGAAACTGGAGTTTTTACATACCAGTCTGTCCGGATTATTGGGATCTTCCACACGCCAGTCAGACACCTCGAAGATGACCTTGCCGGGATTCGATTCATGAGCAGGATAACGGTTTTCAAGGGAACGTCCTACCATGGAGCGGATGATGCGTTCTTCATCAACATGTCCCGCCTCGACCTCGTATGTTTCGACAGTTTGACCGTCGCGGATTACTGTTACAGCATCTGAAATCGCAGCGATCTCATTGAGCTTGTGCGAAATCATGATACAGGTAATGTCCAGTTTTTTTAAACCTCTCATGAGTTCCAGCAGGTTTTCAGAATCATCCTCATTAAGCGCAGATGTCGGCTCATCAAGTATAAGCAACTTGACATTTTTCGAAAGCGCCTTGGCGATTTCCACCAATTGCTGCTGACCTACACCCAAGTGCTTGATCAAGGTGTTGGGATTAACCGTTAGCCCTACCTTCTTAAGCAGTTCAACAGTACGACCCCGTTGATCATCCCAGTCAATCAATCCATTTTTTACTATTTCGTTTCCCAAAAAGATGTTTTCGGTAATGGATAGCTCCGGAACCAGCGCCAGTTCCTGATGAATGATGACAATCCCCGCATGTTCCGATTCTTTGATGTCCTTGAATGACACTTCACTACCCATAAACATGATTTTGCCTTCATAAGTACCATGTGGATAAACACCGGAAAGCACCTTCATTAAGGTTGATTTCCCGGCACCATTCTCGCCGCAAATGGAGAGAATGGTACCTCTATGCACCTCAAGGCTTACATCGTCCAGTGCACGTACGCCTGGAAATTGTTTGGTAATGCCTTGCATCTGTAGTATTATTGGATGATCCATAATCACGCTCCTCATACACTTAGTTTACAAACATGCAATATTGCGATTCACCGCAAAATTCAACTGTTATAAGTATACAAAAACAGAGTGCAGTCAACTACTACACTCTGTCATCGCTTTCCCATGACATATGTCATTGATGAAATGACATATGTCAGTTATGTTTTAGTAAGATGTGAAAATGGCCTCATCAACATCCCGCCTGATATCCCGAAGGATTTCCTGCGTTGAACGGCCTTCTAGAATATCCACTTTGATCCGGATGTCCATCACTTCCCGTATCCTGTTATAATTCTTAAAAGTCGGTTCCACTACTGACTGATCGATCACCAGTTTTAGAAAAGCCGGATCAAGCACCGTGTCCGACAGATCCATCTCCGAGTATATCTCATCAACGACACTGACCTTCGTCGGCAATGCATACGTATAATCCCATACCATCTTCTGTACTCTGGGATCATTGGTAATGAAACGGATGAATTCCCATGCCATGTCTTTTTCCTTTGATCTGCTGCTCATCCCCACTGAACAGTGTACAACTTCGATTTGCCTGTACCTCCCATCTCTCTTGGATAGGGAATCGCTCCCCAATCGAAATCCGAATACTTCTTTACCTTGTAAGGATAGGGTTTATAGGCCCTGAATTCCGCCAGTGAAAAGGATTTGAAACCGACATTCCCCTGACTGAAATCATATGAATCCACCACATGGCCCATACTCAGGTTCTGAATGACCTTCATATAGTCTATGGCATCTCTCAGAATACTTTCATCATAGACATGAACCGCCTTGTCACCATCATCAAAGGTACCGTTCATAGTGTAATAGGCCACATCCCATTCATAGCCCACAGTTCCGTACCTGTCTATGATGTTGTCGCCATCCCGGTCCTGGGTCAGCGCTTCACATAGTTTCAGGTAATCCTTCATGGTCCAGTCCACGTCAGGAATGGCTTGACCGCTATCCTCCAACAGGGTCTTGTTCATAGCCAGGAACGTAGGGACAATTTCAAAAGGCATGGTTAACTGCTCTCCATAGTACAGCCCAGCCTTCATGGCCTTTTGATAATAATCTTTCGAATCGAATCCGGAAGTTTCCTTCATATATGGATCCAGCGGTTCAAGCATACCAATCTCTGCCAAAGTATTGAAATCCTCCTCCAACACGATAAAAACATCTGGTTCATCACCTTTCAAGGATTTTTGAGCAAGCCATTCCGAATAATCTCCCATCAAGGTCCCACTTCTATAGACCACTTTGACATCATCATTCTGAGCTTCAAAAAGCTCAATCGCTTCATCATATATCTTATATGTGTCAATCTGTGGCACACCCCATTCGTTTCCTGAATATATACCTATCTCGATGACTGTATCTTGATTTTTCTGGGTTTTCATGATGAAGACAACTACAACAGCCAACCCTAATATTATAAGAATACCATTCCTTAAAGATTTCATCCTTCTTCACCATCCAGGTTCCGAAGCATCAAACTGGACTGAATTGCATAGATTGCTATCTGTGTCCTATCTCTCAAATCCAATTTCCGCAGCACACTGCTTATATAATTACGGACTGTACCCTCAGAGAAATTAAGACTGGCAGAAATCTCCTTATTCGAAAGTCCCTGACCTATTGCCTGGACTATTTTCAGCTCATTCGCAGTCAGATCCTTATAATCCCTGGTATCGATCCTGGTACTATAGTCTGCTTTAGCCATCTGTGCAAAGAGGTTCAAGACCTTAGAACTGACAGCTGAATCCATCATCGCACCACCTTTATAAACGACTTCAATGGCTTTGATGATTTCTGCCATCTTAGTTCCTTTCAACAGAAATCCGTTCGCACCGTACTTCAGGGATTCATAGATATACTCATCATCATCAAAAGTCGTCAAAATGATTACTTTTACACTCTTATTGAAGTCCTTAATGATTTTCAGACATTCAATGCCGTCCATTCCGGGCATACGGATATCCATCAGAATCACATCCGGTTTTTTTTCCCGTACTTTAACAATAGCATCCCTGCCATCCACTGCTGTTGCACATACATGGATACCTGGTTTGCTGTCCAGCATCATTTCAAGACTTTGTCGGATAATCTCCTGATCGTCTACAATCATCACTTCAATCATATGCTTTCCCCCACCTCAATGGTATGTGTACCCGCAATCTGAATCCTTTATTCCTTCCTGTTTCATAACTCAGATCGCCATTCAAGAGCTCCAGCCATTCCTTGATATGAGTCAGTCCGAATCCCTCTTCAACCTCGTCACAACCGATGCCATCGTCATCGACTCGTATCGTCAGTTCATGCTGCCCAAATTCAAGTGAAAGATCGATATGGATCGCTTTTCCATGTCTGATGGCATTTGTAAGGGATTCTTGAATAATCCTGTAGATAATCTGCTCCTCATCCTCTTTCAGGCTGGGTTCCTTTCCTGTAATGGTCAGGTTGACCTTCACAGGCGTGCACTCATTGACATCCCCCACAAGACCTCTGACCGCAGGAATAAACTCTGACTTGGCAATTTGATCCACTTTAAGTTCTTTCACTGATCGTCTGACATCTACCAGACCCTTCCTAGATAATTCCAGCAGCTTTTCCAGCTGATTCCTGGCCAATTCCGGATTGACACCCAGTATTTCAATACAAGCCTCCATGCCTGTTGTAATACTTGTCAACGAATGCCCCAAAATATCATGGATCTCTCTTGCCAACCGATTCCGTTCCTTCATCTTGGTATTCTCTTCGAGAGCAGCCGCATAATCCTTCAATTGAATGTTTGCCAACTCCAATTCCGTTGCTGTTGACCTTAGCTTCTTATTCAGCTTCCTGATGGCCTTATTCTCATCGATCTTATTTCTCAACAGGAAGTATAGGAAAACAATGAAGCCTATTTCATTCAGGGATGTAATAATATTCTTTCCTGCAAGCATATAGAATCTGATCCGAGGTGTATTGTAAACCACATAATCCTGAATCGACAAAATTTTGAGCCGTCCTGCAAATATTTCGTAATCTGCAAGGATATAGAATATTAGAGCTACCGTCAGTACCCAAATTCTAGAAATATTTTCTTTTGTATACAGGAACACGTTCATCATGAGAAGAAGATAAATCCCTCTGTACCCAAAGTTCATGTAATAGACAGTCATAAAGCAAAAAAGAAAATCCAAAACCAGCAAAATCCATATAGCCAACGGATTGGCTGCTAATCTGCTTTTCAAAACATTGGATAATCCTATGGCAAAAAGATAACCCAGTGCAAAGGCCAGCATTTTCTCAGGCAGCAACGGAAGATACTGTGCCCTTTCAATGAATTCTCTTGCATGAAACTCATTGCAGATCTGATTGGTTGTATAAGAAATTATGAAGAAGAACAAAAGAATGATACAGACATTGACTAAAAACATGCCCCTTCTGATCCACGAAATTCTTTCAGTCAATTTATCCCCCATCCGGTGCAAATGCATAAAGACAGTTACAGATATTCTACTTTATAATAACAAAATAGTCCACGATAACAATTGACAAATGTCATCGATTGATTTCAGAACCTTCCTGTAAATCAGGATAGGTGTTATAATTGATTCATATTCACGTAGAAGATATACTCTCGTACCCGTAATCCAATCACATATTCATTGAAAGGATGTATTTATGAAAATTGCATTAGCTAACGATCATGCAGGGTTCCAACTGAAAGAGGAAATCAAGGAGTATTTGACAGCAGAAGGCCATGAGGTTGTTGACTTCGGAACTTTCAACGAAGACTCTTGTGACCTGCCTGATTTCATATACCCAGCCGGCTTGGCTGTCGGAAAGGGTGATGTTGAAAGAGGAATCTTCGTCGACGGCGTCGGATATGGCAGCGCTATGATCGCCAATAAGATTCTAGGTGTCAATGCCGCTGTATGCCAGGATCCGTTCTGTGCTGAACTTGCTAGGACACATTCCAACACCAATGTTCTCTGTATCGGCGGCAAGATCATCGGCTCTGCCATTGCTATGGAGATTGTAAAAAAAGTGGATGTCTGCAGAGTTCTTGGCTGATGAGGAAAAATACGCACGACGCGTAAATAAGGTGAATGAGATTTCACAAAAACATCTGAAAGAGTTTGAATGATTATTGATGAAGCTCATCTCGAATCCTAACGGAAAAACTCCAATCACAATAACTGCATATCCAAAAAGGGCATAGCATCAACAAAATTCAATTTGCTGATGCCACTTCACCTTTATTGTCACCACAGGAGGTCAATATCGTCATTACCAACATTGAAAGCGTCAAGATCTGTGTCGCAACCCTGTGTGCCTGATCCTGATCATGGGTGACCCATAGGACCGTGTTGCCTTAAATTATGGATTTCCTATATTTCTGCTTACTGCTGTTCGGTTTATCCGGGATAGTCATTTCAATCAAACCAAGATCCATTGCGGGCAGCAAATAATTCTTCCTGAAGGTTGGCCTATGTTTAATTCCTATTAGTTTCATTAGTTCATTTCCACTTTTCGGACTGTTACCAATGACATTCATTAACTTCTCAACTTGTACGGTTACTTGTGCGGTAACTTGTGCGGTTTGATTAAGTTCTTTCAGTGAATCCAATATTGCTTCAAGTAAAAATTCAATGAATCTTCCTGAATCGGCAGCTTCATCACATTCTCCCAACACCCGATAGTATTCATCTTGCCTTTCCTTGATTAGAGACTCAACAGGCAACCATCCAAATATCTTTTTCCAATTATAAAGAATCAGTGTTTGCCACATACGCCCCATTCGGCCATTACCATCTGCAAATGGATGTATGAACTCAAATTCATAGTGAAACACACAACTCTTAATCAGCGGATGGACGTCTGATTCTCGAATCCATCCAATCAGCTGTTCTATTTGTTCTGGAACCAAATGAGCAGGAGGAGCCATATGAACCAATTGTTCTCCGGCAAAAACACCTACTCCACCAGTCCTGTACTTACCAGCTTCTTTTGTCAAATCAGCCATTAGTATCTGGTGGGCGGTAAGCAACGAAACATGATCGTATGGATCAAGCTCCAACAACATTTCATATGCTTCATATGCGTTTTGCACTTCTCGAATATCTTGCAAAGGACCAAGTATTCTTTTCCCAATTGACAATAGCAGTAACTTGATCAATGGTCAGGGAATTACTTTCAATTGCCAAGGACGCTTGAATCGTTTTTATCCTATTTTCTCTTCTTAATTTTGGGTTGATTCCTTCTACTTCAGTCATGGTTATTCTTGTAACCATTTCCATTATATCTGCAACAAGATTAAGAATTCTATCAGTGATTGTGAATGGTGGTTTATACGACATGATCAACCTCCTTTATTGACTTGTAATAATTATACCGTACAAGTCAATATTATGAACTGATATTTGACCGCACCGCACAAAAGTATGCTTTTGAACCATCAATTCTAATTTTGGTGATTTGCTAAGCATAACCGATTACTCATTTGAATAAAATTTGTTGCTCAAGCTACATCATTATCTCAATGATGTGTTATAATGATTTTGTAATTGAGAATTATTAACAATTGAATTGGAGATGATATCAAATGAAAATCGCTTTTTACGATACCAAAAACTATGACCGTCAATCCTTTGACCGTCTGAACAGCAACTATGGATTCAAGATCAAATATTTTGAGTATAAACTGAATGAGGATACCGCCGCTCTTTCAAAAGGCTACGATGTAATATGTGCTTTTGTGAATGATACACTGAATGAAACAGTCATCAACATCCTTCATGAGAATGGTGTGAAACTGATTGCGATGCGCTGTGCCGGCTATAACAATGTCGATTTCAAAGCTGCTTTCGGCAAGATTCACGTGGTACGCGTGCCTGCCTATTCCCCTTATGCTGTCGCTGAACATGCGCTGGCACTGATCATGACACTGAACAGGAAGACCCATAAAGCTTATTCTAGAACCAGGGATAACAACTTCAATATCAACGGTCTCCAGGGTTTTGACCTCCATCAGAAAACCGTTGGCGTCATTGGTACAGGTAAGATCGGCAGGATTTTCGCAAGTATCTGCCAAGGCATAGGCATGAAGGTTCTTGCATATGACCTGTATCCGAATGAAGAGTCAGGCCTTGAATATGTGGATCTGGAGACACTGTACAGGTCTTCCGATATCATTTCCCCTGCATTGCCCCCTGTCAAAAGACACCCACCATATCATCGATGAAGCCTGTATCAGGAAAATGAAAAATGGCGTGATGTTGATCAACACTTCTAGAGGCGGTCTAGTGGATACGGAAGCACTGATTCAGGGATTGAAGAACAAGAAGATCGGATACGCAGGCCTTGATGTCTACGAGGAGGAAAGCGAGTACTTTTTTGAAGACATGTCAGAAGAAATCCTCGATGATGATATCCTTGCCAGACTTCTGACATTCCCCAATGTCCTTGTGACCTCCCATCAGGCCTTCCTGACGACAGAAGCCTTGGAAAACATCGCAACAACTACGCTGAACAGCATCAAGACCTTCGAAGAGGGCGGTTTCATGGATACGGAGATCTGCTATGATTGCGAGAAGAAGGAAACATGCCACCCTGAGAAGCCACATAGGTGCTTTTGATGCAATTCGTACACTTGATGAGAATTATAGACCAATACTATAAATCTCATCAATCGTAATCCTCGTGCCATCTTCCATCAGGATCTCCCGCTCATGAACATCAATCTTCTTAACTGTTCCGACCTTAGTGACATATTGTCCACCGGCTTTAAGGTCATCTGGCTCAAAGTATACGATTTCGACTTGAAGAATGTCAGGTAATTGTGCTTCAATCTCTCTAAGCTTGTCATCAATGATGGCTTTCTCCAACTCGTCCAACTCTTTTCTTTGATCCGTATATCTAGCCGCCTCTTTAACGGCGGCTTCATGACCAACCACGGCTGCGAAAGGTGAAAACTGAGCTGCTCTATCAGCTATCGGCATTTGAGGCCGGCGACTGGATACATGATGAGGTAGCTGAAGGATGTCCTCATAGTCCTTCAGTTCTCTTTTCACTTTGTTCTTCATTCGTTCTCCTTCACCTTGTCATGAGACTGGATTATGCTTTATGACCACCTATCTGCTTGTTACGCGATTTGGTTGTGGCACCTTCCTGTAAATTCATGCCTTTCAAAATGGCGTTCTTTCCGTACTTTTTCTTGATATCCAGTACAGCGTGCTGTAACTTTTTCTCTTTTTCGAGCGCCAGTGCTTCTTCCTTGTCTTCCGTTTCTCTGGATTCATAATCCGTAAACAGATCCAGCTGTTCATATGCCGTCTTTTCCTTCATTGCTGTCTCATCCACAATATGATTGGCAACGATATTGACTCTTCGAACCAATAGATCCGGATTCACGATTTCATCAAACAACCCCATGACACCTTCCATAATCACCTTCGTCGATGACGTCATCCGCTTCAGATTGACTGTTCCATGGGCGTGCTTAGGCACTTGTCTGCCATAATAATCTGTTTTCACTTCTCCTTGATAGGTCTTGCGAATCTCTGGGTCTGTCAGATTTGAAATGTCATAACCTACCGTAAGCACCAACTGGTCGGTCACAAGACCTTTATCTACCAAGTCAAGGACCAACAGATCTGTCATTTCCTGGACAATGATCCTTGCTTTGTCATGGGGATAGGGAATATGCAAGACTTGACCGGCACCTGTGCTCTTGTTCGTCGGCTTATACGCTTTGACATCTGCCAAGGTGCATGGCTCCCACCCCCAAGCATGGTCAATGAGCAGCTGTGCGTTGACCCCAAAAGCTTATACAGTAAATCCTCATTATGAAACTCCTGCTGCTTGCCAATCGAACATCTTGCTATATCTCCCATCGTATAGAGCCCATGTTCCTCGAGCTTCTTGGCATAGCCTTTACCCACGCGCCAAAAATCAGTAATCGGTTGATGGGTCCACAACAGTTCTCTATAACTCATCTCATCGATTTCGGCAATCCTAACCCCATCATCATCAGGAGGGATATGTTTTGCCACTATATCCATGGCAATTTTACATAGATACAGATTGGTTCCTATACCTGCTGTTGCAGTAATACCTACCGTATCCAGAACATCCTTAATGATCTTCTTGGTGAATTCATGTGGACTCATCTTGGCTGCCTTCAGATAATCGGTCACATCCATAAACACCTCATCAATGGAATAGACGTGAATATCTTCAGGCGCAACGTACTTCAAATAGATATTATAAATCCGAGTGCTGTACTCCATATAAAGAGCCATCCTCGGTGGGGCTGCAATATAATCAATGGCTAGCTCAGGGGATTCCTCAAGTTCAGTGGTATAATATGAACTACCGGTAAATTTCTTGCCTGAAGCATACCTTACTCTTTTCCAATTCTCTTCCTTGACCTTCTGAACCACTTCAAACAACCTGGCTCTTCCGGGAATCCCAAAGACTTTCAATGAAGGTGATACCGCTAGGCAGATTGTCTTCTCCGTCCGGCTGCCGTCAGCTACAACTAGGTTCGTTGTCAGCGGATCCAGCCTTCGCTCTACACATTCTACTGAGGCATAGAAAGATTTCAGATCGATTGCTACATATATGCGTTTTTTTTTGTTCCATCTATCTCACCTCATTTACTGTCACTCTTTTTCCAGCTTACTGATGAACTCTTTCACTTCTTTTTTCGTTTCATCCGACCACTCTTTGAGCTTTTCCTGCAACTGATCGAGTTCTGTCACTTCAAGAAAACTGCTGTAACCCTCTTCAAAGAAAAGGGATAACGTTTCTGATATTGCTTTCTTCGTCATGTCATCCAGATCATTGTAGTATTCTGACATTTTGAAGAAATTCCGGATTCCGCCTTTTTTCAAGTCGGTCAAAGTCTTACTCTCACTGACGGCAAGGATATCAAAAGAACTGTAGCAAATGCTTCTCTCTGATCAGCACTCATCTTTTCAAGTGTTCTCTTGGTTGTCATGCCACTGATTCTATGATCATCCAGTGATGGCAGATAGATGAAATCGTTACCGAGCACTTCCCAGCTGAAACCATCATGCTGCATGATGCCACTGGATTGACTGCTTTTCACAACTTGATAAGTTTCATCATGCTCCAGCAACAAGCCGACCACAGAATTCTGAGGTACCAACGTTGTGATTCTGTCAGAGATATTCATATACTGCTGCTTGGAGAGTATATTGTCTTTGAAGCCCGGTCCATCGTTGTTGAATACTTCAACGATGCTTGACTGCAAGATGTCTTCCACATGGACCGCTGCATAGACAGCAAGATTCCCACCTTTGGAATGACCGCCGATATAGACTTTCCTATAATCATGTTTATGCAGCACTTGTTCAAGATATGCCAAAGCTTCTGCTTGAGCCGGAACCACATCCATGAATGACATATTCAGGTCTTCTTTCCACCCTACAAGTGTATCATCTGTTCCCCTATATGCGATATAAACCGTTTCATCATCCAACTCAACTGTCACAGCTGAAAACTGAATTTCAGCCACTTCATCAATGATGCTGACAAATTCCTTCAATACCAGATTCTTGAATCGTTCGCTGATGCTCGCTTCCTTAAAGAGCGGCTCTGTATCGCCGGTAAAAAGACACCCAGATCCATTTTTTCTTCTGCCTCCAAATACCTTGCTGCCACAGCACCGAGCTATCACCTTCTTCAGGCAGGTCATTGAAATCGATATAGGATAACCTTGCCAAGATCAGATTATCCACTGCATTGAAGGGTGATGCCTGAAAAGAAAGATCACCTCTCCATCTGATATAGTCGATTAATCCTGTCATACTTGAACCTCCTCCTCAGCATTCTTTCCTTTTTGCTCCACTCTTCTTAAGCTGAACCAGATGACTGTATGTATATTCATTGTATAACAATCGGTTGTAAAAGAAAATCCCCTTAAGCTCAAAAGAGACTTAAGAGGATAGTATATCAACAATATGAAATCTACTTCATGCAAAGGTGTACAGCTGCCGTCTTGAAGGTCAGCGGCAATGCAAGGATCTTCGGATTGCCTCCGACATACTTCTTCGCATCCTCGAGGGCTTCCTCGATGGTCGCTCTCGTCTTGAGCCCCATGCCTCTGGCAAAGCCAGGCTCATAGGCGCCGACACAGTACACAGCATTGGTGTGTTTCTCCGCCAGATGTCCACAGCTCATCATGGAGAAGGCGTGGAACGGGTGGTAGGCATAGTTGAATCGATACAGATCCGTGTACTCCTTCTTCATGGCGAAACACTCACCGTGCTCGGCCATATCCGGCAGCTGGTTGTGATAGTCCTGCTGGAACAGCTCATAGGTCTCCCTGTAGCTCGGGAACTCCTGGTCGTGGAAGTAACCGTTGCAGATGGAGGCGAAGATCATGACACAGTTGTCCTTCATCACTCGCTTGTGACGGATCATCTGTGCGGAAGCCGCCTGCATCATGAAGATCGGATTGGTGCCCATGCCGTTGCCGTAGTGGAAGTTCTGGGGCATGCCGAAGACCATGACGTCGTACTTCTCCTCTTCACAGAACGGTACGTAGGTGCGCTTGTCCGCCACTTCCCAGGACACCGGCTGCATCTCCTTGGCATAGCCGGAGAACACGGCGATCTGACGTCCTTTGGAATCCAGGACCGCGTCACACATGAAGAACTTCTTGCCCATGGCCTCTTCCATCCGCATGGAGATGGTGTCGAACTTCCGTCTCATCAGGGATTCGGAGTTGACCGGCGTGAAGTCGTCGCGGTGCATGACGTGTGGCGCATGATGGGAAGCAATGGACTTCCAGTGGGTGATGCCCGTTGCGGAGTGCTTGTAGCCGCCCGAATAACCGCCATAGGGTTGCCTAGCGTGTGGCCAATAAAGACCGCCAGGTCGGAGTCGAAGACCTGCTTGCTCATGATGACCGGATTGTTGATCTCATCGACACCGAGGTCCACCAGGTTGTCGTAGTCCTCCGAGTCGTGGTTGATGATCTGGTTGGAGTGCCAGTAATCGTTGAAGACCTTGTCGCCGAGGATGGCCTTGATCTCCTTCTTCGTGTTCTTCCTGTGAAGACCGTTGGAGCAGATGAGAAGGATGTCTTCTTTTTTCACCCCTGCCTTGAAGCATTCTTCAAGGATGATTGGTATGGATGTCTTTCTATGAGAGTCGTCCTGGAAACCGCCCTTGACCCTGTCAGGGAAAATGATGGTGACCTTGGAACCTTCTTTGACCAGTTCGCTGATCGGCTCCATGCCGATGGGATTCAGGATGGATTTTCTTGTCTCCTCAATTATTCTATCGGCGGGGATGCACTCAGGATCCGCTACCGTCACTCCGGGTATGAACACATCGGTTCTGTCGTCGGGCAACTCTGCACTCATCAGCCTTGGCCGTATTCAAAATCTACTTTCATGGTTTGTCATTATGCATCAATTCGACTTAACTTACTACTTGATGCTTTCCTCCTTTTCTTATCGATTCATCATCTCTTTATAGAACTCGATGGATTGCTTTGCACAGGTAGTGGTATCCGGCTTTGCAAATGCCTCAAGGGTGATGTATCCATCATATCCAATTTCATCGAGGGCATCAAAGACTTCCGCATAATCAAGATGTCCTGTACCCGCTGCCCATCTATGGCTGCCTGGTGCATGAAGATTGGATATCCTTCCTTTTGATGCCAGTATGCTATCCCTGAAACTTATATCTTCAATGTTCATATGGAATGTATCCAGTAGAATACCAACTCCTCTGGGATTATACTTCTGAATGAAATCCATAGTCTCAGTTGCGCTGTTCAAGAAGTTCAGCTCATATCTGTTGATGGGTTCCAATCCGATGACAATCCCCTGTTTCTCAGCATATGCGCCAACGATTTCCAGGGAATCTGCCAGCCTTTCCGAACAGGCTTCATAACTGTCATTCTCTCCGATACCGCCTCTGATGAATCCTAGAGCGATGGAATTTGCTCCCATCAGTTTTGCCTTGTCTATCTGTTCCATGAACAGGTCCATATCCCTTATACGCTTATCGCCATCGATTTCCGAAAGCTTGACGCCAATTTCTGCCAGAAAAATGGCAGATAGGTATTGATCTCGATATTGCCTTCACGAAACATCTCCTTGATTTCGAGCAGTTCTTCATCCGTCTTTCTGTTGACGAACAAATCCACTCCGTCATATCCCAATTGTGACATCTCCGCAATATTCTGTTTCAGTTTCCCGTCACGGTAGATGATGGGTCCGAAGCTGGTCTCATATGTGGAAACCGTAATTCCATACTTCATCGTTATCCTCCCTGTTTCTCTTTGCTCTGTCGGACATCAGTCCTTACCGGTTCATCTCAATGACCGGTCTACTCAATGCCAACTCAAGTCTATGCTTTAAGTTTGAACAGATTGATCTTGTCAACGGTTACATCTTCAACCGCTGACTTGACCGGTCCGAAAATCTTTGGTGGCGCAAGATGGAGCTCCTCATCCAGCACCTCTTTCATCTTCTTCGCATACGCATATTTGAGGTCAGTGGCGATGTTGAATTTCCTGATACCCGCTTCAATGGCTTTTCTTGCCACATCCGGATCCATATCGGAACCGCCGTGCATGACGATGGGCTTTTCAGGAACAAGTTCCCTGATGGCTTTGATACGCTCAACATCAATCTTCTGTTCTCCTTCGTAGAATCCATGAGCATTACCTACTGCAACAGCCAGAACATCAACACCTGTGCAGTCAACGAACGCTCTCGCCTGCTCGGGTGTGGTCAGGTTCTCCGTATAGGTTTCATCCCCTTCCTCAGACTGTCCGAGACATCCGATTTCACCCTCTACAGACACACCCTTTGCATGCGCCTTTTCAACGATGGCTTTCGTCGTAGCTATGTTTTCCTCAAAAGGCAGGGATGAGCCGTCAAACATGACCGAGATGCCGAGTTCAATGGCCTGGTCGATAAGATCCAGGTCCTTGCCGTGATCCAACATGACCGCTACGGGAACACTTGCTTTCTCTGCTGCCAGTTTCCTACCGCAGCCATGATATCCATCCCCATATACTTGGCCATCATTTCACTGACCATAAGGATTACCGGTGTGTTTTCCTTCTCCGCACCATCGATGATCGCCTGTGCATACTCAATATTGTGATAATTGAATGCCCCGATAGCTCCCGGCTTATCTGCAGGCATCGCCTCAATTGCTTCTTTCAGTGATACAAATGACATAGAATCCTCCTATAATTGAAAATCGTTCAGTTTCCCGCTTATCGACACTGTTGCATCATAAGCTTCCTTGAAAATCTCATAAAGACCGTCATAAACCGCTTTATTCTCTTGTCTTGGATGAATGACAACATTGGTAAGGTCAACCTTATCGGTTGCATCTACCATATCCTCATAGATACCTGCTCCAATACCGGCAAGCATGGCCGCACCCAGCGCTGTAGCATCCGTTTCACCGCATATCTCCACCGGCAGCTGAAGCACGTCCGCCTTGGTCTGCTGCCAGACTCCGTTCTTCCCAGAGCCACCTACAACACACAAAGCTTCCACTTCTCCATCGGATAGTTTTTGATGCATCTCTACAATCATGCGATTCTGGAATGACAGTCCTTCCATGACTGCCTGCAGCAGGTCTTTTTGCGTTGTTGTACTCCTTATCCCCAGGAACGCACCTTTCATCTTTGGATTCCAATATGGTGCACCGCTTCCTCTCAGGTGGGGTATGAAAAGAACTCCGCCGGCTCCCGGTTTCCTATCCTTCAGCTGGTCAAGAACCTCTTCATATGTGTACTCCGATTGACCGATCCCCCATTCCTTGAGGGAAAGGATTGTGTTATATGCCCATTCAAAGGATGCGCCGGAGCTGACAATGCCGCCCCAGAGGGCATATCGTGATGCTTCCAGGAATCTGCAGGTACGCTGACCCTCGAATTCCATCTTAGGTTCATCTTCTCTGTCGGATATATAGATGACAGACTCAGCAGTTCCCGATGAATCCAAAACCTTTCTTCCGTTCAGAACTCCAGCCGGTAGTGCCGCACATGGATGGTCATTGCCTCCCATGACCACAGGTACCGAGGTATGAAGATCTGTCAATGCACCGGCCTCTTCACTGACTTTTCCGACTACCTTTCCACTCTCGATGATGTCAGGCAGCAGTTCCATACTGACATCCATCTTATCAAGGATTTCCTTGGACCATTGATTCCCTGCCACATCGAATGCCAGTGTTCGTGATGCAAGGGTATAATCCGTCGCCATCCGGCCGGTGAGCTTGAAGATGATATAGTCTGTCATCTGGAGCCATTTTCGGGAAGTCTCATACACTTTGGGATGGTTCTTCTTCATCCACAGCATCTTGCACAGGGAAAAGATAGGATTCGGGTCCAGACCGGTGATCTGATACAACCTGTCCTTACCCATGGCATCCACTATTTCCTGTGCTTCCTTATATGACCTGGTATCGAACCAGGTAATGATGTCAAAGCATTCCCTGCCGTTTTCATCGACAGGCACAACCGCTTCTGCCATGCTTGTCACAGAAACACCTGCTATGTCGCCTTCAACCTCTTTCACTGCCTCTTTGATCAGTCCGGCGATGCTGCTCCAAATCTCATCCGGTTTATAGGTGGACTGTCCGTTATCTTCATAATGCGTGACGGTCGGTGTTTTCTTGATACACACCGCATGTCCCTGAGTATCGAATACAGCGACTTTCCAGTTGGTGGTGCCGACGTCGATTCCCATCAATAATTGCTGTTTTGTCTTCATCACTTCACTTCCTCAAATCTTGGTTTTCTCTGAGTAACGAGCAGCTTGGCATCTGCTATTTCCTCACGATGCGGTTCATCAGTTCAAGGTCGAATCCCAGCTTGTCATAGCTGTCATAGAATACCCATGACTTACCGGCATTGATGCCCACAGAGGCTCCCCACTGATGAACATCCACACCCTTTTCCTTCAGGTATTCCCTTGGTTCCTCGTGATCATCCACCAGGAACTTGATATGGTGGATACCTTCTCCATGCTTGTCTATCCAGTCTCTCCAGATATTCTTGCCTTCAAGGGGCTGAATCACTTCGATCTCGATGTTGCCCAAATGATAGAAACAGAACTTGGCCTTGAAATCAGAAGGTTCCCCATGATACTCACGGTAGACATCCTCATTACCGGCCGGTGGAAATTCCGCGATTCTCCATGATCCCATGCCTACAATCTCTTCCAGGTTCTCCAGATAACTGTCGAGGTCATCCACCAGGATACCGATTTGAATCGGATTCTTGAAGACGCGTTTCGGGTTGAAAGGCATCTTGGGCGGATAACAGATCAGCATTTCCACCGATTCACCCTGTGGTGTGATTTTCATATCATCGAGATTCGCAGGTAAGAATACGCCTCTTCCCTGCTCGGCAACTTTTCTGTAACCGTCGAACTCGAAGACCGCATTCCCCTTAGTGATGATTGCGATACGATGGCCACCTTCATACGGCTCCAATACAAAATGCCCGTCCACTTTCAGAAGCTCTACCTTGAATCGGTCTGTTACACCATAGGATACAATTTCTTCCAGTTTGTATTCCTCAACATCCCTGAGGACTGTCGGTTCATCAAGGACACATGTCTTCCGTATTTCTTCTTCTGTCATGGTGTCATAATGGAACGCATCCATCAATCCATCCACACCCAGGCCATAGTGCAGTTCATTGTCCGTAAACTCACGTATGCCGATGTAATCCTTTTCGACCCTGAATGTATAGTCACAAGGTTCATGGATTTCAAGGAACATGGAACCCGGTCCGAGACAGTGGGGCATTCCAGAAGGAACAAAATAAACACCATCTTTGACCACTTCAATCTTGTGAAGACAGCCAAGCATGCCATCGATGTCCTGAGCTTCGAACAGCTCCCTCCAGCGCTCCTTGGTCACACCCTCTTTGAATCCTGCATAGAGACAGGGTTTCTCGCCGTTGATCTCCCTTGTTTCAAGAATGTACCACGCTTCATCCTTGCCGTTTGGAAATCCCAGCTTCTTGGTGGCGGTCTCCTGATCCGGATGACACTGCAGAACGATCCTTACCGTTGTATCACCGATTCTTGCCGAAACACCGATATCCTCCAAGTCCTTGAAGTCCTCTCCAAGATAACCTTCATAATCCGATGCGATCAGGTCTCTCAGGTAATGTTCCGACCCATCTGTGAGCAGCGTCTTGGAAAGGCCTTCACCCTCATACTTCTCTTCATTGGTCACTTCCACTGTTGAAATCAGGAATTCCTCAGGATAGTTGTTATCCTCAGGATTCTCAAGTCCCTGCCATTCATCAAGCAGCTTTCCTCCAATGTACGCGCGTTTGACGCGATTCAGGCTAAGAATCAGTGGTTCCTTTGAATACTTCTCAAGCATGTTCATTCTCCTTTTCATGTTCATTGTGGTTTATACATCATTTCAAAATTGTTGCATCTCTTCCGGAATTCATTTTGATGGATTCAACGCTATGGATTCACCTCTGCTATGGATTCACTTCTGCTATGGATTCACCTTTGATGGCATTCAATATCACTTCATGGGTCACCGCGGGTTTTTCAAATCCGAAGTTGATTCTGCCGATGACGATATCAACGATTCCCTGGCAACTGCTTTGGTTGGTATATTCACTCCATTCAGCAAGTACGGCAATACATTGTATATCTCACTGATATCGAAACCGAAAACTGAAATGTCATCAGGCACCCTAATACCCTTCTCCCTGATTGCCGCCAATGATCCAAGCGTTATTCTGTATCCGGCAGACAGGATTGCCGTTACTTCGCAGTGCTCCTCCAGAAGCTGAGTACAGACATCCTTGCTTCTCCTCTTTGAATAATCTGTATGCGCAATCAGGTTGCCAGGGACTTCCTTACCGGCTCTGATGTAGGCATCCTTATATCCTCTCAGTCTTTCTGCGGAAGAGTAAATATCTTCGGAACCCAGAATCAACGCAATCTGCTCATGACCTCTGTCAAAAAGTATTTCCACCGCTGACTTGACTGCATGATAATTATCAATGACAACATGGTCACACTGTATGCCTTCCTCAATGCTGTCAAAAACCACTACCGGTACCTTTTCGTTGATCAGCTGATTGATTCTCTCTATCTCATGCTCTCCCATGGCTGTGGATGGCATAACGACCAAACCTTCCACCTTCTTTCCTATCATCTGGGTTATCGTTTCCTCCAAAAAACCATTTATCGAATCACAACTGACGACATGTATTGCATAACCATGTTCCTTGAAATACCGCTCCAGATAGCTGATGGTGCGGACAGCAAACACGTTACTGAAGGATGGTATGATGACGCCTATGGTCATGGACCTTCGCATCTTCAGATGTCTGGCAACCTCATTGACTTCATAGCCTAATATAGCAATCGCTTCTTCGATCTTCTCCCTGATCTCCGGCTGCATATTCTTTTTTCCATTGATGTAGTTCGATACGGACCCCAAGGAAACCTTCGCTTCTTTGGCCACGTCCTTCATTGTCACAGGCATCTCATCACTCCACTCTATTGTTCGAATATGAACTCCTCAATATTTTCGATGACTTCGAATAATTCAGGACCGTAATTGAACCAGCCATGTCCGGAATTTTCCCATGTCTTCACTTGAAACTGAACACCTTTATCCTGCAATTCTTCTACCATATTTTCAGTGACAGCATAAGGGACGAGTTTATCTTTCTTACCACTCAAGACCAATACTCTTGACATATCCTGATGAACGTTGAATATCGGTGATGCCTCCTTGAGCATGTGTTCTCCGGGCGAATCAGTACCTAACAATGCTCTTAGTCTTTCAGCTTTCTCCCCTTCTTCGATACAAGCCTCATAATCAAAAGGTGCTCCTAAACAAACTGCAGCTGCTATCTCATGTGATCCTCCGACTCCGGAATCCCCAGTCGTATCTGTTCTTTCCGATGCCAGCATTGCAGCTACTGAACCGCCGACATAGCCTCCAACAACATATATCCGGTCATTATCCACATTATGCAGGTCCGCATTGTCGATTATCCACTTCTTCAGTCGCATTGTGCTATTGAAAGGTTCAGGATAGGTGAACATATTCATATTCTTGTAATGCATCATATAGCAGACTGCATTATACTTCGCTGAGAAGTATCCGGCATGGGGATAAAACTGAATATGATGATTGTCACAGGAATACCCTGATAAAAATATGAATGCCGGCCTTCTTTCATCTGTCTCAGCAGAATTATAGATGATATCAACATAATCCATGGTTTCTTTACAATAGTTGAATTGCTTGACTACCGTTGTGTTCTCCGGCAGGCAATAGCACTCAAACATGTCATCTCTTATTTGACAACTTTTCAGGGACTCAATAAAGGATTGCAGTTCTACTTTTTTCATCATGTTCAATCTCCTATAATAATTCGAATGAAACGTTTCATTAACTTCAGTATACAGACCTAAACATGGCCAAACAATGGTTTCAGACCCTTTGCAAATCATAGCAAACCAAATAGGAAAATATCCAACACGAATTCAGGGTGCCCCGCCTTTTCATCAAATCCCATGTGATGTATAATTAAATCATCACTTAAAGGGGATGCCAATATGAAGTCAAAACTCCTGAATCTCGTCTACTCAATCAAGTTCAAATTAGTCGTGATTTTCATTACACTGTTCCTGATACCTTTCTTATTCGTTCAGACCTTGATAGCTGAACGGATTGAAAAACAGGAGTTGATCAATGTGGAGGAATCCATGACGAATAACCTTTCTTTGATCTCTCATTACACCAATGCGTTTCTTGGCGATGTACAGGAGGATTTACAAAACATCGTATATAAAGAGGAATTCATTACCAGTTTGTTCAATATCAAAGATCTTGAATCCATCACCTCCTATGAAGATTTGTCGCTGATTGAATATCTGACGAATGAAATCAGTGTACTTATCAGCAATGAACGCATCGACAGTGTATATATCTTTTCGAGAGACCGAGATGTATTCTATGATTTTTCCCTGCTGATACCTAATTATCTGATCACTGATATCGATACAACCCAGTGGTTCACTACTTACGAGGATAATCTTGATACTGCCGGAAACCATTTCAGAAAGAACTGGACTCTTACCAGCACAATACCCAATGTCGGGAATCCGAATCCGATTATATTGTCAGCCATTATACACGGGTAAAGAATCAAGACAACACATTCAATGTAATCTCCGTCAACATCAAAATCCTCGAGCTCCTTAACGTTTTGAATTCACTGACACTCCCTGAAAACTCTTTGATCCATATCAGTGATATGGACGGTCAAATCATTGCATCAAATAACGAAACCTTGATTGGGAACAATATTTCTGACACGTATGGAACACCCGTCATCTCAGGTACGAGCACTACATTCGATGGAGAAAAACGGCATTTCATCACTTATTTTTCGGAACAGCTGAATTATCAGTTCATCGTTGATATTCCCTACACCTATATCACCCAATCGGCAAACGATTCCCGACAGCTGCTGTACGGACTTTATATCGTTCTATTACTGATACTTCTCATAATGGTCTTTGTGATCCGTGGGTTCCTTCTCACCCCGATCACTGAAATCATCCATAAGATGCGAAGAGTTGAAACCGGTGATTTTTCAGCTGCACTTCCTGAAAACCGCAAAGATGAATTTGGAATCATATACCGCAACTTCAATGAGATGACCAGGAACATCAATTCGTTGATCCAAAAAACTACATTGAAGAGATCAGCCGTAAAGAATCCGACCTTAAATACATTCAGACCCAACTGAATGAACATTTCCTCTACAACACACTTGATTCAATCTACAGTCTTGTATTGGGTGGGGATAGGGCGAAAGCAAGCAACATGGTGTTGTCCTTATCCAAGTTCTTCAGAACCACACTGAACAATGGCCTGCAGGTGATAACTGTCAATGAGATCGTTGATATGCTGAGAAATTATGCTGATGTCATGCTGACAAGAACCAGCAATAAGTATTCAATAGAATTCAATGTTTCCAAAAATGTAGGAAGTTATTATGCACTGAAATTTCTTTTCCAGCCTGTGATTGAAAACGCCATTATCCATGGTGTGGATAACAGGAAATCAGGTGGTATCATCAAAGTATCCCTGTATGAGGAGGATAATCACATCATCTACAAGGTCTGGGACAATGGAAGAGGAATCGACAAGGAAACTCTTGATTCATTAAACGGAATATTTACTGACTCTTATATGATGGAAGAATCTGATTACTTTGCTCTAAAGAATATCTACAACCAGGCAAAACTATTCTATCGTGAGGATTTCAACTTCCAGATAACAAGTATCGAATACGAATATACAGAATTTGTTGCAACACTTCCTGTCATTGAAGAGAAAGCTGCTTATGGAGGTCAGAAGAATGATTAAAGCTGTACTTGTGGATGATGAGCAAATCATCTTGGATAGTTTGAAGAACAATTACAACTGGACAGATATGGGGATTAAGATAGCCGGTACTGCATTGGACGGCGACATTGCTTTTGACTTGATCTGTGAAATCGAACCCGATTTGATCATCACGGATATTCGAATGCCTACCTTGAATGGAATAGAAATGATCAAGCTTCTTCATACCGCAAATATTTTCCCGTTTTTCATTTTTGCTACAGGCTATAGCGATTTCGAATTTACAAAAGAAGCCATCAAACTGGGTGCATCCGATTATATTCTCAAACCTTTCAGCAAGACGGAACTTGAAGAAACCATCCGTCGATGTGTGAAAGAGATCAAAGAAGCAAAAGAAAAGATGTATGATATGGATCATAATGTTTGCGAGTTAAAACTCAAGCATTATTTCAGCACCGCTTCTTCAAAAAAGAACCCCCGACGGATAATCCAGCTGAACAGTTTTCTGGAAGAGCATCTTCATCTCAATGAATGGCAGATGAATCTTATGACGATGGACCTGTCACCTGAAAACACCGCAACACTGATTACCTTTGAAGACTGTATCCATCTGATCAAGCGTCTCAATTTTAAATTGGGATGGTATCAATGTCTCGCTTTCCACATTGAAGAATCAGATATCGTTGTTGTCATCAATTACCGTACTGTTAAAAACAGAGACCGGATTGATCTGAATGCTGCCAACCTGAAGCACATGAAACTCATTACTGCCAGCCTTTTTGAAAACCTTGGAATCGATGTTGTTGTGACTTCTCAGAGTAAACCCAGCGCTAAAGGTGCTCCATCTGTTGAATCCATCTATGACTGCTATCATGAACTCAAGAATCGGATTCCCGCTGTTGCAAAAGCTGACAACCCTGTCTTCAATCCTCACCAGGCACAGAAGTACATCCAGGATGCGATTGCATATATCGGAGAAAACTACGGCAGTCAGATCAAGTTGAAGGACGTTGCTGAATCCGTTTACCTCAGCGAATCTCACTTCAGCACTCTATTCAGCAAGTCAGTTGGCACCTCCTTTTCCAAATATATTGCCAAATTCCGTGTTGAAAAGGCAAAAGAATACATGAAAAAGAATCCATATGCGAAAATTTATGAAGTGTCACAAGCAGTAGGCTATACGGATGCAAGATACTTCAGTACGCTTTTTAGAAAATTGGAAGGCATGACACCATCGGAATATATCACCATGCTTTTCACCAAATAGCAGTCACAGAAAATGCTCCTCCTTATTGTACAGCAATTGGCTGTAAGCAAGGAGGAGCATTATATTATACTCCATATATGCAACGTACGTTCTATTCTTCAAAGATCGCTTCCCATTCAATTTGAATGCTTCTTGCAGCTTCATCCGGTTCGATTTCATCCAGAAGCATCTTCTGAACATAATCTGTGAAAACCCTCCAAGTATCCGTCGATTTGGGGGTCATCATCAGTTCCTCAACCAGTTCCACACCTTCCATCAGTTCATAAGCTTTTCTCAGCAGGTCATCCTCAAAGATATAGGCAGTATCCGCCTTAAGATTTGCCGGAAATTCTCCCAGTTCTTGGCTTAACCAGGCGTTGATATCTTCTCTCACAAGAAACTTGATGAAGGTCCATGCCAATAACTTGTTCTGTGATTCAGAGCTGATTCCTGCTTCAATTCCATGGAGCCTTGTCGCCTTGATGCTATTGTCTTCGGGTCCGGCACACGAACGACATCGAAATTCAATGACTGATTTCTATTATTTACAGTCTTCATATGGGTTGATGGTTCTATCATCATGGAGGTCAAGCCTGCGGCAAACTCATCAACCACCTGTATACCCGACTTGGTCAGTGTTCCGGGCATAATGGATCCATCCGCATACATCCTGTCTATCATATGTAACAACTTTTTCATTTCAGGTGTGTCAACGTTGGGTTTACCATCCCTGATCGTTCTTCCACCTGCACTATAGAGTAGCGGATACAGTGTGAGAATAGGTCCGTTGGCGGCTCCTACGGATGACATTGACATCGAAAATCCATACCGGTTGTTCTCGATATCAGTCAATGCATTTGCGGCTGCCTCCAACTCCTCCCAGGTATCAGGAAAATCAATACCGGCATCCATGAAATGATCTGTATTGCAATAAAGAACGAAATGCATGACTGAAATCGGAATCATATAGATATGACCATCAATTGGTTTCATCGGTTCCTGTACCAAAGATTCGTATTCGAATGTTTCGTCATTCTCAATATATTCATCCAGCGGTTCGAGCACTCCGATATTGACAAGTTCCTTACCCCAAGGCATATTCAACTGATATACATCTGCAGACATGCCTGATGCATAGGCTGCAATAATGGTCTTGCGCATATCAATAAATGGGACTTCGGTGGATATCACCTCGATATTCGGATATTCCTCATTGAATTTTTCGATGATTCTATCTGCCAATCCAGGATTTTCAACCATCCAATTGACAAATTCAATCTCACCTGCCAGTTCGGTATTGACTGAATTATCCGTTAATTGCGATTGAGTTGTTACATCCTGAGGATCATCATCTTCCCGGCAAGCAGATAGGCTTACCATCAACATAAGGATCAACACTGCAAGATTCCAATTTTTCAAGATGCACCGACCTCCAATTATCAATCATCATCAGATGATTCTTTCAACATAACATGATGGTTCTAGTACTCCTTTGCAGCCTCATACATCGCAAGGATATTATCAATCGGAACATCAGACTGTAAGTGCTGACTGCCGGTAAAAATATATCCGCCGCTGTCACTTAGTGTCTCAATATACTGCCTGCACTCTTTCTTGACTTCTTCAGGTGACCCGTTGGGTAACAGCCACTGGGTGTCGATGCCACCGTGAAATGTAATGCCTTTCCCGAAGTTGGATTTCAAGGACTCAGGCTCCATTCCGTTGACTTTTTGAATCGGATCAAGCATATCAACTCCACATTCGATAAAAAAAGGTATCAGTGGACGAATGGCTCCACATGAATGCTGCATCAGCTTGGCACCATAGCTGTGTGCCAAATCGACCAGGTTTTTAAGGTTTTCCATAAAATACTCTTTCCACATATCTACGCTGAACAGCATGGAAACCTGAGTGCCGTAATCATCATGAATTCTCAGAATATCAATCATGCCATCACCTGCTATCAGCGCCTTCTCATAATGTTCCAGCAGGAACTTGTTCATATTGTCAAACAGTCTGTGACAGCCTTCAGGGTTCAATGCCATATCCATAAAGAGAAGTTCTGTATTCCTCAAATTTGATGCCGCCATCTGATATGCTCCAGCGTGCCCAATACAGATAGCTTTATCCTCATGCTGCATGCAAAATCACGGACCTTGGTATAATCAAAGTCATTTGCATCAGGAAAAGTATATTTATCCAATGCATCATTGATATCCGGATCATCATCAAGTGCGAATCGGGTGGTTATGAAGTTGTACTCATTACCCGTAGAATGCCACTTCCGTTCATATCCCCAAAATGTTTCCTCATGTAATACACCTTCGATTTCATACTTCTTCAGTGGCAGACCATTATAGGTTGATGTCAGGTCAAAGGCTCTGACATCAATATCCAAGTATCTATACAGATCTTCCTTCTCATGGAATCCCAATTTTTTCATCAACTGTTTTTCCACATAATCTGTTGCCAGAAAGTCCTTTGGCAGTTTATCCGTTTTCCTGTGCATTACTGCTTCCCTTATACGCTCTTTAGATGTCATTGCATTCACTCCTTAAATTATGAAATGGTTATATCCACTTCAATTATGTACCCATGTTCGGCTTTATGCAATGCATCTTCATCAACATCAAATATATCTAAACAGTTTAATAAATGTAAAAACATCCATCCGATAAATCCTATCTATTCTATTTCAATCATAGCACTCAAACAATTGATAAACAAGCCTGAACTCCAAAGTCCATAGTACTCAAAACGCATGGCAGCAAATGCACCACGCCGTTTTAATATAGAGGCAATTATGATTAATCTTCCACAGACTTTTGATGTTTCAAATAGTAGATGGAAATGATACTTGTTACGATCAGAATGATGACAGCCAAAGCTGAAGCTTTACTGTACTTGAGCTCATAAAATGCCAATTTGTAAAGGTATGTTGCCAAGGTTTCAGTAGCACCTACAGGTCCACCACCAGTGGTCAGCCAGATCAGCGGAAACAGCCTGAATGTGAATATCAGATCGAGTAATCCGACACTGATCAGAATCGGTTTCAGTGAAGGCAGCGTGATATGAATATACCTTTGCCACATGCTGGCCCCATCTACCTGTGCCGCTTCATGAAGGGTATAGGAGATGGATTGAAGACCTGCAAGCACACTGATCATCATAAAGGGGTATCCTCTCCAGATATTCACAACTATCAACGACAGCATCGCATATTTGGGATCACCGAACCATTCAATATTCTGTTCAAGAATACCAATGCTTCTCAAGATGTAATTGAAAACACCCAGGGGTGCCAGTATCAGCTGCCAGTTGATGGCTACAACAGAGGCAGTGAATATCCATGGGAGTATGAATACCACCCTAAAGAATGTTTTGGCATACTTATTCATCTCCTGATTGAGCAGAGATGCAAAAACCAGTCCGACGATGATATGAAAAATCACACTTCCTACCGTGAATACAACTGTATTCCATAAAGCCTTCCGGAACAAATCTTCCGTAAGCAATCCAATATAATTCTTTAGGCCTACAAATGTAGATTCCTTTACAATCAGTACATTGTCAAAGAAACTAAAGCCCAGTACCTGTGTGATAGGGTATATCAGCAGTACTACCAGAAGCAGTATCGGTGCCGCTACAAACTTGTATGGAATCAGTTTTCTTCTTATCGTCAAGTTGCCATTCATCATCTTTTTGCCTCCATGTCATCCTATTTATTGATTCTATTGACCAAACAGCTCTTCCCATCCTTGCTGAATATTCTTCACAGCCTCTTCAGGACTTATTTCATCAAGGAACATTCTTTGGGTGTTCTCAGTGTAGACTCTCCATGTATCCGTTGATTTTGGAGTTGTCATCAGCTCTTCAACCATTTCGAGTTCACTCATCATATCAAATGTCTTCTTCAGATGCGGATCCTCATTGATATAAGTTGCATCAGCTTTCAGGTTTGCAGGCAGCTGTCCGGATTTTTCACCCAACCATGCATTGATATCCGGTCTTGTCACAAAACTGATGAATGTCCAGGCCAGTTCCTTGTTCTCAGAACCTGAACTGATACCGACTTCCCAACCATGCAGCCTTGACGCCTCAACAGAACCATTTGCAGGACCTGGAACGCGTACCACGTCGAAGTTCACACCTTCACCGTTGCGCTTGACAGTACTGACATGGACAGACGGCTGAATCATCATCGATGCAGTACCCGAGATGAAGTCATCCAGCACCTGATTACCGCTTTTGGTCAGGGTACCCGGAAGGATGGAGCCGTCGGCATACATTCTATCCACCAATTGCATCATCCCTAGAACTTCAGGTGAATCGATATTGGGCATTCCATCTTTTATGGTTCTTCCTCCCGCACTGTAGAGAAGAGGATATAATGAAAGAATCGGACCGTTGGCTGCTCCTGAAGAAGCCATGGACAAAGAGAATCCATAACGGTTGTTGTCAGGATCCGTGAGCTTCTTGGCAGCTGCTTCCATCTCCTCCCATGTTGTGGGAAGTTCAAGTCCTGCTTCCTCAAAATGGTCAAGATTGCAGAATAAAACGAAATGCATCGCTGTCATTGGAACCATATATGAACTGCCACTGACCTCTCTCATGGGTTCCTGAACCAAAGCGCTTTTATCAAAATCAACATCTGCTTCCATCAACGCATCCAGTGGCTCCAGTGCTCCCAAATCGACAAGTTCCTGACCCCAAGGCATATTCAGTTGATATACGTCCGCCGACATACCGGCAGCATACCTTGCAATCAAGTCCTTGCGCACATCTGCGAATGCAACGGATGTGGATTCCACTTCAATGTTGGGATATTCCTCATTGAACATTGCAATCAGTTCATCGGTCACACCGCTTTCAGCAGCCATCCAATTGACGAATTCTATCTTCCCTTCCAATTCCTTTTTGGTATCATCTGTCATTTCACTTACATTCGATGCTTCGGCTGCTTTCGTCGTTGCTTCCTGTTTTTCCGTGGCTTTTGTCTTCTGCAGCGCTGCTCCCGTCATCTTTGCCACCGGAACATGCCACCATGGACAAAACCAGTACAACTGTCAACATTACCGATGTTAACTTCTTCAACATAAAACTTCCTCCTTATAATTTGCTCACACCGGACCTTCTCATTTGCCAGTGCAGTTAACTTTATATCATAGGTCGTTCGACCGATAGATATCATCTTCATCAAATCCCATTCTAAAACATGCAGTATTGACGCATCTAACCTTTTACAGAACCGGATGACAGCCCTGCGATGAAACTCCGCTGTACCAGCAGATATAGCAGCAATACCGGTATGCTTCCAAGGACAGACATGGTCATCATCAGCACCCAGTCTGTTGAATTCTCCCCTTGCAGTAATGCAATACCAACCGGAACTGTTCTCATGCCATCCGATTTGGTCAGGGTTGATGCAAACAGATACTCATTCCATGAAAGCATGAATGAATATATGGCCGTTGATATGATACCGGGTTTTGCTATAGGGACGATGATCTTCCATAGTGCGTACATTCTGCTGCCGCCATCCACAATGACCGCTTCATCCAACTCCTTGGAGATGGTATTGAAGTAGGATATCATCATCAGCATGCAATAGGGTAAACTGAATGATGCATATGTCAGTATCAATCCTGCATAGGTGTTGTACAACCTGAATTTCACAATGACGATATAATATGGAATCAGCAATGTGATGGCAGGTATGGTCTGGGTTCCCACAACAAACATGTTCGATACGATCTTGCCTTTAAATCTGAATCTGGAAAAGCCGTAGGCTCCAAGTATTCCGAAGAACAAAGATACCAGTGTCACAGCAATTCCTATGAAATAGCTGTTGAAGAAGAATCTCAGGATCTTGGGATCCTCAAATATCCTCTGATAGGTTGCCATCGTGAAGCTGTCAGGCCAGGCCGTCTGAGGAACTTTGAACACTTCCGCATTGGGGCGTATGGTCATCAGCGCCATCCAGATGATAGGAAACGCGATTCCAACTGAGAGGATGGATAGGGTGACATACAGCGCAATCTTTGTGAATCTTTTCTTGTTTTTCATCGGATCAATCTCCTTACCTTGAATCTATCTTGATTATAGCACTCTGATTTTTATGTACAATGCTGTATTTATTTGACTTTGTTTGTTATTTTTTGAATATATTTACCAATAGAATAATAACCAACAGAATAAAAAAATATCAAACATCATTAGAAGAATATTATTGAGCAGAAAAAAACATAGGACATCTCATCCTATGTTTTTCATTTGCTCAAACTGATCTTGCTATACCTCAGGAATTCATTCCCGGCTATCCGTAATACTCATCTATCGTCTCTTTTGCTATCTCCGCCCATCGCCACAGTCTCTGGGGCTGATACCTGACTGTGCTTATATCTTTCATTACCACTTCAACAGAACAGCCCTTGGCCTGATCAAACCGTTCAATCAAATCCTTCCTGCCTCTTCTGATAATTCTCTTCTGTAGCCTTCGTATCGATGCTGCTCACATGTAGGTTGCAGTTTCTCATGTTCACTATGATTCAAGGTTGTATTTTCATGCTGTAGCAGCTCATATACTCAGACGGAGCCACGCCTGTATGCTTCTTGAAGAACCTTGAAAACGCTTTGCTGTCCTCATATCCGACCATGGTGTCAATCTCGTTGATTGGTATTCCATCGATAATGTATCCGATTGCCATACGCAGACGATACTTGGAAATATAGTTTCGTGGAGTGATTCCCATATGATCCGAAAGTATCTGATGATTTCAACTTCGAATCAGTGCATTCAACTGCCTCAGCAACATCTGCTTGTCCCTGCCGAGGGTAGCAGCCAAAGGCACATAATTGCAGACATGATTGCTTCTCAGTATGCAGTTGCTCAGTTCCGGGCGCTCGACAAGAAGACGGTTTTCCACCATTACCTCATGTGGTGTCAGCGGCGTCAACTCGCCTTGGTTCACCTTATCGTACATTTCGGTGCCCGGATCGACAGTTAAAGTAAGCAATCCCAAGTATTCCGGGTCCACTGCATTGATGACTCCGGCAGAGTCGATGGCGTGACCTTCAGTATCTTCAACGCCGCCTAGGCCGAATATCAGCGTCAGCCAAAAAGATCTTCCTGATATATGGATATTGGCTGCGTGCGTATTCAAGATCCTGGTAGAGGTCTTCAAGGCGACGTATCCGGAATGGCTTGTCCTTGAACATGCTGCAAAAAGTGCATTGATTATGTGAACATCCAATGGTTACCTGGAGTATCAAACTGTTGGCCTCGCTGGGTGGCCGATATACATTGCCCTCATATCTCTTAATAAGCTCCTGATCTAGACGCTGCGAAATGAATCATCTCTGAATTTAGGGTTGCTGTTGATGACCTGAGTGATCTCTGACACCAGGCGCTCTTTCTCTTTGTCCAAGGTTGCAGCAAAGGGTAAATAATTGGAGGCATGATTGCCTCTGAAAATATTGCCTGACAGCTCTAGATTCTCCACCATCAATCGGGTTTCGTGCATCACTTCAATTGGAGTGAGCAATGTCATATCGCCAGCCTGTATATCGGCGTGCAGTGGTGTTCCTTCCTCGACTACAAGGGTCAGCAATCCGATATAATCCGGATTAATGGCGCTTAGGACCCTAGCGGTTCCAACAGCATGCTCTTGCCATTGCTCCTTGCCTCCAAGCCCTGAAATCACAGAAACCGACAGTTTGATACCTGCGTTTCTCACCATTTGACCTGCCCGTATGATCTGATCGGCACTTACCCCTTGTTGATTCGGGCAAGCAATTCATGGCACCCGGTCTCGACGCCCAGGTAAATAATGCCTAGTCCGAGGTTTTGAAGCAATCTGAGATCGTCCTCTCCTTTCCTGAGTATATCCATAGATGTGGCAGCCAGGCCAACACGTTCACATTCAGGGAAAAGCATTCGGATATGTCTCAGAATAGCCTCTAAATCAGTGGTTTCAGTATCAGTGCATCCCATCAATGAGAAAATCCTTCTTACCTGACTGTATTGTATGCGGGCGTCTTCAAGGTCACGAATGACTCTTTAAGAGATTTGATTCTGAATTTGGTATCTTTGAACATGTTGCAAAAGGTACATTGATTGTGTGAACAGCCTCTGGTGACTTGAATCAACAGGCTGTTCGCTTCACTTGGCGGGCGATATATTTTTCCTTCGTAAGGCATCTGATTCTCCTGTAAAATTAGTTTGACATAAAACTATTTTACACTATGTCTCGGTTTTATGCAATCCTTTACAGTCAAAAAAACTGACCTCAACATCTGAAGTCAGTTTCTCTGGTAGTACAGTGAGTTTTCCATTACATGTGCTTCTTCAAGAATTCCAATTGGTCACTGATAGACATTTCAAAATACTCGCCCTGATAGATATCAAAATGATCACAGGGATAAGTCTTCACTGTTGCCAACTCGCCAAGTTTTGCCGCAGTATTCTTATAGGATATTTCTGACACCAGTATATCCTTTTCACAGATGAGCAGCTGAACCGGACAGTCGACTCGATCAGCAAAATCGATTGGATTGTTCGCTTTGTTTTCCAGCAGCATCCTTGCACAGATCTCGTTCTTGAATGTCGGGCTGATCAGGCTTCATATCCCTCCAAAGCGCCTTCCGCACGATGGATAGCCAAGTCCCCTTTTCTACCTACAATGGGTATCCTATGAGGTGACAAACCTAACTTGGCCCTTCTTTTATCCCTGATTCCATGGACAAGCAATCTTAGCAGAAAAATCAAACCCTCCCGCTCATACATCAGTTTTCCGTCTGCATCTTTGTCAAGGGTAGGACATTGTCCGATAGTACAGGCAATGCTTTTGTCTTCAGAAGCAATGATGATCCCATAGCCACCTGAGCCGGAAGTTCCCCACAGGCAAATCTTATCAGGGTCAATGGCATCAAGGCCTTTCGCATAGGCGATAACGGCTCTTAGATCTTCAAGTTGCTTTTCGGTGGAAAATACTGCCTTGGTTCACCTTCACTCAGACCAAAGTATCTGAAGTCATAAAGCAGCGTGGCATAACCGGCTTCCAGGTATCGCATGGCATATTTATCGAGTACTTTCCCCTTGGTGCCGCCAATCCATTGCTCATGATGATGCATCCAACCGGTCCAGTACGATCCTCCGGTAAAAACAGGTCAATATCGATCCGATCTCCTTCAACATCAAGGAACGCTTTCTGCTTTTGCTTCGGGTCATCTTCAGGGTTCATTGTTTCTTTGCTCATTATATCAATCTTTTTCACATTCTTGAATGGCAATAGGATGATACCTGTCAAACTCACAAACAGGAATCCAATGAATAAGCCAATTATCATCAGCACAATCTTTAGAATAATCATGACAGCCTCCTTAACAGTATTTTGCACAACTACTTCGTTCTTATGAGTGAAAACACATACTGATACATCTCATTGATATTATCTATCGTTTCCTCCATGGACTCGTTGAATGTTGATGTCATGCCAATGCCGTGTCGGACGCTCATAAACAGCCTGGCCGTCTTCTCCACATCCACATCTGCCTGAACTTCTCCTTGATCCATGCTGTTCTGAATGATCGTTTTCCACTTGGCCATCTCATGATCATGAAGCTCTTTCGATGTTTCCGACAGTTCCGGATTCATTTCAAGCGCCTGAAAATGAAAGAAGAAAAAAAATTCAGCATGCTGACATTTTCCGGGTAATTAGCCTGTTCCAGCATGAGTTTAGCTTTTTCTATTCGGTCCCTCAAATAATCGGACAGCAATGGATTCTTCATGTCTTCCGTTTGCTCAGCTGCCTGCTCTGACTTGAATTTCATGTCAATCACAGCTTCAAACAAATCCTTTTACTGGAAAAATAGTGGTACATGGTTGCTCTTCCAATGCCTGCTTCGTTCTGTATCATACTGATGGATACTGCATCATAACCTTTTTCCAGAAAGAGAAAGTAGGCCTTTTCCAGTATGACTCGTTTTGTGTCTCTTTTCATTATTCTCACCATCGTTTCCTTCTAGACCGACCGTTCGTTCGATAATATTGTATCATTATTCCCTCTGTATGTCAATTGCATGAACCACCGCTGATAGCCATACACTGCTGCTCTTCAAAAGAAATATGTGTTAAATTCATCGATATACTGTTAACTTTCCAAGTCAATTTGTTCTAATAACAAATCATACAAATTCAAGTGTACTATACCATCTTTAGACAGATCCAATTTATCCATTGTAATCAAATATTTAGGATATTGATCATTGATTTTTAAAAGCGATTTCATTTCTCTGTCACATGTATTTTCATCGAGTGCCGTCAAGCTAACCTGAAAATACAATTTCCTTGACCCTTTAACAGCAATGAAATCTACTTCATAAGACATATTCTTACCAACTGTCACTTCAAAACCTAATCGAAGCAGCTGAAGATACACTATATTTTCAATTACATGACCAAGGTTTCCCTGACGATAACCAATCAGTTTGTTTCTGACTCCTGTATCGACAACATAATACTTACCATTAGTTTTCAAGCGCACTTTCCCTCTAACATCATATCGTTCACATTGATACAGCATATGTGCATCACACATTAACTGTAGGTAATTGTCTACTGTATCTGAAGTGATTTTATGCCCATGTGAAATCATTGTGTTCTTGATTGCATTAGCTGATGTATTATTACCAATGTTTTCAAATACAAACTTTGCCACTTTGTAAAAAGCACCCTCATCTCTTATCTTTCCTCGAAGTATATTGTCTCTGGTAAAAATCGAATCAAACAGACCTGATAATATCGCCTCAACCAACTCCTCTTGATTCGCCAAACTAACCGCTGGAAATGATCCGATTCGAAGATATTCATTAAAATGTGTTTCAACTTCCCTCTCATCATATGCTTTGAAATCAAGGAATTCTTTAAAAGAAAGAGGTAGTATCTTAATCTCAATATAGCGACCAGATAGATAAGTTAGATGTTCTCCTGCACTTCATCAATAAGAAAATACATTCTTTTATTGTCATCTATTTTACCGCTTATATGGTTGTGTAGTGATTCTGCATCCTTTAGATTGTCATATATATACTTTTCATAATTATTCTCAATTATCTGGCTTTCTTCAACACCCTGTTCAAGTAGATACATTTTGAACAAGACAAGTAACGATGATTTCCCAGATCGCCTAACACCTGTAATAACTTTATAAAATCGTTGTCTTTATATTGAATCAGTATATCTTTTTCGCTGTATCATACGCACCTCCTTTTCTAATTACAACAGATAAAATATTCTCAATCAATATTTTTTCTATTGTTAGTCGAAATTTATAATTTTTAAACATCTTTTCCGATTAATAAAAAAACTGATTTTTGACATCAGTCATTGATGTGTTTTGTCTCAGTTTATATAGAAAAAGAGAACCTGCATCGCAGATTCTCAATATACAGTCAAAATATAATGACTTACACTAATCTTCATATGGTTCTTCCGGTATAATGATACCTGCAGCAATATAAGCCAGGAACCCACCACCCGTCATCCATATGAACAGCATGACCAGCCTAACAATAGAAGGATCAACATTCAGATACTCTGCCAGTCCTCCGCAGACACCAAAAAGCATCCTGTCTTTTCTTGAACGATATAGTCTTTTTTCCATTTCTTTCACCTCGGATAGTTAGATATGTGTTAGTTCCACTTACTATCCCAGTATACCCGTCAAAACTTTGAAAAACCACAGAATCAGATTAAGGAATCATTAAGATACTATATAGGTCTTATAGATTTTTCTAATTCTTGTATTGATATCTCATCATTGAAAACATCATCCCCAAATATTAGAACTGCATCTAAAACTTTCACAGATGCTTCTGTCCAGTTATCAAAGAACTTCTTTTACCTATTTCACTTCCAGTAAGATTATATCCCGCAACACAGGATAAACTGTAAGCACGACATATAATCGTTTATTTATCAACAATAACATCAATAAGTTTTCTGTTAATAAAGATTTTCTCTCTTCCTCTATTTTCCAACACCAATATTCCTTTTTCAACTAATTGATTCAAATAATTAGCCGCTGTTTTTCTAGTAACACCTAGTCCTTTTTCAATTGAAGCTATTCGAAGATAAAAACTCAGAGAACATAACCTCAATCAATTCTTTAGAATATATTTTGGGTAGCTCTGCCTTCACTAACAATGCTATCTCATCAAAAAGCTCATTTATTCTTTTAAGTTGACTTAATGAATATTTAGACATTTCTGTGATCCCATTTAAAAAATAAAGTATCCATGCTTCCCAGTTATTCTCTTCTCGTACAACACTGAAAAGTCTATAATATTCACTTTTAGTTTCATATATATATTTACTTAAGTAAAGAATTGGACTTTGTAACAAATCATTCAATACTAAAAATAGGATATTAATTATTCTCCCTGTTCTACCATTTCCATCGTAAAATGGGTGAATACTCTCAAATTGATAATGAATTATTGCCATCACAACTAAAGGATCAATTTCCACCTCTTCATTCAAGTAGACTTCTAAGTTACCCATAAGTTTCCGTATTTTCTTTTTCGGTTTCTGGTGGTCGATACACAATTTCACCTGTTTGATCATTCATCAAAACTGTTCCACCTTGCTTCCTTATGCCTGCATTATTTCCTTCAATTATTTCTTGAATCTCACAAATCATATTTGTTGAAAGAAATTCTTTTTCTTTAACCAGTTCATATCCATACCAGATGGCTTCTTTGTAGTTTAGCACTTCTTTAGCTGCTCCAATAACTTTTCTCGTTTCTGCAATAGCTGAAAAAAGTTCATCATGAGTCGTAATAATATTTTCAATGGCTGAACTGTCCTTAGATTCATTTATTGTAATTGCATTAATCAGTATATTTTGGTTAGGTACTACTTCTCCATAACCTTTTAATTCAGCAAGATACCTATGCGCTATTGAAAGAGCTTTTAATACTTCTTTAGTTTCCAAATCAATTCTTTCACCATCTTCCATAGGTGGTAATTTCACTAATTTACTCATATATACCTCCTTATGGGTAATTTGCAAGATGAATTACCCATAAGATAATTATATGGGTATTCACTACACACGTCAATATGATATGGGCATTTTTTTTTGATTTTTTACTCATATCTAATCCCGAACAGTATTATACCTTAGTGCATCAACCATTACTATCCTTTTGAATCACAAATAATCTGTACACTTTTTTAAGAACTCATACCAGATTCTAACACTCCGCACCCCTCTTTACTTTTCCCCCATTTCCCTATATACTTAAAACATGCCTGTTTACAGGCTTTTAAGACGATATAACGGCTATAATAAATTACTAGAATGAGGTAAAATTGTATGTTTAGAATCTGGGGAAAAGTCATGAAGAACAGCCGGTTCCTCCATGACAAGGTCGTCGAGATCGATGACAGGTCCATGTCGAAGTCTGACAAGATTGATATGGCCATAGACGAATGCTGCATGACTTTTGATCTGCAGAAACCCATGTGGTTTGACAAGAACACCAAAGAGCTCCGTCAGTTTTCGAGGACATCCTTTCACGGGGATCAGTTCATCGAAGCCGTGGACTTCGATTACTTTGAAATTGAGATCATTGAAGAAGACAAGGAAATATAGAAGAATACAAAGAGATAAAGACAACTTCTAAACGTAAATCTGAGGATGAGAAAACAGGAGAGAGCTTATGAATACACATGCAGTTCATGATGGGTATGATAAGTGTGCCACCCACAGTACCGTTTTGACAGATACATACAAGGGATTTTTGGCAATGAGCCTGCCGCTGCTGGCTGCTGCCTGGATTCGCATGCCCTATATTGAGCATCCGGCACAGATGCTCATGACCCTGGTAGGACCCGTCGCATTGCTTATTGTACATATCCTTAAAGCTACGTATTCCTATAAAGCAAGAGCATGGTCCATTATCATCATCACCTATGTGATGGGAATGACCGAACTCATCCTTTTTGGCATTGTCAGTCTTGGTGCGCTGCTTCTCCTCGTCAGTTGCATACTTTCAGCCATGTTCGTCGAACGTCGCGGCTCCATTATCATCGAAACTGTCAGTTTCGTTTCATTCCTCCTCGTCATGTTTCTATCGAACAGCAAAGTTCTTCCGGTTCAAATCAATACGGAAAGTTTCATCATGAGTTACGATGCATGGATATCCCAGTTGGCTGTCATTGTCTTGATTGCAGCAACCATCGTTTTAGGTATCCGGCGGCTGAATGTCATCAACAGGGACTATGCCCTTCAGATCATCGGAAACAGGGAGGAGATCATCTCAGGCAACATGCAGTTGAGTGCTATGGATCTCGAGCTGCAGAACAAGTACGACGAACTGCAGAAGAGCAGAAATGCAATCATGGAAAGCGAACTGAAATACCGGACCCTGTTTGACAGCATGAGCGATTATGTTTACATGCTCGACCTGGATGGGCGATTTGAAGCTGTCAACAATGTTTTTATCAAGACATTCAACATCAGCGAGGAAGATATCCTTGGCAAGACACTCTACGAGATCCTGCCGCACCCGGAGGGCAACGCCATTTGGAATGAGGTCCTGAACCGGGTTAAAGAAACGAAGAGCAAAGTCATCCAGTTCAACTCCTTCGTCGACCGGGACGGCAATCCCAAGACCTATGAAGTCACCCTCATACCAATCATACATGAGGATAAGGTTCATAAGATCATCGGCACCAGCACGATGTTTCGGAAATCCTTGAACAGGAAAAAAGAATCGAGCACCTCGCATATTCGGATGAACTGACCGGTTTGGGGAACGGCCTCGCTTTCAAGGATTATGTTGCTGATAAGATCACCGATTTCACCGTGGGTACCTATCCCTTTGCCCTATGCATCATCGATCTGGACCGTTTCAAGAAGACCACTGACCGGATTGGAAAGGCCAACGGGGACGATATCATCAAGGAAATCGGCTCCCGTCTTGGAGACCTCGATTTGCAGACTGAAATCCTGTCACGAATCGGAAGCGATCGTTTCGGTTTGGTCATCACCATCAAGGATTCGCTGAATGATACCCAACAGCTCCTGAATGAATTGCCGAAGGTATTCCATGATGGCTTTGAAATCTATGGTTCCAACTTCTCGGTTACAGGCTCCTGCGGTATCACTTTATACCCATATGACGGCAAGACCTATGATGAACTGATGGACAATGCCAATACCGCTCTCAAAGATGCGAAGAAGAACGGCTGCAATATATGCCGCATTTTTGACATCGGACTTAAAGACAGTCAGGACTTGAAGAATAGTATTCTGAGCCATCTGCATTCTGCTCTTGATTACAACGAAATCATCGTTCACTACTGTCCTGAAGTTGCTCCGGACGGAAGAGTCATGAAGCTTCAAGCCTCCATGCATTGGAATTCACCAGCGTATGGTGTGGTTGAACCGGATGTACTCCTACCGCTCCTGGATGAAACCGGACTCATCATCGATTACGGCAAGCGTTTGATCAACGAGTCCCTTACTGCACTGAAGACCTTTCATAATGGCTGTGGTGATGACCTTGTCGTTACTATCCGAATATCCCCCTTGCAGTTCAAATCAGCCGATTTTGTCCTGGATATCATGGAAAGCCTCTCAGAGCATCATATGCTCCCTGAGAACCTCGAGCTGGAAATCTCAGCTCATGAGTTCACCGATGACTACGACCTGGCTGCAGCTACAATCAAGCAGCTAAGCATCTACGGAGTCTCAGTCGCTCTTGTCGATTTCATCAGTGGGCCATTATCCCTGAACCACTTGATGACACTGCCCATCGATGTATTGAAGCTTGACCGGAAATTCGTTTCAAATATCCTGGATGGAAACGAAGAAGCATGATAGCTGCAACAGTGATTGAATTGGCACAAAATTAAGCCTTCAGGTTGTCGCTGAAGGCATAGAAAACATTGAACAAATGCAGTTTTTCAAAGATTACGGTTGTGACCTGCAACAGGGCAGCCACTTCTTGGATCCTGTCACCGCTCCGGTGGTTCTTGAAAAATTGAAAGCTGACTGGCAGTAACCTCTTTTCATACATGGGCATGCCGATAAAGATATTCTCCTCTTTGCAGCGGCGTTTGAAATACTCATACATCCTTTTGGCATTGACGCAGGAAGCCGAATAGGAGTTATGGAAGCGTTTTTGATATTTGCTTACCAGACTCTTATCATAGGCTTCCAGTTTTTGTAATAATACTCCCTCTGCCTATCCCGCAAGGTCATTCCGAAAGCAGGATAGACGAATTGGACATCATAATCCTTGCAGGCTTTGATGATGGATTCCAGGTGTTCCCTATCTTCCATCAAGTAAGGCAGCTGAGGCATCAGCAGGAGTCCAGTCTTGATTCCCAGTGAATTCAGTATGCCGACAGCCTCCATCCTTTCCTTCGGAGAAGGAGCTGCAGGCTCGATGAATCCTGCCAGTTTCTCATCCATCGTTGTGACCGTCATCGCGATGGAGACATATCGCTTTGCTATACGCTCAAGAACATCCACATCCCTCAGAATCAGATTGCTCTTGGTGGATACATGTGCTCTCATACCGTAGAAATCGATGATTTCGAGGCATTTTCTGGTCAAACGGTACTTCTCTTCAATCGGCATATACGGATCGCTCATCGCTCCTGTTCCGATCGTATAGCGCTTTCGCATCCTCTGAAGAGCCTGAGTCAACAGTTTGTCCGCATTGACTTTAACTATGACTTCATCATCAAAATGGTCCACATGGTAGCACTCACTTCTGGAATCGCAGTAGATGCAGTGATGCTGACAGCCGCGATAGATGTTCATGCCGTACTGCACGCCGAACCAGGCCGAAGGCTTGCCTGCCCTGTTGATGATCGATTTGGCTTCAATCTCCTTGATCAAATCATCACTTCCAATTGGTGGTCATCGGGTTCATTCGAGTTCATAAAGGCTACCGAAACGGTATCCCAAGGCTTTCAGATCCTTGATGATATCATCCAGAGCCTGTGTATTCGATTCCGAAACCGCATGAAGCAGGATGATGGCACCATCGTGGTAGTTGTCCATGACATGATTGTAGGACCCCTCTTTTCCAGGTTGGTCATCGACTAGCCAATCCTTGAATGCCATGCTATAGAAAATGGTTCTATATCCAAGCTTCCTGGTCAGATAGAGCGTTCTTTCGCTGTATCTTGCACTTGGTGGCCTGAAAAAAGGATCCATTTCCCTTCCTGTCAATGCCAGGAACTTATCACCCAGGGAAGCGATTTCATAAAACAGTTCCTCATCGGTGAGTTCCGGGAATTTAGGATGATTCTCCGAGTGGTTCCCCACCAGGTGACCATCATCCACCATACGCTGTACCAATTCCGGTTCCCTGTCGATATAATCGCCGGTGATGAAGAACGTCGCTTTCACCTTGTTCGCCTTCAAGGTATCCAGTATCGGTGTTGTATATCCGTTTTCGTATCCTTCATCAAAGGTCAGGTAGACTACTTTCTCATCTACATTGTTGATGAAGTAGGCTCCGAACAGTGAGATGTCGATATTGTAATATCCCGTTACAGGCTCATGGTCCGGATTCCTCTTGAAAGACCAGCCCGTATCCGTATTGTCCAATTCACTGACATCCACATCCAGGGTGTATTCCTCTTCATTGCTGAACTGGCTGACAAACAGTGTTTCAATGATTTCTGCTTCATTGTCCTCCGGCTCCGTCACCTCCGGCTTGACTTCCTCCACAACCAATGCTGCTGTTGTCGGTTCAGGCGCCACAGTCGTTGTGGCCGTTACTTCCTTTTGCCCGTTGGAACCCGACAGATCCTCTAATTCAGGATCAATTGTATATAATTCTCCGCATGCGCTGACAAGCACAGTTGCCAGAATGCATAGTATAATAAGTATGTTCTTCTTCATCTCGTACCTCCTGTCTGTCTTTACTGTCATTATAACATAGAAATTATGACTGAAAAGATGTCGGCATTATTTTTTCCTTGCTATCATCAAAATGTATGAATTTTGTAAGAAATGGTATATTCCGAAAAAATATCTCAAGACATACAGAAAGCCCCGGAGATAAACTCCGGGGCTTTTTAGCGTATTAGTGAACCTTGTTATTACAGGCTAATTACGTTTTCTGCTTGAGGGCCTTTAGCTCCTTCAACAACGTCGAATTGAACTTTTTCGCCTTCTTCCAAAGATCTGAAACCTTCTTTTTGAATTTGTGAGTAATGTACGAATACATCATTTCCATCATCAGAAGTGATAAAACCAAATCCTTTGTCGCCGTTAAACCATTTTACTGTACCAGTCATAATACTGTACCTCCAAATTTTTTATTTCCTTGACTAATGGTAAGTAAATCATAGCCAATTTCATAAAAATTCAGCTGGTGATTGATACTCATAATACAAGGTCACTTTAATCATACACTATTTAAATAATTAGTCAAGTGTTTTTAGGCATAATTTTTATAAAATATCAATGCTTTGAAACAGTTTCTTATAAATATATACGATATCCGGCTCCTTTGAGTACTCAGGCACCATTTCAATGAGCACCCAGCATAAGCCGGAGGTTTCCTCCTCATTCAACACCAGTTCGTCCTCCTCGCTCGCCTCAAGGACATAGGCCACATTCAGATGTAAGTGTGCACCGACATAGCCCCCGTTTTTCATATGACTTTGCACCCATAAGACATCAATCGTTCTTATGCCTCCCAACGGCCGAAGGTCATCAAGGCCGGTCTCTTCCGAAGCCTCCTTCATCGCCAGTTTCAGCATATCCGGCTCCCCATCCGCATGACCGCCGGTCCAGGTCCATGTATCATAGATGTTGTGGTGGATCATCAGCATCTTGGTCCTCGCATGGTTGACGATGACCGCTGATGCGGTGATGTGGGCTATCCGGTTGTCCCTCGTCAGTACGTTGTTCGGATAATCCCCGATGAATTCCAGTATGACCTGCTTGTCCACGGTCTCTTGTTCATTTATTGGTTTATATGCTTTGATTTCCTCGATAAAATTCATGGAACCCCCTTTGTCTTGCAAAACTTAGCTGTTGCTATTCATAGTCTTAATGATATAATACATGGTTTTGGGGGGAAGGTAAAGAGGTGCTCGGGTGATGGGGACGGTACCTGGGACTGCGGACATTGACGGGCGGCAGAGGCTTAACACCTAACTGGGACTAAACCTGCATTTGAACGCCGGACTAAGCCAAAAAATCTTGCCTCATATGTTTGGAAATGGGGAAAATCGCCGAGCTTCGTTCAGGATTTTTGTCTTGGTCAAGGTTGGTTTTGCTGTCAGCAAAACCCTCAGAATGAGACGTCCGACATTCAAATGCCGATCAAGTCCCAGTAAGGCACAATCCAAATGCCTTCCGTCAATGCCCGCAATCCCAGCCACCTGTCGCCATCATCCTCGCTTACCGGGAGACTGTTTCAGTATAAGGCTAGCTTGAGACAATGGTTTATCAGATGCATAGTTAAAAACTATTTTATTCGATACTTGAAACACCATCTACATATTGAAGCTAATCACCAGCAAAGATAATTTGCCCATCACTCAGGCAGGCCAGTGGCTGAAGCTGACAACACCCTTAGTGAGGGTGATGACGACAGGCGCAGAAGTTTTCAGGTGTTGACGGAGGACTTTTGGACAACATCTTACTGTGACTTGGTCAGAATTTTGCGGTTCCACGTCTCGTTCAGTGGTTTTGCGGCAAGCAAAACCTTCCCTGACACGCTCAAATCCTGCACGCCGCTCGGCGCTTCCATCATTGCAATACATACAAGGCAAGGTTTTTGAACGTAGTGGAACCGCAAAATTGTGAGTTAGACACAGTTAGATGCTTATCCTCTGTCCGATGTCAATACCTGAAAAGTTCTGTGCCGTCCCCACCACCTGAACAAAAAAATGCAAAAGCCCCACAGTTTGACAGACTGTGGGGCTTTTGCGTAGGAAAGGTACATGTGAACTTGTTATATCAAATATGGGTAATTGACTAGAATTAAGCTTCAGCTCCTGCAAAGAACTCTTGAAGATTGACAGCTACTGTTTCCTCGTCTTCTCCATCGATCTCCACAATAATCTCATCATTGTGGCTTGCACCCAATGTAAGGATTCCAAGAATACTCTTTGGATTCACCTCTGTTGTTTCTTTGATGATCTTGATATCAGATTTTGCTGATTGGCAGACTTTAACCAATTGTGATGCCGGTCTTGCGTGTAAACCTTCTTCAAACCCTACTTTTGTTGTGAACTTAACCATAATGTCCTCCTTAGACTTAACAATATTATATATTTGATTCATATGCTGATGCATGACGTTGATGAATTACAGTTTGTGGATTTTGACTTTCTCTGCTATTTCCTTAAGGTCATCCACTTTGATGGATACATGGTCCTGGGTGCTGATCGCTATTGCACTGGATGCAACGCCATATGACAGGGACGTCTCCAAACGCTCAATCTCATCCAAGTCCGCACTTTCAGTCAGACCATAGATCATACCTGCGAGCATGGAATCACCAGCACCTACCGTACTGACCACATTCACCGGCAAAATCTCAGCTCTTAGGACAGCATTCTCTCCAACAAGCATACTGCCGTCCTCACCCATCGATACAAGAATATAGGAAAGACCGTGATCACTGATGATGCTTTGACACAGGTCGGCGATTTTCTCATTGGTATCCAGCTTCGTATCATATGCCGCTTCCAGTTCATGAATATTCGGCTTAATCAAGAATGGTGATCCTTCGATTCCCTTACGGAGAATTTCTCCATCGGCATCGATGATGACTTTGGTGACACCGCTCAGCTCCTGTGCGATCATCTTGTAATAATCAGTCGGCACACCTTTAGGGAGTGATCCGCTGAGTACGATATAGTCGCTCTCTTCGCCGCGCTTCTTGATCAGTGCAGTCATCTCTGCCAATTGGTCTTCATCGATGAAGAATCCCGCTTCGTTGACATCTGTCGTCCGGTAATTCATATCCGGTTCAACGATTTTTACATTGGTCCTTGTCGGTGCATCCTCAATCATGATCGTTTCCAAGGGAATATTGTCCTCGGATGCATGTTTTTGAACCTCTTTAAAGTTATTCGTACCTGCAAAACAGATGGCGTTGGTCTCGCAGTCAAAACCGGATATCAGTCTTGATACATTGATGCTCTTACCCCCAAGGGATACTACTTGCTTGCCAATCCGGTGAACCTCACCGAGTTTCATGTTCTCAATTTCTACAATCTTGTCGATCGCAGGATTCAAAGTTACGGTAGTTATCATCCCACCTCTCCTTTCGTGTGCTGTGACTCAATTAAATCTATTCCATGTTCCATAAGTTGATTTTTCGTATCCATATCCTCAATGGAGGATGTGATGATCTTATCCACCGACGAAACCGGAGCGATTTGACACAAGGCAACTTTATCGAACTTACTCACATCGGCAAGGATAATCCTTTCCCGACCTCTGTCCAGTATTGCCCGCTTCATTTCAGCCTCTTCAAAATCAGGTGTGGTCAATCCGTATTCCACGCTGATGCCATTGACGCCAATGAACACCTTGTCCAGCCGGAACCGGCGTATCGCATCGATAGCCACCTGCCCGACGACAGCGAGGGTGTTGTTGCGGATCTTGCCTCCGATGATATATTGCTCTGCTTTCGGATTGCTGGCAATGAACTGGGAAAATGAGGAGCATTGGTGAAGACAGTAATCTTGATGCGACTTCGTCCAATCAGCTTGGCCAATTCCAAAGTGGTTGTCCCTCCATCAAGAAAAACACTGTCGTTCTCCCTCAGATATGAGAAAGCTGTTCTTGCGATCTGCTTCTTCTCAAGAAGATAGATGCCTTCCTTTTCATTGAAGGTATCTTCTTTTTCAAGTGGTACATTCGAACGGATAATGGCTCCTCCGTAGACCCTTTCCAGTTTACCGCCATCTTCCAGCATGGTCAGATCCCTTCGGATAGTCGCTTCAGATGAATTCAACCGTTCGCACAGGTCTACGACCGTTGCTCTCTTATCCTTATATAGAATTTCAAGTATCTTTAACCTTCGTTCTTCGGGCATCATATATATCACCTGCATTCTATCTCACCAATTCCTTTTCCTGCTTCATCGCTGTGATGTTACTTGATTGACATGTGATTGATGTTTGTTTTCTGTCTCAGTTGCTGATTGTATTATAGCATATCAATCATTTTCAATCAATGCCACTCAATGATTTTCAGCATTTCAGCCGATTTTAGCCAATTTCAACCAAGCCAATTGGATATTTTTCAAAGCAAGTCTGTCATCCAGCCATAGTTCAATCATGCTCGCTCATCAATTGTGATCGGTTTCCTGTAACAAAAAGAGCATCAGCCACTCTGGACTGATACTCTTCTATGATTCAATCAAAAATCTATCACTAGTCATTCAACATCGATACTACCGACGGATAACACCTGTTTCTCTCGCCGCTTCAGCAACCGCCTCGGAAACCGCTTCAACCACCCGCTCATCGAACGGTGATGGCACAATATAGTCTTCTCGCAGTTCTTCTTCCTTGAGCACGCCGGCAATCGCATATGCCGCAGCAAGCTTCATCTCTTCATTGATGGTTGTCGCTCCCACATCCAGCGCACCTCTGAAGATGCCCGGGAATGCCAACACATTGTTGATCTGGTTCGGATAGTCGCTGCGTCCCGTACCGATGATCCTGGCTCCGACTTCCATCGCCTCTTCCGGCATGATTTCCGGAGTGGGATTTGCCATGGCGAAGATGAACGGATTCTCATTCATAGACTTCACCATCTCCTTGGTCAACACACCGGCCACAGATACACCGACGAATACATCAGCATCCACGCATGCCGCAGCAAGGTCACCCTCAATATCATTCCTGTTGGAGTTTTCAAGGATCTCCTTCTTCACGAAATCAAGGTTTTCCCGGCGTGAGTTGATGATACCTTTTCTGTCAAGGCAGAGGATATCATCAACACCGAAGTTTTTAATCATGCGGACGATGGAACTTCCCGCCGCGCCTGCTCCGTTGACGACAACCTTCAGGGATTTCGGATCTTTTCCTGTCAGTTTGCAGGCGTTGATGATGCCTGAAATGGTGATGATGGCTGTTCCATGTTGATCATCATGGAAAACCGGTATGTCCAGCTCCTCCATCAGTCGCCTCTCGATTTCCACACAGCGGGGTGCTGAAATATCTTCGAGGTTGATGCCGCCTAGGCTGGGTGCAAGCATCTTGCAGATATGGATGATTTCTTCCGTGTCCTGCGTATCCAGACATAGGGGAAAGGAATCCACATATCCGAAGTTCTTGAAAAGGATGGATTTTCCTTCCATGACCGGCAGCGCGGCCTTCGGTCCGATATTGCCCAATCCAAGGACAGCGGACCCGTCGCTGATGACGGCAACCATGTTTCCCTTTGTCGTATATTTGTAGATGTCATTTTCATTTTCCTGAATCTTCCTGCATGGTTCTGCAACTCCAGGTGAGTATACCTGGCTAAGGGTTTCCTTATCCTTGACAGGTACCTTTGATATGACCTCGATCTTTCCTTTGTATTTTTCGTGCAGCGCCAGCGCCTTTTGATAAACGTCCATATATTCCTCCTGATTCACACATGCCTAATCTTTATACAATTGCCTCTATTATAGTATACAAACCCTCTTATAACAACCATTACACACCATAAAACTCAAATAAACCCGTATATGAGACCGGCTATTATACAAACAAGAACAAAGAGTGTGTTTCACACACTCGGTTCCGCCTTCGGCGGATTGTTCCGGATGTCGACTAGGCTGCATAGGCGAGCAGTAACCGAAGGTTACGACCAGCCGGAAATTGCTCCCATGGAGCACTATCCCTAGGTAACCAAAAGAAAGGCTGCCAAAAGGCAGCCAATGGGTGTGGATAATACATGAATTTGAGTGTGTTAGTCAAACTAACATATATACAAAAAGTCCGGTAAGGCTACCTGGAACTTCTTATAGCGTCATTAAAAATTTCTGTATCGGTTGTAACGGTTGTCGATGAGCTGTTCCTTATCCATAGCGGATAGCTCGGACAGCTTGTCGATGATCTTATCCTTCAACGGACCGATGATCAGGTCAAAACTCTCGTGAGCCCCTTCAAAAGGCTCTTCAATGATGGATTCGATCACATTCAGCTTTTGAAGCTCTTCAGCTGTTATCTTCATCTCTTCAGCCGCCTGTTGTGCCAATGCACCGTTCTTGTATAATATGGAAGCAAATCCTTCCGGAGAGAGGATGGAATAGATAGCGTTCTCAAACATCCATACCTCGTCGGATACGGCCAATGCCAGCGCACCGCCCGAACCGCCTTCACCGATGATGATGCTCAGGATCGGCACCTGAAGGTTGCTCATCTCAAACAGATTCTTTGCAATCGCTTCGCCCTGGCCGCGTTCTTCAGCCTCAAGTCCGCAAAATGCACCGGACGTGTCGACAATATTGATGACCGGACGGTTGAATTTCTCAGCCTGCTTCATCAGTCTCAAAGACTTTCTGTAGCCTTCAGGGTTGGACATGCCGAAATTGCGTTTCGCTTTTCACGTGTCTTGCCGCCCTTTTCCTGACCGATGATGGTGACAGGCATTCCTCCAATGGTTCCGATACCACCTACGATGGCAGCATCGTCCTTGAACTGACGGTCTCCATGCAATTCTATAAAATCCGGACATAATTCATTGATATATTTAAGGGCCGTAGGCCTATCTGTTCTCCTTGCTTTAACAACTCTATCCCAAGCTTTCATAACGGCTCCTTTCTTCGTTTTAACTTCCATTTTCTTCAATCTCACTTTCTCCATGACCGCTGTTACTGCTTACGCCTCAAAATGATGGAACTTAAGCAGCTTCTCCAATGTATCCTTCATCTCCTGCCTTGGTACGATGGAGTCGATGAAACCGTGCTCGAGCAGAAACTCCGCCTTCTGGAATCCTTCCGGCAATTCCTGCTTGATGGTGTCACGGATGACACGCGGTCCTGCAAAACCGATGAATGCTCCCGGTTCAGATAGAATGATATCTCCCAGCATGGCAAAGCTGGCAGTCACACCGCCTGAAGTCGGATCTGTCAAAACAGTGATGTACAAGCCGCCTGCATCGTGGTGCTTCTTCAGCGCCGCACTTGTCTTGGCCATCTGCATCAGGGAAATGATCCCCTCCTGCATTCTCGCTCCGCCTGAAGCTGTAAAAAGAATGAGCGGAAGACTTTGCTCGGTTGCCAGTTCAGTCAGGCGTGTAATCTTCTCGCCGACCACATGGCCCATGCTTCCCATGAGAAACCTTGAATCCATCACACCGATAGCGACTTCAATCCCGTTGATCGTTGCGGTACCGGTAACGACACCTTCATCGACAGCAGTTTTCTCTTTCAAAGCTGCAACCTTCTCATCATATCCTTCAAAATCAAGTACATTGACCGTTTCGATATCAGAGAACATATTCTTAAAACTTCCTTCATCCACCACCAGATTCAAACGGTCAGGAGCACTCATCCTGAAGTGTTTTTCACAATTGTGACAGATACTCAGGTTGTCGTTGAAATCTTCCTTGTAGATCACCTGACCGCAGTATGTGCACTTGATCCATGAACCGGATGGTACGTTGGGCTCGGATTTATGTACAACTTTGGTTGTCGTATTCATTTGAATGTACTTGGGTTTCTTAAATATAATCTTCATTCTTTTCACACTTTCGTATATCAGCTGGATTATTTGTCGTTCTTAGCCAACATTTTTTCGATGAAACTCGTATCGTAATCCCCTTCGATAAATGATGGCTCATCCAAAATCTCGTAATGGAAATCGATGTTGGTTGTGATACCCTCCACGATGAATTCACCTAGGGCTGACTTCATCTTAGCCAATGCCTCTTCCCTGTCGGCACCATGCACAATCAGCTTGGCCAACATGGAATCGTAGTATGGAGCGACCGTATATCCTTGATAGATGGCTCCGTCTATTCTAATCCCTTTTCCTCCCGGCATGAACAGGTTGGTGATCTTGCCCGGAGACGGTCTGAAATCCTTGGTTGCATCCTCAGCATTGATTCTGCATTCGATGGCATGACCGTTCAGTTTTATATCTTTTTGTTTCAGATTCAGGGGAAGACCGGCTGCCACCTCAATCTGCTTCTTGATCAGGTCGACACCGGTGATCATCTCGGTGATCGGATGTTCAACCTGAATCCTTGTGTTCATCTCCATGAAGAAGAATTCGTCATTGTCTGACAGCAGGAACTCGACGGTTCCGGCATTGTAATACCCGATGGCCTTGGCAGCCTTTACGGCGACCTTGCCCATCTCTTTTCTCAGCTCTTCAGTCAAAGCCTTTGATGGAGCCTCTTCCACGATTTTCTGATGGCGTCGTTGAACGGAACAGTCGCGCTCACCGAGGTGTATGACATTGCCCTTCTCATCGGCAATGATCTGGAATTCGATATGCTTCGGATTGACGACATATCGCTCCATATACATGTCCTTGTCACCGAAACAGGCAAAAGCCTCTTTCTGGGCAAGATTGAACATGTTCTCGACTTCGTCCTTGCTTTCAGCGACCCGCATCCCTTTACCGCCACCGCCGTTTGCGGCTTTGATGATCAACGGATATCCGATTTCATCGGAAAGGCCGAGAGCTTCTTCTGCAGTTGTGAGCACTCCATCCGAACCCGGAACCACCGGCACTCCGGCTTTGATCATGGTTTCTCTGGCTTGTGCCTTGTTCCCCATGAGACTCATCATTTCAGATGTGGGTCCGATCAGCTTGATGTTGGACTCTTCACAAACTTTAGCGAATTTAGGATTCTCAGACAAGAAACCGAAACCCGGATGAATGGCATTGGCTCCGGTGATGACTGCCGCACTGATGATGCGTGTAATATCCAAATAGCTTTCTCCGGCTTTTGGAGGTCCGATACAGACGGATTCATCTGCAAGCAACGTGTGAAGGGCATCCTTGTCCGCTGTGGAATATACAGCTACCGTACGGATTCCCAGTTCACGGCATGCTCTGATGATACGTACCGCTATCTCACCACGGTTGGCTATCAATATCTTATGAAACATATCTTCACCTACCCGACAAAGAACTTCAGTTCACAGGAAACAGCCACTTCGTCACCGACTTTGGCAATTCCCGTACCTACACCGACAGGTCCCCTTGATTTGGTTATTTCAACGCTCAGCGTCAATGTATCGCCAGGTATGACTTTTCTCTTGAACTTGACCTTGTCAAGACCTGCAAAGTAGGCAATCTTGCCTTTGTTTCTCTCTTCTGAAAGGATAGATACGGCACCGGTTTGGGCAAGAGCTTCAACAATCAGAACTCCTGGCATTACAGGCTCTTCCGGGAAGTGTCCTCTGAAGAAGTACTCATTGTAAGTCACGTTCTTGACGCCGATGGCACTGACACCCGGCTCCATTTCATCGATACGGTCGATCAAAAGAAACGGTTCCCTATGTGGAATGATTTGCTTGATTTCATTGATGTTCAACATGCTGCTCCTCCTATACTATACGGAATAACGGTTGTCCGTATTCTACGCCTTCTTCGTTTTTAACTAAGATTTCTGCGATTTCACCATCTGCGTCAGCTTCGATTTCATTCATCAGCTTCATGGCTTCGATGATACAAAGTGTGTCACCCTTCTTCACTTTGCTTCCGACGGATACGAACGGATCAGCATCCGGTGTGGCAGCCTCATAGTATGTACCGACGATCGGCGATTCCACCAGATGGCCTCCGAGGTTTTCTTTTTCTGCTGCCAGCGTTTCAGCCGAAGGTGCTTCATGGGCTTCCGCCTGAACGGATTCTTCAACTTCCTTAGCATCGATCGGCTGAGGAGCAACTACAGCCTTCGTATGTGAATGGGCAATCACTTCCTGCGGCATCTGGTGATAAACAGGTGCCGCGGCGATTTGAGATTGTACAGCAGCTGAAGATCCTGTCATGTTGATATGTTCTGAATTGGACAGCAGGATATGTGAACCTTCATGGCTGACATCTACATGCTTGAAACCTGTTTCCTTCAATGTTTGAATCAGTTGCAACACTTCACTTGTATTCATGTTATCCTCCAAGTCGGTATGACTATCGATTATGACTTTATATCTATATCTGTATATTTCTATATTTTGTATTTCAATATTTTGTGTTTCTATATCTTTATCTCAATATCTCTATGCGTCGTATTTCTTGAACAGCAATGATGCGTTATGTCCGCCAAATCCAAGTGAATTGCTGATGGCATAGTTGACTTCGGCATCGATACCCTTGTTCGGTACGTAGTCAAGGTCGCAGTTTTCATCAGGTGTTCCATAACCCATGGTCGGATGAATGAACTGGTCCTGAAGCGTCTTGATCACCGCTACGGCCTCAATACCGCCGGCAGCGCCAAGCAGGTGGCCTGTCATGGATTTGGTTGAATTGATCTTCAGATTATAGGCATGGTCACCAAATGCGTTTTTGATGGCCTGAGTCTCGAACTGGTCATTGTATGGCGTGCTTGTACCATGGGCATTGATATACTCCACGGATGTCGGATCGACACCTGCCTGCATCATGGCAAACTCCATGGCCTTGCCTGCGCCAGTTCCTTGAGGATCCGGGCTGGTCATATGATAAGCATCACATGTGGCTCCGTATCCGACGATCTCTGCAAGGATATTGGCTCCTCGGGCTTTTGCGTGCTCAAGTTCTTCCAGCAGCAATACGCCTGCACCTTCACCCATGACAAAACCGTCACGGTTCTTGTCAAACGGTCTTGATGCCGTTTCTGGGTCGTCGTTGGTGGAGAGTGCTGTCATGTTGGCAAATCCTGCAACTCCCAAGGTACGATGGAGCTCTCGGTACCACCGCAGAAAATTGCGTCTGCGTCACCGAACTGGATGGATCTGTATGCTTCACCGATAGAATGAGTAGCACTGGCACAGGCAGTGACCACGTTCGTGTTCTTGCCTTTGCATCCGCCCAGTTCGATCGCAACGTTACCTGCAGCCATGTTGGTGATGATCTTAGGAATCAGCATCGGTGATACACGACCGGGTCCTTTATCGATGAGCTTCTTCTCTTCGGTTTCAATGGTTCCAAGACCACCGATACCGGAAGCGATGATGACACCGATACGGAAAGGATCTTCCTCTTCAAGCTTCAAGCCTGAACTAGCCATGGCTTCCTTGGCTGCCGCGATGGCAAACTGTGAAAATTCATCGTATTTACGCGCAGTTTTTCTCTCCATGTATTGCTTGGCATCGAATCCCTTGACCTCAGCTGCCAATTTAACGGTATATTCGCTTGTATCAAAATGTGTAATCGGAGCAATACCTCTTACACCTTCTTTCAGGTTGTTCCAGTAGGTTTCTACATCCAGTCCGATTGGAGTGATGACACCCAATCCGGTTACGACTACTCTTCTCATATCTATCTCCTTCAATATCCATGGGGTCTGACCCCATAGGGTTACATTGTCATTCCACCGTCGACAGCCATGACCTGGCCAGTTACGTACTTCGCATTGTCTGATGCAAGGAATGCCACCATATCGGCAATATCTTCAGGTTGTCCCAATTTGCCCATCGGTACTCTTTCGAGAATAGCTTTCTTCACATCGTCTGAAAGGATCTTGGTCATTTCAGTCTCGATGAATCCAGGAGCCACTGCATTGACACGGATGTTTCTTGCTGCATATTCCTTGGCAAGGGATTTGGTCATTCCGATCAAACCGGCCTTGCTTGCCGCATAGTTGACCTGCCCGGTGTTGCCGACCAAACCGATGACGGAAGCCATGTTGATGATACATCCGCTTCTCTGCTTGAACATCGGTCTTGTTATGTGCTTGACACAGTTGAATGCGCCCTTCAAGTTTACTTCTATTACCGCACTGAAGTCAGCCTGAGACATTCTAAGCATCAGCTGATCCTTCGTGATACCTGCATTGTTGACCAATACATCGATCTTGCCTGTTTCCTTCAGTATATCTTTCATCATTGTCTCTACAGCTGCAAAATCAGTGATATCGCATTCATAGATCATGCCTTCAGTACCGAGAGCCTGGACTTCCTCCAAAACTCCTTCCGCCAGTTCCTTAGGGCCGATGTAATTGATGACCACATAATATCCATCTTTTGCCAAACGAAGGGCAATCGATTTTCCGATACCCGTACTTGCACCTGTAATCAACGCTACCTGTCTATCCATTACTCTTCTCCTTTTAACTTAAATGCCACATCTTCGATGGAATCAAATGTATTTACATTGTATACTTTTACTTTTCTGTTGATCTTCTTCACCAATCCGGCAAGTGTGTTGCCAGGACCGATTTCTACGAAGGTGTCGACACCTTCCTCTATCATATGATGGATGGATTTTTCCCAGTGTACCGAACCTTTGAGCTGCTCCACCAGCAAATCCTTGATCGCATCCTTATGTTCCACTTTGCCACCGGTAACATTGGTGACATGTGGAATCTTCATTTCGTCGAATTCTACATTGTCAAGCTCAAGCTTGAACTTGATCGCCGCACTTTCCATCAGTGGAGAGTGGAACGCACCGCTTACTTTCAATGGGATAACTCTTGTCTTCTCTTCAGCCAATCGTTTGGATACTCTCTCTACCGCATCCTTCTCACCGGAAATGACGACCTGTACCGGACTGTTGTAGTTAGCTACACCAACGATACCGGGGTCTTCTTCACAGTAGCTGTTGATCTTCTCTACGTCGCCTTTGACAATGGCTGCCATTGCACCGACGGTTTCCTTGCCTGCCTCTTCCATATACAGACCGCGTTTTCTTACCAGTTTGACAGCATCTTCGAACTTCAGGCTGTCTGCAGCAACGTGGGCACTGTATTCGCCTAAGCTGAGTCCTGCCACGTAATCCGGCTGGATATCTGTCTGCTTCTGGAATTCCTTCATCAATGCAACGGATACCGCAACCAAGGCCGGCTGTGTATATGCTGTCTCATTGATCGGAGCCTCTTCATCGCTTACAAGTTTCATCAAATCGAAATCCAGAATCTCATCTGCCTTTTCCATCAATTTCTTGGCCTCATGTGACTTCTCTACCAATCCAGGCCCATACCAGTATGTTGTGCTCCCTGTCCGGGAAAAATAAAAGCTATTTTACTCATAATTCATACCATGTCCTTTCTTCATTTACCATGTGAATCGCTTCACACCAACGCTCATAAACGTTCAAACACTTGGCTTACTCATTATGAGTAAAATAACCGCGTGTTGCTAAGACTTATCCATATCACCCGTTTAGGTTTTCTATCTGTATAGAAGTCAGTTAGACTTCATAAGTACCGGTATCCGAATGGAGCATGACTCCATTCATCTCCCGATTAGTTCAGCTGTTCGATTGCGTTGAAGCCATCCACTTTGGAAAACTTCAATACATCCGGTACTCCGGCAAACAACTCTTCAATGATCTCGCTGCAAGTCTGTTCTCTGGCAACCATTCCGGCAACCTGACCGGCCATTACCGTACCTTTGGTAACGTCACCGTCCATAACTGCCATTCTAAGTGTTCCTGCTCCCATAGCTTCCAAAGTTTCAGCGCTGACGCCTTCTTTTTCGGCCTTTCTGAACTGTCTTGTCATTTTGTTTCTCAGGGATCTTACCGGGTGACCTGTCGATCTTCCGGTTACATCCGTATCAATATCCTTGGCCTTGATAACTTTCGCTTTGTAGTTATCATGGGCTCTACATTCTTTTGCCACGAGGAATCTGGTTCCTACCTGAATAGCATCAGCACCCAATGCAAATGCAGCAACGACACCTCTTGAGTCAGCGATACCACCAGCTGCGATAACCGGAATGCTCACACTGTCAACCACCTGAGGTACCAGCGCCATTGTTGTCAACTCACCGATATGTCCACCGGCTTCCGTTCCTTCCGCGATAACCGCATCAGCTCCGCCTCTTTCCATGATCTTGGCAAGGGCCGTCGATGCGACGACTGGAATAACAACAATTCCGGCTGCTTTCCATTTTTCCATATACTTTCCAGGATTTCCGGCACCGGTCGTAACGACCTTTACACCTTCATCGATAACCATTTGAGCCACTTCATCAGCATTTTCACTGAGCAGCATGATGTTGACCGCAAACGGTTTGTCTGTCAATTCCTTACAAGCACGAATCTCGTATAAAATGACTTCTGATGGAGCGTTCGCAGCAGCGATGATCCCAAGGCCTCCGGCATTGGAAACGGCTGCTGCAAGCTTGTGATCAGCAATCCAAGCCATACCGCCCTGAAAGATAGGATAGGTGATGCCAACAAGTTCTGTAAGTCTTGTCTTCATCAAATTTCTCCTATTTGTTTGCTTCAATATAGTCCAATGCATTCTTTACAGTCTTGATGCTGGCAAGCTCTTCGTTTGGAATAGTAACGCCGAAAGTATCTTCGATAGACATTACCAGTTCAAACAGATCCAAAGAATCAGCACCCAAATCGTCAGCAAATGTAGCTTCCAACGTCACTTCTTCCTCTTCAACACCCAACTCTTCAACGATGATCTCTTGCAATTTCTCAAAATTCATGATATTTCCTCCATTTTTCTTCTTGCATGTTTTCATGCATTTTTAATATTGATTATTATATCTTTAATAGGAAGTTCTTCCTAATAAATTCTTAACAGTATGTTCTTCTTTGTTCCTAGTCAAACTTGACGATGGCAGACCCATAAGTGAGCCCTGCCCCGAATCCGGACATGGCAACGGTCTTGCCTGAAAGCTCACCGGCCTTGTTCAATTCGTCCAACGCGATGGGAATCGTCGCTGCCGATGTGTTGCCCAACCGGTCCATGTTCATGAAGAACTTCTCAATCGGCTGCTTCAACCGCTTGGCAATTCCTTCGATGATTCTTGAATTCGCCTGGTGAAGAACATATAGGTCGATGTCATCCGCCTTCATCTCAAGATCCTCAAACACTTCTTTGAAAAGCTTGGTGACCTTCGTTACGGCAAACTGGAAAACAGCCCTGCCGTCCATCGTCAGATACGGTTCAGCATCCTGCTTGAAATAAGGTGTATCATTGTTTCTAATCGGTGAGACCAGCGCTTCAAACTGCTCTCCGATGGATTTCGACTTGGTATCGATGACGCCGTTTTCATCCGTAGTCGCTTCTATGATCACCGCGCCTGCCCCATCACCGAAAAGAACGCAGGTCGAACGGTCTTCCCAGTTCAACAGATGACTCATCTTTTCGACACCAATCAGAAGTGCCGTCTTGACTTTGCCAGTCTTGATGAACTGATCGACAATGTCCAGACCGTAAACGAATCCGGAACACGCTGCCTGCATATCAAAACAAAATGCGTTCTTTGCTCCTATATTCTTCTGTACGATACATGCTATCGAAGGCATTGCATAGTCTGATGATGAACTTGCAACCACAATCATGTCGATGTCCTCTGTATCAATTCCGGATCTCTTGACTGCGTCATCGGCAGCACCTGTAGCCATGTCACTGACACTCTCTTTGGCTGCAATCCGTCTTTCCTTAATGCCTGTCCTCGAATAAATCCATTCATCTGACGTATCAACAACTTTGGCCAAATCTTCATTTGTGACTACCAACTCAGGTAAAAAGCTTCCGGTCTCTACTATCTTCGCATGGTGCATGAGTGCCTCCTAATATATGATCAGCCTGACGGCTTGTATCATTTATTTTGAAATTAAAATACTTTGAACGTCAAAGCATTTTATTTTGATATTCAAAGTATATCATAAAAATTGCTCTTGTCAAGAAAAATTTTCAACAAAAAGCCATCCTCTTTTTCAGAGGATAGCCCAAATTTCTATTTGATATGTTCTACTGTATAGTCATTTTGCCTAAGCCCTTCAACAATACCTGTAGAATTGACCATATGACCCGCACCTACGACGACAAAATAGTTGTTCGTATCGTCTTCCGTCAGCATATACATGACATTTTCAAGCATATTGGCATTTCTTGTCTCGATCAGCTTTTGATTGAACTCTCTCGTCAGTTCGTTATCCGTATCACCGCCGTCTATCATATCTCCTATGGCTTCAACGTCACCGCTTTTCCAGTATTCAAGCATCGTCTTCACCTGTTCGACCTCCCGGTTCGGATCAGGTTCCTTGGTTTCTCCAAAGCCAAGCACGCCTCCAAGGTAGGCTGCCTGAAGTTCGGTGGAAAAGGAATCAAACAAGTCCAGCTGATAGCGAAGGCTTTCCATCTCCAGAACAGGCTTGTAACCCATAGATGCCATCAGGAAATAGAGGTCGACTCCCAGACTTCCGGAAATATTCTGATTCTCCATCTGCAGATTGGATGCCAGCATAGCGGCATACCAAGCTTGAATCGGCTGTAGACTTCTTCTGTAATTCCATATGGCGATACCACTTCGCCGAATGCCTCATAATACTCAGCTGGTACCAGCTGGTCCAACGTCGTGCCTTCCTCGAGCATGACGATTTGCTGCATATAGGCAAGGTCCTCCTGGTTATTCTGGAGGATGTTGACTTCGACGACCAAAACGTCCGAATCCACATATCCCATCAGGATATCCTTTGACATCGGGAACAAACTGCCGTCAGATACATGGATGGATCCAAGAAGATATACCGTATTGTCTTCATCTGACACTTTCCAGTAACAGCCCTTGGCCGCTTCGTCGAGGGCATATACCGCATTGTCGTATGCCCTTTTGGCTAACACGAGCATCTCCTGAGTCGTACATGGCAACTCAAGGGCGAGCTCGCCGTCTCCTCTGCCGTAAATCATGCCGTTTGCTACAAAATAATCAGCCGCCTCTTCCAGGGTCACGGTTTCCCCGGCCTCTTTCAAACCGATAGCTACACTGATGACGTCAAACAGTTCCTTGATGACATCCCCTCTTGTGATCTCCTTGTCGATATCAATCTTGTCCGAATCGTTGATCTGAAACCGTCTTTCAAATCCGGATTCGACAGCAAGCAGCTGCATTGCATCCGCTTCCGACTGAAACCTGCTGTAAGTGTAGTCGTTGCCGACTCCATAAACCTTCAGCATGTTCACATCCCATGCCGCCCAGCCGCTCGGTTCATCGACGGGAGCGGATATCAGTACCGGTTCTGCCGTCACCGCTGGGTCTTCCGCCATTGCTGTCAGGTTCATCATCATCGATAATACTAGTATTGTGCTGATTGCCTTTGTTACTCTCTTCATCATTACTCTCCATTCTATATATATATTGATGGCTTTTTTGCCGTCTTTCTTCATTATATATGTTTATTTGGCTTCTTTCCATGTTTTTTCTAGACTTGCCCTGTGAAAATAATGAGCGCTCGGGTGATGGGGACGCTACCGGATACTGCAGGACTTAATGTCGGGAAGTGGCTAAGCATCCAAGGGGGACTAGACGGGAAATGAACGCTTATCCTAAACCTAACAAATCTCGCCATCAACACCTGCAGCATCCGGCACCTGTCGCCATCAGCTTCGCTTCACGAGGATGAGCTTCAGTGTCTGGCCAGCTTGAGATGCTGGCATATCAAATATAGTGTAGTTAGAATCCTCTAGAAACGAAATACAGATTCAAAGAATAATAGCGATGTATGATACAGAGATTCTTCTGTTATCAATCGCTGTGATATTTTTCAGCAATATAATGGATCAGTCCATCAAGCACCTAATCATCTATAGACTCATGATGCCTTTCACTAAAACTGGCCATTGGCTGAAGCAGCCGCCCCTGAGCAAGGCGTGATGGCGACAGGTGCAGAAGTTTTCAGGTATTGACGGAGGACTTTTGGATTGCACCTTACTGTGACTTGGTCAGAATTCTTCGGTTCCACGTCTCGTTCAGTGGTTTTGCGGCGAGCAAAACCTTCTCTGACACGCTCAAATCCTGCACGCCGCCCGGCGCTTCCAACGTCGCTGTAAATACAAGGCAAGGTATTTGAGCGTAGTGGAACCGGATAATTGTGGACTAGTCACAGTTTGGTGCTTAGCCTCTGTCCGATGTCAATGCTTGAAAACTTCTGTGCCGTCCCCATTACCCGAGCGATAAAATTCAGGGTTGACAATATCCAAATATTGTAATATAGTAATACATGAATTTATTAGACATCGTATACATCATACATTACAGCAATCAAACATTCATCAACAAGGAGATTAATCATGGCAAAACAATCAATCCAAAACTGGTCCTGGATCATCATCATCACTTTCTTCATCCTGGGATTCTTGGATACCCGGTTCGGTATCCTCGGCTTCATCTGCATGGGCGCTCCGATGTATCATGCGCTCAAAGGAGAAGGCAAGATACACTGCTCCAAGTACTGCCCCAGAGGCTCTTTTCTCGGGAAGTTCCTTCAGAGGCTTTCCCTTCAGAATCAGCTCCCGGCATACATGAGAACACGCATGGCGAAAAACATCCTGTTGGGTGTCATGATGACGGTGTTCAGCATCTCCATGATCCATACAGGATTCGTTTTTGAAAAAATGGCTTTCGCTCTATTCAGATTTATGGGCATGTCCTTCGTGATCGGCATCCTCATGGGCGTCTTCTTCAAGCCAGAAGCTGGTGTGTGGTCTGTCCGATGGGACATGGTGCCGGTCTGATATCCGAATCAAGGAAGAAAGGCTTCCGATTGGATGGCTTGAAGGTTTTCGAATAACTGCATCACTGGAGCAGCCTGTCAAGGTAATCTGCAAAATCATCCACATGGTCCCAGTCGGTGCGGTCCATGGGTTCATCCTTCCTGCTTCCGAACAGAAAACGTACGAATCCGGTAAAAGGTTTGTCCACCCGACCCTTGAATTCACCGATGGCTAGAGGTTTCACGAGGGGAACCAGTTTCTTCAGGCTTCCGTGGATGCTCTTCTGCCAAATGCCGTAACCGTTGTCCAGTAAATAGGAAACATAGAAGAGGACAACCTTTTTGGACTGCATGATGCCTGCATTCTTTTCTACAAAACTCTTGGCTTCCTCTACCCAGCGCATGCCGTTGATAGGCGCACCAACGATAACAGCGTCAAAGGAATCGATGTTGCTCCTGCTGCCGTCACCGACATCAGCCATGGGCATGATCTTGACCTGATGGCCACGCTCTTGAAGTTTTGCTCCGATTCTGTCACAGATGTCCTTCGTCGTGTTGGTCCTGGTGAAATAGGTTATTAAAACATGACTCATTACAACCCACCCTTTCATTTCAACATTCATCATACACATGTTTCTATGGTCAACACAGCATCCCGCATCATCAGAAGCCTTCATCCACTGCTTTCTGTCCTTCATCCTCAGAAGGCGACGATACTATGGTATTTCTGGATTTATAAATATATATGGCTGATGCCACCGCCGCTATCACAACAATGAATTCAATCAGATAGACATTGGTGGTCCATGATGATGCCATCACTGCCAGAAAGTCCAGCAGGGTATGCCAGAACAGCACTAGGGCAATATACATTCTCTGACGGCCTTTGACGATACCTATGGTGACCATCAGGCTCATGGCCACATGGAAGATGATGGTCATCGTCCTTTCAACTCCCGCCAGCATGAAAAGCTGCCACTCTGTGTCTGACAGAAGCCCAATAATCAGCTCATGCTGTCCCCGGATTAAGAACTGCAGCGGCGATTCATTTCCCCTGTTCAACAAAACAGCAAAAACGGTAAAAATCACGTAGTTCAGACCCACCAGCAGAATGGCCTCAATACCACCATGCCCAAGACCATGAACGATTCCGGTTCGGTATGACAGTCTTTTTTTCAACAGGTAATTAAGGGTCAGCCATCTTCCGAAGGTCTCAAACAGGGCTGCTGTAAATCCCAGAAAGAGCGCGAGCAGGAAAATATTGCCGCTCATCTTCCGATACCAGTCAAGCTTCGGCAACAGCAGCTGAAGTATGGGAATCCGTATGATCATCTGTGTCAGATAGAAGGATAAGACACCACCGATCAATACACCCGGGTATCTTCCCTTCCTGTCTTTGGCGATGAAGTAGCCTGCTATCGGTACCAAGAAGCAGAGCACTGCGCTGATTGCCAATGCAAAGACCTTTATCGTGTCTATCATGTTCATCCCCCTTTGATTGATGTCAGGATTCCAGTAGGTCTACGATGTAGGAGCATCGGACATCTGCTCAGGAGTCAGCGTTTCCTTCCTCCACCAGTCTTTTCAGTTTGTGTGAACGGTCTTGTATCCGATTGCAATGCTGCCGACAATCTGCTGGTCCCTGATATTGACATAAAGGTAACTGTCCTCATCCATCCGCTTCAGATTCAGGTAGCTGGCATCTTCGCTATGGATTTCGCCGATGCTGAAAACATCTATCCCAAGAACCTTCAAGGCATTCGACCTTGGCACACCACCGAAGGACATCCTGCTGCCGGTTACATTGTAGGCTGCTATCTTTCCCTGATACTGGGCGATGTTCCAAAGCCCGTAGGTGACTCCATAATGTTCCGTCACATCACCTGCCGCATAGATGTTCTCATCGGAGGTCTGCATGAAGTTGTCGATGACAAGCCCCCGATTGACTTCCAATCCCGCCTTTCTGGCGAGATAAGTATTCGGTCGTACGCCTGTGGCAAACAGCACTGTATCTGCCACGATGCTGCGTCCGTCATTGGATGTGACTTCAAATCCTTCATCCGTTGAAGAGATATCCACAGTCCGAAAGTCATAGGCGACCTTTATCCCAAGATCGGTCAGTGACTTTTCCACATACCTAGCCGCTTCACTGTTCAATTGTCTTGGCATCAGCCAGGAGGACCCTTCTGCAATGGTGATTGTATTTCCTTTCATTGCCAGGGCAGCTGCGGTTTCAAGTCCCAGCACCCCTCCACCGATGATGACGAAGGACCTGTCTCCCTTTGAAGCTGCAAGGATGTCCTTCGCATCTTCTGCCGACCTTAGGGTCAGTATTCCAGGCAGTGAGGCACCATGAACCGGAGGTATGAAGGGATGTGCTCCCAGTGCGATGATCAGCTTGTCATAAAGCAGTTCCGTTTCATCGCTAAGGATAACCTTCCGGTCTTCTTTCAGGATATCTATGACAATCCTGTTTTTCAAGACACGAATGTTCTTGATGTCATACCAGTATTGGGGATGGATACGCAATTCACTTGCATCGATATCATCACAGATGTACCTGGTCAGATTCAGCCGATAATAAGGCAGCTTTTCCTCATTCGTCACCAACGTGATTTCGACGCTTTCCGACTGTTCCCTTAGGGTCTCTGCCGCTGAAAGAGCTGCGATTCCTCCACCAAGGATGACCACTTTTCTTATATTTATCTTGCGTTGTTTCACCACAAGGGGATCGACCAATTCAAAATGTTCGCTGGAGAAGCCACAGACCGGACAGACAGCCGGCGGAACATCCCCCTGATGCAGATATTCACAGTTCAGACAGCTGTATATCTTGTTCTCCTCGGTTTCAACTTCGGGAACTTCAAGTTCAAAGTTCTCTTTGGAAGCACCACAGATCGGGCAAAAAGCGGGCGGCGCCTCCCCTTCATGGATGTAGCCGCAGATGACGCAATGTAACAATTGACTCATTCTGATCACCTCAAGTATTCATGTTTTTTCTCATACTCCTATTATACCATTGTTAGCCTTGAAATGGATTGCGATTTCTTTCATGACATATGTACCCCATCTCTCCCACCGCTTTTTCAGCAAAAAGAAGAGCATTTCTGCTCTTCTTTTTATCATCTATTCATCCTGTTCGTAAAAACGTTCATACAATTCTCTCCATTTGCTAATGGTATCATCAACGATAATATTCGCTGTGATTCATATTTGATAATGTCATAAGTAACCACATTTGATTATGTCCCAAAAGGAAAGGATAACATATAATAGAATCTGACTAAACGGACGAGGTTATATTATGCGCAAAATAGAACTTAACATGAACGAACATCACAAGTATGAATCAGACCACTGACTGCATCTCATCAAGTTCTTATTGACAATCTCTCTCAAATAGATTATACTAAGTGTATACCCCTTATGGGGGGGTGGAAAACGGAGGAAATTATGAATCAGAAGAAATTTGATATAAACGGCATGACCTGTACTGCCTGTGCCACAACCATTGAACGCCAGTTAAGTAAGATGGAAGGTGTGGACACTGTTGCAGTCAACTTTGCCACAGAACAAATGCATATTACCTATAATGATCGAGCCATGGATGTATTAGACATTATGACTGCCGTTGAGAAAGTTGGCTATGAAGCCATTGATCTCACCAGTGATTCTGATGCACCATTACAGAGTAAGCCGGTTCACTCTGCTGCAGAAGAACATGCCCATGTGATGTTCAAGAGACTGATCTTATCCCTCATCTTTACTCTACCGATCATCTATATTGCCATGGGACCGATGATTGGCATTCCAATCCCTTCCTTCTTGGCAGGTCAGAAGAATCTACTGTTCATGGCATTCACACAGTTGTTATTCACAGTACCTGTCATGATGATTGGCGCTCAGTTTTATCTAATAGGCTTTAAGACACTGAGCAAGAGAGCTCCTAACATGGATTCCTTGATTGCTGTAGGAACGGGTGCCGCATTCGTTTATGGTATCTTTGTCATCTATAGGCTCAGTTATGGTTTTGCCTATGATGATATGGCTATCGTTCATCAATATGGCCATGACCTTTACTTTGAAAGTGTCGCCGTCATCATCACCTTGATTACCATGGGGAAATACCTCGAAGCAAGGGCCAAGAGAAGAACCAGTGCAGCCATTCAGGAATTGATGGCTTTGACTCCGGATGAAGCACTCCTCTACAAAGATGGTAAAGAAGTTGTTGTTCCCTTAACAACTGTCAAAACCGGTGATATCATTATCGTTAAGCCCGGCGGAAAAGTCCCTGTAGATGGTGATGTGATCTTCGGTCAGACAGCTATTGATGAATCCATGTTGACAGGTGAAAGTCTTCCGGTTGATAAAGCCAAAGGGGATACCGTCATTGGTGGTACAATCAATCAGACCGGAACCATTAGGTTTACTGCAACAAAAGTTGGTGCAGACACTACCTTGGCCAAGATCATACAGATGGTTGAGGATGCTCAGAGCACCAAAGCGCCTATTGCCAAGCTTGCTGATCAGATAAGCGCTTACTTCGTTCCTGCTGTTCTCGCAATCAGTGCTGTCAGCTTCATCATATGGACCCTATTAGGGTATGATTTTGAATTCTCCTTTAGAATTGCTGTTTCCATTCTTGTTATTTCATGTCCATGTGCTCTTGGCCTTGCCACACCGACAGCTATTATGGTAGGAACAGGTAAAGGGGCCAAACAGGGAACCTTGATTAAGAGTGGCGAAGCTCTTGAAAGAATGCATCAGGTAACAACCGTTGTTTTTGATAAGACCGGAACTCTAACCAATGGTAAGGTAGTGGTGACAGATATATCCATTTATGATGATTTCGATCGGTTCTTCAAGCTTTCAGGGGCCCTTGAGAAATCTTCTGAACATCCATTAAGCAAGGCAATTACGGATTATGTTGTCGAACAAGGCATCACACTACCTGAGGCAACAGCATTCGATACCATTGTTGGCCATGGTATCCAAGGCTCTGTTGATGGCACCAAAGTGTTCATCGGTAACGAAAGAATGATGAAGAGATGCGGAATCGATCCGAAGGACCATCTGGAACAAGTCCACAAGTATGCTTCTGATGGAAAGACTGCCGTCATGGTTGCCTATAGCGATAAAGTTCAAGGTATTTTTGCCCTGGCAGATACTGTCAAAGAGGATGCTGCCGAGGCATTGGCTCAATTGGATGCCATGGGTATTCGATCCGTAATGCTGACAGGGGATCACAAAGTAACAGCAGAAGCCATTGGGAAACAAGTTGGTGTTGACCGGATTTATGCTGAAGTTCTTCCTGATGAAAAAGCAACCATTGTTTCTAAGCTTCAGGATGAAGGGGCTACGGTGATGATGGTCGGTGATGGCATCAATGATGCTGTAGCTCTGGTAACTGCAGATGTAGGTCTTGCTATCGGTAAGGGTACAGATGTGGCCATTGAGTCTGCCGATGTTGTTCTCATGAAGGACCAACTGCTGGATGTATCTTCAGCCATCCAGCTCAGTAAAGCCACGATCCGTAACATCAAGCAGAACCTGTTCTGGGCCTTCATATACAATGTTATCGGTATTCCGATTGCAGCAGGTCTATTATACCCTATATCCGGATTATTGCTTAATCCAATGATTGCAGCAGCAGCAATGAGCTTCAGCTCTGTCTCAGTTGTGACTAACGCATTGAGACTCAAAGGCTTTATGCCCAGAGCATATGTAACCAAAAAGACTGATAAATCAATCGATATCGTTGACACACCGAAAGAGGAGATAACTATGAAAAAAGAACTTACTGTAGAAGGTATGAGCTGTATGCATTGTGTGAGACGTGTAGAAGAGACATTATCCGATATTGATGGAGTAACTTCTGTCTCTGTGGATCTGGATAGCAATTTGGCAGTTGTTGATCTGACAACGGACATTGCTGATGACGTCTTCAAAAACGCCATTGCTGATCAAGGATACGAAGTGACCGCTGTCAAATAAGAAAACCATGGAAAGAAAGGAATCACCATGAATGATGAGCAAAAGAAGGCAATGAATCTTCTGAAAACAGCAAGAGGACAGGTGAATAAGACTATCGAAATGCTGGAGAATGGCAGATACTGCGTAGACATTTCCACACAAATCCATGCCACTCAAGGCTTACTCAAGAAAGCCAATCTTCTGATTCTCGAGCAGCACATGAACCACTGTGTTGTGGAAGCCATTCAGACAGGCAATGGTGAGGAGAAGATGGCTGAAATCATTCATCTACTAGATACCTATACGAAATAACAAAAAGCTAAAAGGTGCTAATCTATGGAAATATCAAACTTTTCTGATATAAAATAATAACGGCCGTTTCAAACCATCAGGCTTGAAACGGCCGTTCCGTTGCATTCATATTGTCGTAAGATATTTATTCGTTGCTGTCTGGCGCAGCTTCCTGAGAGGTATCCGCTTCACTCTCTTCAACAGCATCCCTAAGGGCCACCGCATCCCATACCTCATTATTGATGACAACGGTGTAATCCTTCAGAATCTCTTCATAAGCTGTGTCGAACACTCCGATCTTCTGTACGTATTCCGCATCCTGACGGATATAGTTCAGCTCTTCTTTCGCCTGAGCGACCTGCTCTTCCGTTGAAGGAATCTTCTCTTCCAATTTGATGACATGGAAACCATATTGGGTTTCAACAACTTCACTGATGCCGCCTTCGTCCAAACCGAATGCAGCTTCTTCAAATTCAGCCACCATTCTGCCTCGGCCGAAAGTATATTCACCACCGGTTTCCTTTGAACCCGGATCTTCAGTGAATTCAGTTGCCAGTTCCGCAAAATCGTCACCTGCTAAAGCCTTGTCACGAATCTCATTGATGGTCTCCAACGCCTTCGCATAATCCTCTTCCGAATAAGGCTGATTGGCATCATCGACGGTCTTGATCAGTATGTGTCTGGCTCTGACCTGGTCATAGTAGGATTCAACTCCCAACTCCATAATCGCATTATAGGTCTGATTCTTCTCCATTTCAGCCATCAGCAGCTCTTCATCGATCTCGGTGTCCTTAGTCAGTTCTTCAAAGCGACTTCTGAAACGCCTTGGCGAACCAGCATTGCTTCGAGGTTTCCAACGTAATGCCATAGGCACTCAAAACTTCAGGTGCATAGGATTCATAAATCGTTCCCGCCTGGGTTACAAGCTCTTCTTCCTTCGCTGCATCCAGTTCCCATCCGTTCTTCGCCGCATGATCAAACAGAACCGTTGTACGGACAGTAATCTCTTCGATATCATCCTTCACGAACTGCTCGACAGTCAAACCTTCCGCCGCATCCATATCCCATACTGTCGGTCCATACATGGACTCATAATAGGATTTGATCTGATAAACCAGAATATTGGCACTGCTCAGCATAACTTCTTCATCATTCACGGTAAAAACAACTGCGTCTTCAAAATCCGAAAGGTCAACAACCGTGTCTTCACCTGCTGTTGTCGTATCGTTATCCTGTTCCTTCTCTTCGTCTTTGCTGCCGCACCCTGCAAACAGACCTACAGCAAGCACCAATGTCAGGAACAAAGCCATTAACTTTTTCATATGTACACTCCTCGTATTCTAGAATTGCCATGTCAGCATCATTCAGTACATCGATGAGAACATAACTATTACAGTGTAATCTATTTCAGTGTCAAAATCAATGAAAAATTGTGAACAAACTATGAACATGCCATGATGACTGCAGAAGGCAATATATTGATTACATCAGTAAGGCATGGTATAATTATTATATGTAATATTAATACTATTATATATGATAGTTATGCTCGTTATGATTGTGATCCATACTACGAAAGTCAGGTACTATAATGAATAAACACAGAAAACCTTCGCTGTTCATCATGACCACACTTCTTGAAAACGCCATTATGCAGATCGGTAACATCCAAGGCATCATCTTCACCAGCTTCCTGCTCTTCCTTGATATCCCAGTTGCCAAAATCGGTGTACTGATATCCTTCCTCGGTCTGTGCCAGCTGCTTCAGGTGTTTTCCACTTTGATATATCAGCGGTATCCGAACAAGAAGCGGATCATCCTTGCCTTCCGCTTCATCCGTACCCTCATGATGGTATTGACCGCTCTGATTCCTTCCTTCATATCAAGGGATCATTATTTTTATGCACTAGCCATACTGATCCTTCTGAGATTTTCCTTCATGAACCTGACCGGAGGCGCTTTTCTGGAATGGAATGACCACTACATCGATGAAGGAAGCAAAGGCAAATACTACGGTATCAGAAACGTCCTCGGCAATGCTCTGTCAATCGTTCTCAGTTTCACGTTCGGCCTCCTGCTGGACAGATTCGATGGGATATACCCGTTCTATATCGTCCTCTTTGCCGTCCCTGTCCTCTTCAACCTGATGGAATGGCAGATTCTCAGGAATATCCCCTTTCCGGCCACTGAGGCGCCTTCAAACAGATCCTTCATCAGTGAACTCATCACCCCGCTCAAAGACAGGGATTATCAGCGTTTTATCGGATTCACCCTCCTGTGGATCTTCTCCAACGGCATCGGCCGACCGCTTGTCAACCTGTATGCCGTCAAATACCTGGACTACACCTATACCGTCATTGCACTGGTAGGGGAGCATGGCGGCGTTTGTCAAACTCGGGTCAGGCGTGTTCTTCGGCAGTATGATTGACAGGAGGGACAGTCATTACGTCATCCGCCTGACAGGCATTGGTTATGGACTGACGGCTTTTCTCTTTGTCTTCATGAGTCCGGGCAATCCTCTGGTCTTCGCCATTGCCGTTGTGATGAACGGTATCTTCATGATCGGATTCAACGTCAGCAAATTCAGGTTCAATATGATGCTCTCCAAAGGTCCCCTGATGAATACCTACCTGTCCGTCAACGCCTTTTTCATCGGCCTGGGCACTTTCCTGAGCGCCAACATCTCAGCTCTTGTGATCGGACTCTTCGGTGACAGGGAACTGCAGTTCATCGGCCTGCATCTCAACTCTTATCAGCTTCTGTTTCTTGCATCTGGCATTCTGAACCTGGTTGCAGTATACTATTTTATAAGGAATTTTATGAAGAAGGAGCCCATATATGACAAAATACAAGGCACCCGCATTAGCCAAAGGACTTGATATCATTGATCTGATAAAAGAGAACGGAGCGCTCAGCTTTAATGACCTGCAGACCCTGACCGAAGACAATCCCGCAAGTCTCAGCAGGTATCTGCATACGCTGATTGCCAAGAATTATATCCATAAGAACAGGAATCAGAAGTATGAACTGGGCATCAAGCTGCTGGGGATATCAGACAACCGCAGCCTTGCAGATAGGCTCAAGTCCTCTCTGTTGCCCCTGATGCACCGAATCAATCAGGAATACGACATCACCACCCTGCTGCTCCTCTACGTTAAAGACCAGTATATGGCCATCGAAAAAGTCATTGCAAAAGAAAATCTCGGCATGATGGCCAGAAACTCCGTTTACGGCAACACGGTCCATTCCCTGTGGAGTAACTGCTATTATCAGCCAGATGCAGCCGAACAGCTCGATGCCCTCTACGAATCCTCCCTCGAACATGTCTCGGATGGATTCACAAAAGCCATGATGCAGGAGATTATCAGAGGCATCAAAGAAAACGGCTACATGACCCTTCAACTGGACCACAAGAAGATCGACCGCTACGGCTTCCCTATTCGCCTAAACGGCCACGTCGTCGCCACCCTTGGAGTAGGCACCTTCCAAGGCCTCATATCGGACACCGATATGACCAGATTAAAAAAGGAAATCATGAAAGGCATCAGGGACATTGAACAAACGCTTCAATTGAATTAAAACAATAGATCAACCGACACTTCAACAAGCTGCCGGAACATCCTGCATGATATAGTTGTGCCGTAACAAAGAAAACGGACTGCACTCCCAAAGAAGGGTATGCAGTCCGTTTTCGCACGTCCTAAACACACATAAAATGTGTCATATTCCTAATTCTTATCCACCCATTCCGCAACATCTATACGGGTGATGGCTCTGGCATGGGCTGCCTGAGCATCCTGAAGGGTGGCTTCATCGATTTCATCGATATGTCTGGATTCAAGTATCTTAAGAGCACGCTCTTTCGCTTTCTGAGCCCTTTCGATATCGATTTCTGCCGGCCACTCTGCCGCATCAGGAAGCAGGATGACCTGGTTTTCCTTGATCTCTGCAAAGCCGCCATGAACAACACCTTTCAGAACCTTACCCTCTCTCACGATCTCGATGGGTCCTGAGGAAAGGGCAACGGTGGTCGGCGCATGGTCATGGAGAATGCCCATGACACCTTCCGTCGTATAAATAACGATGCGGTCTACTTGCTTGTCGTAGAATTCGCCATCCGGTGTTATGATCGTAAACTTAAAAGTTTCTGCCATATGATCACCTTCTAAACTCTTGTCAGAACGTCGCTGATATTACCCGCCATAAGGAACGCACTCTCAGGCACGTCATCATGCTTACCTTCAAGGATCTCCCTGAAACCTTGGATGGTTTCGTTCAATGTTACGTACTTACCGTCAAGTCCGGTGAAGTTCTCTGCAACATAGAATGGCTGTGACAGGAAACGCTGGATCTTACGCGCTCTTGTAACAAGGATCTTATCTTCATCCGACAGCTCGTCCATACCGAGGATGGCGATGATGTCCTGAAGTTCCTTGTATCTCTGAAGAATCTCCTGAACGCCACGGGCAACTTCATAATGGTCTTCACCAACGATATGCGGATCGAGGATCCTTGATGATGAATCCAACGGGTCGACGGCAGGGTAGATACCTTGCTCAACGATTGCCCTTGAAAGTACGGTAGTCGCATCCAAGTGAGCGAATGTCGTCGCCGGAGCCGGGTCAGTCAAGTCATCGGCAGGCACGTATACGGCCTGAACGGATGTGATGGAGCCTTTCTTCGTCGAAGTGATACGCTCCTGCAAAAGTCCCATCTCAGTAGCCAGCGTCGGCTGGTAACCAACGGCACTCGGGATACGTCCCAAAAGGCTGATACCTCGGAACCTGCCTGTGTGAAACGGAAGATGTTGTCGATGAACAACAATACGTCCTTACCACCTTCATCCCTGAAGTACTCTGCCATTGTCAGTCCTGCAAGACCAACTCTCATTCTCGCTCCCGGTGGCTCGTTCATCTGACCGAACACCATGGTCGTCTTCTCGATAACACCGGATTCCGTCATCTCCCAGAACAGGTCATTACCTTCCCTGGTTCTCTCACCAACACCGGTGAAAACGGAGAAACCGCCGTGCTCTGTTGCTATATTACGGATCAACTCTTGAATCAGTACTGTCTTACCAACACCGGCACCACCGAACAAACCGATTTTACCACCTTTTTGGTAAGGACACAGAAGGTCGACGACCTTGATTCCTGTCTCAAGAATTTCTGTTTCTGTTGCCTGATCTTCAAATTTTGGCGCCTGACGATGAATTGCCCATCTTAGAGCCTCCGGGTCAGGTTTCTCATCGATCGGAGTTCCTGAAACGTTGAACATACGCCCAAGCGTCGCTTCACCAACCGGTACTGATATAGGACCGCCGGTATTGACAGCCTCCATACCCCGTACGAGACCTTCTGTAGGCCCCATAGAAATACATCTTACTGTATCATCACCAAGGTGCTGAGCAACCTCAACGACCAGCTCCTCACCATTCTGTCTGGTGATGTTGATGGCGTTGTACAACGCCGGCAATGATTCAGCACTGAATTTTATATCTAAAACGGCACCAATGATTTGAGTGATTTTTCCATTAACTGTATTTACCATCTTTTCAAATTCACTCCTATAGTCATTTTCCTATTGCAATGCTTCCGCTCCACCGACGATCTCAGTGATTTCCTGAGTGATTGCCGACTGACGAGCACGGTTATACTGCAGTGACAGTTTTTCAATCATATCACTTGCATTATTGGTCGCAGCATCCATCGCCGTCATACGAGCACCATGCTCTGAAGCAACGGATTCCTTAAGTGCGCCATAAATAATACTACTTAAATACTTCGGCAAAATCTGCTCCAGCACCTCTTCAGGTGAAGGTTCGAAATTCATGATGGAATCGCTTAGATCCTCATCCTCAAACTCACCCTTGTGGACTGGTATGACCTTCATCACCTGAGGCTCCTGAACCAGTGTGGACTGGAAATGGGTATAAGCGACATACACATTGTCAATCTCATTGGACAGATACATGTCGAGGATTTCCTCGCCGATCCCAAGAGCATAACTGTAATTCGGATCATCCAGAACTTCATGATGAGTCGACATGATATCCATGTCACGCTTTCGAAGGTACTCTGCACCTTTTTGCCGACAGCGATTATCTTTCCTTCCTGTCCGCCTTCCAAATGGTTGATAACCATCTTGCCCACATTACTGTTGTATCCGCCGGCCAGACCTCTGTTGGAGGTGATGACGACGTACAGGTTGCGGTTGCCTTCCCTGTCTTCGAGGAAAGGATGGCTGACGCCCACACATTGGGACAGGATTGAGGAAATGGTTTGATGAATATTGAGAAAATATGGCCTGGTCGCTTCTGCCTGAACCTTCGCTCTCTGAAGTTTGGCTGTTGCTACCAGCTTCATCGCCTTTGTAATCTGCTGAGTACTTGTAATACTGATTTTACGGCGTTTTATTTCTCGAATAGAAGCCATATTATCATTCCTCTTCTAAGATTCTTTTGAACTCATCACGGAATTCGTCACAAACGGATGTCAGCTTTGCCTCGAGCTCATCGGTCAAACCGTCTTTACCCTGTACTTCATCACGCAGCTCCGCGTACTTGGTATCGATAAATTCGATGAACTTCTTCTCGTAAAGCTTTACCTGATCCACTTCAAATTCCATCAGATATTTTCTTGTTACTGCAAACAGGATTAGAATCTGGTCTGCAACGCTCATCGGCGCGTACTGTGGCTGTTTGAGAACCTCCATGATACGCTCACCCTGAGCCAAACGGTCTCTTGTATCCTTATCAAGGTCTGAACCGAACTGTGCGAAAGAAGCAAGCTCACGATACTGAGCAAGCTCCACACGGATAGGTCCTGCAACCTTCTTCATGGTCTTGATCTGAGCGGCACCACCAACACGGGATACGGAAAGACCTGCGTTGATCGCCGGACGCATACCTGAGTTGAACAGCTCCGTCTCAAGGAAGATCTGACCGTCAGTGATGGAGATAACGTTTGTCGGGATATATGCTGAGATATCGCCGGCCTGAGTCTCGATGATCGGAAGGGCTGTCAGTGAACCGCCGCCCAACTCATCGTTGAGTCTCGCCGCACGCTCAAGCAAACGTGAATGGAGATAGAAAACGTCTCCAGGATACGCCTCACGACCCGGTGGTCTACGAAGCAACAGTGACATGGCACGGTAAGCAACCGCGTGTTTTGAAAGGTCATCATAGATAACCAGAACGTCTTTACCCTCTTCCATCCATTCTTCACCGATAGCACATCCGGCAAATGGAGCCAGGAACTGCAGTGGAGCAGGCTCACTGGCAGTAGCCGCGATAATGGTCGTATAATCCATCGCACCGCTGGCTTCCAAAGTCTTCACTATATTGGCAACCGTAGATGCCTTCTGACCGATGGCTACGTAGATACACAGCACACCGGAATCCTTTTGGTTCATGATCGTATCGATGGCAATCGCAGTCTTTCCTGTCTGTCTGTCACCGATGATCAGCTCTCTCTGCCCACGACCGATCGGAATCATCGAGTCGATGGACTTGATACCTGTCTGAAGCGGAGTGTCAACGGACTTTCTTGAAAGTACACCTGACGCCACCCTCTCAGTAGGTCTGTATTTCTCTGCATTGATCGGGCCTTTGCCGTCAATCGGCTGACCGATTGAATTGACTACACGTCCGATCATCGCATCGCCTACAGGCACTTCCGTTACACGGCCCGTAGCCTTTACTATGTCGCCTTCACTGATGTTCTTGTCATCACCCATCAGTACCGCACCAACGTTGTCTTCCTCAAGGTTCAGTACCATACCATAAACATCGCCGGGGAACTCGAGAAGCTCTCCAGCCATTGCCTTTCTAATCCATGGATACGGGCGATTCCATCGGCAACCTTAATGACTGTACCTACGTCAGCCACTTCAAGTTCGGTTTTATATCGTTTAATCTGTTCTTTAATTACTGAACTGATTTCTTCTGGTCTTAAATTCATACCGAAGTAATACCGCCTTTCTTAGTATTTTGTTCTCATGAAACAATCTTCCTGTTATACTTTTGCCTCATATACGTTTCTTGACATTCGATGAATCGCGCCCTTGAGTGTGTTGTCCACAACACGGTCGTTGATTCTGACAAACAGTCCACCGATAACGGACTTATCCACATGACTGACCAGGGATATCTTCTTGCCCGTCTGCTTCTCAAGCTTGTACGGATATCCGTCATGGCAGTCTCAGACAACTCAATGGCTGTGGTGACATGTGCCGTCACATATCCATTGTGCTCTTCAATCTTCTTCAAGGTATAATTCAAAATATCTACAATACAGTCCTGACGACCTTTTTCAACCGCTAGAACCAGGAATCCAACGAGTTCGTCACTGACCTTTCCTGCAAAGATCTTCTCCAAGACGGCTATTTTCTCAGCCTTGGACAGTTTCGGATGATTCAACAATACGAAGAAGTCATCGTCATGAGTCAGTGCATCCAACATCTGACGAATCTCCTGCTCACGTTTGGTAAGGTCTCCAGACTCATATGCAAGCTCAAAAAGAGCCTGCCCATAACGTTTCGCAATTAATTCAGCCATGTGTCTTCACCCATTTCATTAATTGTTTCGTTGATAAGAACTTTCTGCTGTTCTTCACTAAGAGAGACTTCAACGAACTTGCTGGCCAGAATGGTAGCAACCTCGATGATTTCACGACGGATATCATCTTTCATCTGTTCTCTTTCTCTCTCGATTTCCAAGTGGGCACGCTGCATGATTTTACCCGCGTCTTCATTGGCTGCCTTGACGATTTCATCTTCACGGGCTACCGCACGGGTATGCGCATGCGCCAAGATTTTATCAGCTTCGGTCTTAATGCTCTTCAGCTTGCCGTCATACTCGGCTTTCAGCTGTTCAGCTTCCTTGCTGTCCGCTTCTATCTTATCCAGTGTACTTTCGATCTCCTCTGAACGCTTTGCCAGAATTTCACGAACCGGATTGAATAGCAGACGACCGAGAAAATAGAACAGGATCAGAACCGCCGCAGCTTGCCAAGCAAGTTGAAGCAATGTCTGTAAGTCGAATCCAAGGATTCGGGTTTTATCCGCTAAATTCGGATCCGCTTCCAACAGCGTCAGCATGTTCGGTCCAAATGTATTTATTAAGTTTGTCAAGCTATTTGCCTCCTTTCACTTAGAGTTACATACGTTAATTGGCCGGTCTGATTCCTATAGACCTTTTTCGTACGTACTGATAAGTGGGTTGGCAAACAAAAGGATGATCGCTATGATCAAACCATAGATACCGGTTGTCTCGGCTACCGCTGCTCCAAGCAACATCGTTCTTACTACGTCAGATTGTGCTCCCGGCTGACGTCCAACCGCCTCGGCACCTTTACCTGCTGCAAAACCTTGTCCAATACCAGGTCCGATACCTGCGATCATCGCCAAACCTGCTCCAATAGCTGAACATGCTAAAATTAACGCTCTTCCATCAATCATTAGTGTTTCCTCCTTGAGATAATTTCTTATGATTTTCAATGTTGTCGATCATACATTAAACTGTCAATTGAATCTCACTGCCTCTGTTATGCGAATACATTCACGAACAAGAGAAGCAATGCGATAATCAGGGCATAAATCCCTGTCGTTTGGGCAACCGCCTGTCCCAACAACATGGTCCGAATAACTGCACTCTGCAGCTTAGGGCGTTTACCTACTGCTTCTGATCCCTTGCCTGCCGCGAAGCCCTGGCCGATTCCCGGACCGATTCCGGCAATCATGGCAAGTCCGGCTCCTAAGCCGCACGCTGCAAGGATAAGCGCTGTTCCCATCTCACTCGTACCGCTGATCAGCGTTCCAAGTCGTCCTACCAAAGGATTGGCGAACAGCATGACAATGGCGATGACCAGGGAGAATATCCCGGAAGTCTCGGCTACAGCAGCCCCCAGTAGCATGACAAGGGTTGCCGGCCTTCCGCCTTTTTCAGGATTATTGCCTACAGCTTCAGCCGCTTTTCCGGCAGCAAAGCCTTGACCGATTCCCGGACCGATTCCGGCAATCATGGCAAATCCGGCTCCTATGGCTGAGAATCCGAGAACTAAAGCTTTCGGATCGGATTTCTCAATCCAACCAAATAGGAATTCCAATATATCCATATTGTATTTCACCTCACTTTTCATTCGTTCACTGTTTCATTAAGTTACATCGTCTGACATTTCAACACCGCACATGTGACGTCAATTACTCCATTGCGCCGGATACGAATGTCATACTCAACATAACAAAAATGAACGCCTGCAGAACACCTGCAAAGATATCAAAGTAACCGTGCAGCACTGATGGCATACCGACCATCGCATACCATGGTAAATTGTAATAAAGTCCCATGATGATTGTACCGCCGAGTATGTTACCGAACAAACGGAAACTGAGAGATATCGGATTTGCAAGTTCTCCGATGATATTGAGAGGTGTCAGGGGCCACATAGGTTCGGTCAGATCCTTACCCCATTTGACGATTCCTTTTGCATAGATCCCAAAACCCTGGGTCATAAAGAAGGTGATCAGGGCCAATGCAAAGGTTGTTGCGATATCCGCAGTCGGTGGACGCATAAAGCCAAACCACGTACCTGTCGGATCTCCGTAAAATCTTGTGCCGGGTGCCAAAAACAAACCGGATATGTTCGAAACCAAGAGGAACAGGAACATACCCCCGTAAAAGGATGAAAATCGTTTGGCATGGGTTCCCATGACCGACTCCACGAATTTATCCGTAGCGTCGACAACTAATTCCACCAAGTTCTGCACACCGGTAGGCACACGTTTAGGATTTCTAATGGATCGATTAACGAGGATTGCTATAAAGATAAGCACACCACATATAATCCATGTGTTGATCATTGTCTCTGTTATCCAGATTTCAACGCCGCCAATGTAAAAGACCTTGGCCACATGAATACCTATATCCACTTTCAATCAACTCCTTTTTCATGCATACCTTGCATATGATATTTTGCTATACTAATGTTGCCAATATATGTGAATACACGTGCTGTCTACCAGAAGTCCGACTTCTCATCTTCGTCCTCCTCCTCCCATTCAAGGAATTCTACAGTTCCGTCTTTGGGAACTGGTGGCTCTAGTCTTCCTTGGATGTAGGCGGCAGGCTTCAGAACGAACAAGCCGATAACAATTCCGATAAGATCAACATGATGTGTATAAACACCAATGAATAAACAGATGAAACTGATGATAAACCTGAGAAAATACTGGGCACGTACGTAATTCGACGCCGCATGGGGCGCCTTCTGCACCGCATTCTCAAAGGTGTTCTGCATCAGGAAAATCTTGATGACAGTCACCGATCCGCCAAGGAGCAAGCCCAAGGCATACGCGGATTTGTCCTCAAAACAAAAAGACCTATAACAAAAGCAACCAAAAGTATGATCAATACATTTCTAATCAGCAGATAGACCATTGACTTTTGCTTACTCATCGCTTAGTGTCCTTCTTCCCGGCATTCGTTTTTTTCATCACTATAGTAAAGAGATTACGAAATGACATATAAACCCCCATGAGTATAAAAATAATTAGGATCAGGCCGTTTGCTTCAAACTTTTTATCTAACCAGTTACCGACAAAGATACTACCGAAGATCGGAAGTGCCATGACAATTCCGATTTGACTGATCAATGACAGATAGCCCAATACCTTAAAGTCCATTTTCACGCCTTATCACTTTACCTTTCCAAAACATATTATACCTATAATGACATTCTTTGTAAATGGCATTTTGGCAATACGTTACTATTTTAACAACAATCAGATAAAAAATCCATACTTTTTTGAAATTTTACATGTCCAGGATATGTTTGATGATCCTTTCGGATGCATGACCGTCTCCATATGGATTGACCGCCATGGCCATCTTCTCATAGGATGCCTTATCCGTCAGTAGCTCCGACGCCACATCGATGATGCGCTGCCTGTCGGTTCCCACCAGTTTCAGCGTACCCGCTTCCACACCTTCCGGACGTTCCGTCACGTTCCTGAGCACCAGCACGGGTTTTCCCATCGACGGCACTTCTTCCTGCAGTCCACCGGAATCGGTCAGCACCAGATAGGAGCGGTTGAGCAGATTATGCATATCCTTCAGTTCCAGAGGATGTACCAGATGCACTCTCTCGTGGTTTCCAAGGATGTCATTGGCCACCTGCTGCACCAGCGGATTCAGGTGCACCGCATAGACCACTTCCACGTCCCCATGCCGTTCGACCAGTTCCAGCACAGCGCTGCAGATATCCTCCAGCGGCTCTCCCAGGTTCTCTCGTCTGTGGGCTGTCATCGCGATGACCTTCTTGTTGGCGAAGTCTATCTCATTCAGTTCATCCAGCGTGAACGTATAATCGTCTGTAATCGTCGTACTCAAGGCATCGATGACCGTATTCCCCGTCACGAAGATATGCTTATCATCCACACCTTCGGCAAGAAGATGTTCCCTGGCGGTTTCCGTCGGTGCGAAATGCAGGTCTGTCAAGACACCTGTCAGCCTTCTGTTGATCTCCTCAGGGAAGGGTTCGTACTTGTTGAAGGTACGAAGTCCGGCCTCAACGTGACCGACGGCCGCCTTCTGATAAAAGGCTGCAAGGGAACCGGCGAACGTGGTCGTCGTATCGCCGTGGACCAACACGATGTCCGGCCGTACCACCGCGATGACCTCTTCAAGCCCCTTCAGAGCCCGTCTTGTGATGTCGGTAAGGCTCTGCTTGCTTTTCATGATATCCAGATCATAGTCCGGTGTGATATCGAAAACCTCAAGGACCTGATCCAGCATTTCACGGTGCTGAGCCGTCACACAGACGATACTCTCAAGGCCTTCCGTCTGCTCGACCATCTTGACCACCGGTCCCATTTTAATCGCCTCCGGGCGGGTTCCAAATATGCTAAGTACTTTCATGACTCTCCTCCACATTATGTCAATTCCGAATAAAATATACTATAGAAAAAGACTCACTTCAACGTTCCATGAGTCTTTTCTCCAAACATTCTACGATGTTACTCACTGATTTTTCCCTTCTTGATATAGGTTCTACCAAGATCTCCTATCCAGATCAGCATCATGAAGCTGATGATGATAAGAGCAAGTGTAAAGTCCTTCATGACAACAAGGATACCGGTGATTCCAAAGGTTCCGCTAACTACATATAGAGCGATCACCGCACTTCGATGGCTCAGCCCACGGTCCACCAGCCTGTGATGCAGATGTCCGCGGTCACCGATATGAATCGGCTTCTTGTTAAGCGCACGACGCACGATAGCGAATGCCGTATCGAAGATCGGCAGTCCCAGCACCAGGATGGCAACGATCAGCGTCAATGCCGTATAGGTCTTCAACATGGTTTGCATGGATATGACCGCCAAGGAAAAACCAAGGAAAGTGGATCCCGTATCCCCCATGAAAATCGTCGCTGGATTAAAGTTATGCGGCAAGAATCCAAGGCATGCGCCTGTCAGGGTCGCAGTCATCAGAATGGCCATCCCGGCAACGGCAGGGTCGCCGAACAGGATGGCGATAATCAGCAGCGCGCTGGATGCAATGGACGCAACACCGGCAGCCAGTCCATCCAGTCCGTCGATCAGATTGACCGCATTGGTGATTCCAACGATCCAGAACAACGTGATGATATTGCTGAATATTCCGAACTCAATACGCCCTCCCGGAATGAACGGCAGAGATATCGAGGTGATGGCCGTCCCGGTAAAGATGACGATCAAAGCGGCCAGAACCTGAAATACGATTCGGATCTTTGGAGACAACTCGTAGATGTCATCCAAAAGCCCTACGATGGTGATCAATGAAGCACCGACCACCAATCCTGTGAACTGGGTCATCTGCTCATGACCAATCCAGGGCACGAAGACAAGCACAGTCAATATGAATCCAAAATATATTGCCATGCCTCCGGCAAGCGGCATAGGTTTCTCATGCATGCTCCTATCATTCGGATAGGCAACTGCTCCGATCTTGAACGCGATCTTCTTGCTGACCGGAGTCGCCACACTGGCTACCAGGAAAGCAAGGATAAATGCACCCACATAGATGGCATACTCTTTCACATAAAACATTAAATCCACGAATAATTCCTCTCTTACTTCGTTCCGTACAAACGGTCTCCCATATCGCCAAGACCCGGTACTATATAGCCATGATCATTCAGTTTCTCATCCAGAGCGGCGATGAAGATATCAACATCCGGGTGGTCTCCCTGGATTCTCTTCACACCTTCCGGCGCAGCCACAAGACACATGAAGTAGATCTTCTTCACGCCCTTATCCTTGATGAACTGAACGGCTGCAGATGCCGAACCGCCTGTCGCCAGCATGGGGTCCAGGACGAAGATCTCCCTTTCAGGAGCATCGTATGGCAGCTTGCAGTAGTACTCCACAGGATTCAGTGTTTCCGGATCCCTATAGAGTCCCACATGTCCGACTTTGGCTGTAGGTACAAGATTCAACATCCCATCCACCATGCCAAGACCGGCACGAAGAATCGGCACGATTCCAAGTGTCTTGCCTGAAATCTGTTTCACTGACGTTTTTGCAACCGGTGTTTCAATATCTACATCCTTAAGCGGCAGGTTCCTTGTCGCTTCATAGCACATCAGCATGGATATCTCCGATGCCAACTCCCTGAACTCCTTTGAACCCGTCTCTTTTCGCCTCAGTATTCCTACCTTATGTTGAATCAACGGATGATCCATTACAATCACATTTGACATATCTGCCTCCTTGTCGTTTCTTCGTTGTTCGTATACCGTTTTATCAATTGTCATCAACCACCGATGTGTGCGTTTCCTGTCGCAATCAGCACTCGATCTTGCTGATCCTGCGCTTGTGACGCTCGTCATTGGAAAACGGCGTTGACAGGAACGCATCCACGATGTCCTTCGCCACCTCAGGGCCGGTGTTTCGTCCGCCAAGGGCAAGTATGTTGGAATCGTTGTGCTCCCTGGTCGCTACAGCGGTGAAATGGTCCGAGCAAAGGGCACATCGGATCCCCTTGAATTTGTTGGCGGCGATGGAAATACCGATGCCTGTTCCGCAGATCAGGATTCCCTTTTCTATCGTGCCGTCAAGTACTGCTTGGGCTACTGGTTTAGCCACATCCGGATAATCGATGGCATCCCCGTCAAAACAGCCGTAATCCTTGAACTCATATCCCCTTTCATGCAGCAGCTCAATGATTTCAAGTTTCAGTGCGTATCCGCCATGGTCACTTCCAATACCTATCATTACAATAATCCTCCTAAACGCTCTATGATTTCTTCAAGTTCGTTCACACAGCTGCGGTAAGTGTTTATACCTCCGCCATAGGGATCTTTAACATCTCCCTCCATGCCGACAAACTCTTTAATACCGTATATTTCGCCTTTGAATCCGTGCTGGGTCAGCACGGTCTTATGCCTCATGGTCATCGTCAGCACCAGGGCATTTCCGTTGATCTCATCCTTGTCAAAGGGCTTTGCCACATGATGGGAGATGTCGATATCCTTCTCCTTCATCACCTCAACCGCCAACTCGTTGGCCGGCGATTCTCCAAACACCATCAGTCCCCTTGACATGACACTGACGTGCCCGTCGCTTAACCTGTCCTTCAGCATTGCCTCTGCCATCGGACTTCTGCACGTGTTGCCGGTGCAGACAAATACAATCGTATCATACTTCTCCATTTTCCCCTCAATAGCCTTTCAATCATTCTTCCACTCGTTATCAGTCGACTCTGATGATACGGTGACCTGCAGCCTTGATCAGCCGATTCATGATTGCCACCGTCACCTCTTCACCTTTGAACTCAAAGGAGAAGATATCATCAATGCCTCTGTCATCCATCTTTCTCAGAATCTTAAAAAGATTGCTCCCAATCTCTTTCGGATTGTCAATATGCCCGATGCTCTCTATCATAGATGCATCAAAAGCTTCCTTTGCATGCTCAGGTGTGATGATTCCCACCGAACGGCCATCTTTCATCAGCCGTCTGGCCTCTTCCTTGATATATCCGATGACCGAATCCTCATTGTCACCTGAAACGATCCGCAGTTCACCTTTTGGAGCATAATGCCTGTATTTCATCCCCGGAGACTTGGGTATCATGGAAGCATCCTTCAGGTGTGCATCATAGCTCACCGGCCCGATGACCTCTTCGATCATGCTTCGGGTGATGCTGCCCGGTCTCAGGATGCACGGAACCTCTCCGGTCACATCGAGGACCGTGGATTCAAGTCCCAGCTCGGCCTTGCCGCCGTTGACAATCATATCCACCCTGCCGCTCAAGTCATCGATCACATGCTGTCCACGAGTCGGACTGGGTTTGCCCGAGAGATTCGCACTCGGCGCAGCCACCGGCACTCCCGCATGTCGGATGATGCCCTTAGCGACCGGATGGCTGGGCATGCGTATCGCTACGGTATCCAGCCCGCCAGTGATTCTCGCAGGCACCTTGTCCGTCTTATCGAAGACCATGGTCAGCGGCCCCGGCCAGAAGGCTTCCATCAGGCTCAATGCCTTGTCGCTGATCCTGGCAGCATAATCGGCCAACCAATCCACATCACTGATATGCATGATCAACGGATTGTCGCTTGGCCGTCCCTTAGCTTCATATATCTTGAGTATCGCCTCTTCATCCAAGGCGTTCGCTCCGATTCCATACACCGTTTCCGTTGGAAAAGCGACCAGACCGCCTTTTCGGATGACTTCACCGGCAGACCGATATATACTGTCGTATTCAGTTGTTTCCGAAAGATTTACAATCACTGTTTCCATTGTATTCATTATACTCCATACTTGATGCTTAACCACCTATCATTATAACACAAAATCCCTGTTTGTTAAGCAAAAACATCCGGTTTCAGCTTCATGAACTGGCGGGGTGATTTCATATAGGTTTTCTTGAATGCCCTGGCAAACGTCGAATAATCCTTGAATCCCACCTGATAGCATATGCCTGTCAGGCTGACCCCCTGCTTCATGAGCTCCCTCGCCCTTCTAAGCCTCTGGTTCAATATATACTGATGGACGCTCACGCCCATGACTTCCTTGAATTTCCTCATGAAATGATACTTGCTCAGATACGCCATTTCACTCAGCTCTTCGACTGTCAACGGTTCACTGTAGTTCGCCTTGATATGATTCACAACGCGCTCCACATCCTTGCTGTGATGTTGGACACCCGGCTTGTCGGCATGCCTTTCCATCTCATAAAAATAAAACTGCATCCATTCGATGAATCCTGCCACAAGTCCAAGATGGTTATCCTGATCCTGCAGCGCATGGACCGGTATCAGTTCTGAGAACCTTTCAACAACGTATTGAGGCATCGGAACGTGATTGGGAAGCTCCTTCGTGAACCTGCCGATGCTGTCACTGAGCTCACGGCTCAGTAAACCGATGAATTCCTCCTTGAGATACACCACAATCCTCCGGTAGAGCGAGTCATCTGCAACCTCCACCTTGTGGGCATCATGGCTGGGAACCCACAGAATATCCCCTTCCTTCAGGGAATAACATCTGCCTTCCACGGTATAATCTACTTCACCGTCCATGACAAGTATGCATTTGTGAAAAGCATGATAATGATAATCGACGTTTATCCCGTTTTCATCCTCCAAGTAAAAGAAACGATAGCCCCCATCGACATAGCCTTTTTTGTGTCCTTCCATCTGCTGCTCCTGCTTTCTGTCAACATCCTTCAATTCATTCAGAGAATATCATACCACAAACCGCATTTTTTGTATAGTATTTGACAGAATTTATGTTTTTATCGGCGAATATGAGTATTACAATAGTGATAAGCAAGCAGACCAAGCAGAACCACCCGCTGAAAGGAGCAGGCATATGAAAGACATTTGGCTTCCGATCATCACGCCACTGAAAGACGGTTCCATCGACATTCCCTCCTACAAGGGACTTATCGACCACTATATCTCACAGAACATCTCCGGACTCATCCCCATGGGCACCACCGGCGAATCCCCTGCCTTTGACGCATATGAAAAGGAACTGCTGTTAAACGTCACCCTGGAACAAGTTGACGGCAGGGTTCCCGTATTCTTCGGCCTCGGCGGCAACTACACCGACAAGGTGGTACGTCAGCTCCGGCAACTGGAGAACAGCGGCATCGACGGCATCCTCTCCGTCTGCCCCTATTACAACCGGCCAAGCCAGGAAGGCATCTACCGCCACTTCGAGTCGATAGCAGGATCCACCGACCTGGATGTGCTTCTCTACAACATCCCCTACCGCACCGGCAGGAACATCGAGAACGATACGCTCCTGAGGCTCGGCGAAATCCCCAATGTCATCGGCGTCAAGGATGCATGCGGCGACTTCGCCCAGACCACAAGACTGCTCATGGACAAACCTTCCGATTTTTCCGTCCTGTCGGGTGATGATGCAACCCTGTTCAGCGCCCTTGCCCTGGGAGCAGAAGGTGCCGTCTCCGCAAGCGCCCACTTGATGACACAAGGATTCGTCGATCTTTTCAGCGCTTTTCAGGAAATGGACCTCATGGAGGCAAAAAAATATGGAAGGACCTGTATCCGGTCATCCCATACCTGTTCATGGAACCGAATCCGGCTCCCATTAAATATCTGCTGTCATCTTCGGGACTGATCGCCTCCGAAGAACTCCGTCTTCCACTGACTTCCTGCAGTTCAAGCTGCAAGGCAGCACTTGATGCAATCATGGCTTCATATAGTCTGATATGATATCCCATACACCATCGTTTTCAAATCCGATCTTCCATGCGGCAACGCCACCCACATCGTAGCTTGCCGCTATTTTCATGCGCTCTTCAACGGAGGTCAGATCCTCCAGCCACATCTTATAGGTGAATCCGTCTTCCTCGTATTCACCGTAGTACTGGCCGATATCCTCCAGCCATTCGAGTTCCACATCTTTGTCATCCATGATCTGCCTGGCGTATTCCATGCCATAGGCCTTGGAGGTCACCTTGACTTCTCCGTCCACTTCCTCTTCCTTCCAAAGACGTGTATAGAAAGGAATGCCTATGATCAGCTTTTCCCTCGGAACTTCCTTCAGCGTATCCGCAATCCCTTCTTCTGTCCATGTTATCGATGCCACGGATCCTGCGACCGGGGATGTTCCCCAGTGCTCATCGTATCCCATGACCATGATATAATCGAGATAATCCGCAAGCTCGTCACGGCCGTAATGCCTGGTCCACGACTTGACGACAGGAAGGTCCGCAGAAACGATCAGCCCTTCCTGTTCACAATAGACCGACAGCTCCTTGCAAAACTGAATATAGTAAGGACCGTCCGCTTCAGGTATCGCCTCCAGATCGATGTTGATGCCATCCAATTCATACAGCGATGCATATGATATGAGCTTTCGTATCACTTCAGCCCTCTTCTTCGTACTGCTGAGCACTTCATGGGTCATCGAACGGGTATAGCCGTCACCCAGGTTGCTGATCAAGGCCCATACCTGATAGCCCTGGTCATGGGCCCATCTGACATAATCCAGGTCCGCCAGCGACGTGACATCTCCGTCAGTCCCTTTAAGCGTGAACCAGGTCGGCGAGATGACATCCACTTCTTTCACGTTCGAAAACCTTTCCTTGACTTCCTGGTTCTTATTCATGCTCCAGACATGATGCCAGACCAGGTTCAGCTTGCCGTCAAAGTCATTGCCGGGCAGCTGGGTCCTCGATGGCAGCGGCTCCATATTGGAGTGAAGCGTCACCACACTTCTCACCGAATCCATCTTCACATATCCAAGGAAACCTTCCTTCGTCAACACCTGATAATAGTCTTTCTCTTCACCGACGATATGGACTTCCATCCCCACAAACGCCCTATGGATATAGGGGCTTTGGTCTTCCGGCAGCATCCGGACATAGACTTCGCCTTCCTCGAAATACACCTCACCGGTGCTCGTACTCGCGTACCAGTCATCAACCACCAGTACATGATACGCCTCATTGAAGATGAAGTCATGATGGGTGAATTTCTGTACCAGGGATAGGGGCAGATAAGCGATGCCGTCGAACTCCGTCATCCCGATATCCAGTTTCAGCGGAACGTCATTGACGGTATAGGTCAGTTCATCCTTCTTCAGCCGTATGATATCCTCATCGGTCGTATAGGTCAGTGTATTCTCTGCTGAATCGTAGAAGAACTGGTCATTGAGATATCCGATCACAAATCGACAGGAAATACAGGTTGCCTCCGATATATCGGACCGGGTTGGTATCCACGATCAACTTCCGTCATAACCGTTGCCAGCTGGTCCGCATCCGCATCCGGATAGATGGAGGTAAAATCAATCTGTGTTTCAACAAATTCCGGCTCATCGCCGACCCGAATGGTTTCAAGATACTTGTTGTACATGCTCATGACAAAGATGACTCCTGCAGCGAACAGCACGACTCCCAATACACCAATCAGCACGGGTTTCATATATGTTTTCATTTCATTTCCTTTCCTGTTATTGCCCTCAATTGCATTCTTCACCGGCATCATGCCATACTGCACTAGCATGAACGCACCCAGTACCAGAAAAAAATCACCGATGCTGAACACCCTCGTCGATATCCCGGGAATCCTGACAAGGAACAGATCGCCGAACACCTTCATCAGCGTATCATCCGTCATCAGCATATGACCACGGTCAAACATCGGATCGATGATGTATTCCGGCACCTTCACCGGCATCATACCGTCATTGAAGGAAATCGGGATGAAATTCATCAGTGTGCCGATACCCATCAAAGCGATTGACAGCTTGTCACGGTTGATGACACAGACAAACATGATAATGACATAACTGAGCAGATGCATGACATAGAACCATGTATCATTGATCTGGGTCACATGCACCGCAATCTTTTGTATTAAAAAAGCTGCTGATATCAGATACCAGAGCTTTATTCTAACGTTTTCAAAATTCTTCAGTCTGCCTTTTCTGATATATCCGATGATAACGGACAGTACTACCCCTTCAAACAACATGGTTTATTGGCTCTCCTTCACGACGTGTATCTTGTGTTTGCCGGTACCTTTTTCCCTTGATTTTCGGTCCGCTTCCTGTTCTTCCCTTTTCAGTGCTTCCACTTCTTTTTCTATCACATCCTGAGGAATCTGTGCTGCATGTTCCGTGACTGCCCTTGTCTTTTGAAGCAAGGTTTCGTCATTGACCTCGATCGCCTGGTCATGATTCAGCACACCTTCAATAAAGCACTTTGTCAACGTCGGATGAAACTGCGTACCCGAGTGCTTCTGAAGCTCAGCGATAGCCTGCTCTCTGGTCAGAGCTTTCCGATATGGACGGTCGGATGTCATGGCATCATAGCTGTCGGAAATCATCAGTATCGCCGCCTCCGGGAATATCTCATCACCTTTCAAATGGTTGGGATACCCTGATCCGTCATAACGCTCATGGTGCTGCACGATGATCTGGGATACCTTCTTCAGGGAATTGACGTTACCGAGGATTTTCGCTCCGATCACCGAATGTTCCTGTATCTGTGCGAATTCATCATTCGTCAGACGCCCGGGCTTATTCAGGATGTCATCCGGAATACCGATTTTGCCGATATCATGCAATAATGCTGCCGTACGGATCAGTTCACATTCAGATTCCGATAAACCATAGGCTTTCGCTAAATCCACAGAATACTTCTCGACGCGTCCCGTATGTCCGCCGGTGTAGGCATCCTTCGCATGCAGCGCCTCATTCAGCGCATGGATCGTATCCAGCGCCATACGCTGGGATTCGAAATACAGCTGAAGGAATAACGGGCAAGCAACAGGGGTACAAAGAAAATCAGGACGACCGCACGTCCAAAGTCAGCGGAAAGGAAATCGATATACGCAAGAAAAACACCCAGCATCCCGATTGCTATCGTGCTTGGGAATGTTTTGACCATGCTTCGGAAAATGACTTTTGGATTGACGTCTTGTTTGATTTTTAAGACAATTGACATTTAATATGAAATTGACAAATTCTGCAGAAGCTAATGCGAATATAACGATAGGAATAACAAAAAAGTGACGCAGATCGTTGCCAAGTATAGAAATAATCCAGGCGCTAAAACCTAGTGATAGTGTCATGTTACATAAATTGAAAAAGGTTACATTTATTGGCATATTCAAAATATGTTCTTTTTTGCCATCAACCTCCGGAAACTTAAAAATACCTGCAAATAATATTGTCAATATTGTAATAGTAGGATTTGACATCAGAGCAATATAAATATAGATTGATGGAGCAACAGAAGTTGCTACACCTATTGGGCTAACAATCAAAAAAGATTCAGCCACTGTAGCAAGTGCGCACCAAAATAACAAATCCAGCCAATTTATCTGAATATTAGGATCATATGAATATATTAAAAAGGAAACTGTCAGAAGAAATAAAAACGAATAGATATATGTTATTCTGTAAACTTTTTCTCACAGTTATCCCTCCTTTTCTATAATAATAGCCGGCATATAGTAATCATACTTCAATTATCTCAAAGTCCAAACAGCGCCAGAAGCGAGAAGCAATGTAACTAAACCTAATAATGCATTAACTAATTTTTTCATGATATAGCCTCCTTAAAATAATCTCTGTTACATCCGCTAGACTAACAGGCTATATCCTCTTCGCTCATCTCAATTAATTCATATTAAACCGCCGGCTAATATTCAAAATGAGTGGAATGAAATTTTTGTCCTACAATCAGTTGCATTCCAATTGTAGAATGTGTCGGTTTATGGCATCAAGTGTTGCACGGCATACGGCTTCATTCAGGTCCGAGCCGATCCTTGCAGTGCCAATGTAGGTTTCTTCACGGTTACGATAGATAGATGTTATTGCCACAATGATATTCTTCATCTGTGCAAGGGTGATTTCCTGACTGCCTTCGAAGACAAACAGCTCAGGCATATCAAGATATTTTTCCACTGCCTGTAACGTTGCAGTGCCGGCTATGCGTTTCATATTACCGGTGGTCTTGATACCACTAATAGTACTGCTGTATAACTCTGTAAACTTTTCCAGAGTAACAGTAACATCGATAGATGAACCGGAATTGCCGTATTCAATTGATCTTAATCTAATTCTTGGATCTAGTTCTGTCTTGACGGAATCGCCTTTTATCTGAGCAATAGACACCTTTTTATAATCGACATTCTGATCAAATTCGGAGATCAGAATGGCTTCTACATCCCTTAAAATCTGTTTCGGACTTCGACGCAAATCAGAGACAATATGCACCTCTTCGATTTCATTCGCGTCATTCATAATGACCTTCGTCCCAATAACCGATTGTATTTTCATAAGAAACTGCTCAATACTCTTAGTCATATTCCGTCCCCCTAATCTGTCTATCAATCTCAATTATAGTATATAAAGCCTATCGAAACAAGTGATATATTCATATTTTACTATAAATATACCAAACTTTTTATACTATTACATTCTTGCCTATCCAGCTTCAATCATAGGATACACTACGCAACGTTGAAATATCTATCTGGATTTTGCAGATTCACCATAAAAAGCTGTGACAGCAAGACATCATGCAATCACAGCTCCACACTTTAATGTTCGTTTAATTTCTACTGTATGTCAATATTAAAACTGTTATCCTCCTCAATAACCTTAGGAGCAACAATCGTCAATACACCGTTATTAAGATGAGCTCTTACCGCGTCACCCTGAATATCCTTCACCCTGAAGACACGTTTCATGGATTGTGCCTTTCGTTCCTTGCGGATATAATTACTCTTCTCTTCTTCGGTTTCTGAAGATGTCTCAACCTGAATCATCAAATTGTTATCCTTGTAGTCCAACTTGATGTCTTCCTTGTTCACTCCCGGAAGCTCGGCCTCAAAGACATACTCCTTACCATTATCCTGGATATCCACCTTGAATCCGGCATATGCCTTGTCAGCTGTCGGAAAATCATTGAAGAATTCATCGAACAGACTATAGAAATCATCATTCCTCTTTACTACCATATTATTATAAGGTGCCAATCTAAACATAACTTTTCCTCCTTTGAGATAGAAATTATCCTGTTAGCACTCTATCGATGTGAGTGCTGATTACAATTATAATATACACCCTCATAATAATTATGTCAACCAGATCAGGTTATTTTTATAGTTTATTAATAATTTAACCTTGCAAAT